>Ga0137356_1000041_pt1 | contig 18625 bp, 19 predicted proteins | sample EasRivERMLT830_2_FD_102297 | JGI IMG/M metagenome (GOLD analysis project Ga0137356, IMG submission 102297) | Soil microbial communities from meander-bound floodplain in the East River, Colorado, USA - East River MetaG ERMLT830_2 | ecosystem: Environmental > Terrestrial > Soil > Floodplain ...
GACATGGACAGGTATCGGAGTTCTGAACGGTACTACTGTTGGCACAGATAACCATCTTGTTGCGCTGTACGGCACAAATGGTGCATTGATTGCAAACTCTGCTGTAGCTGGTGCAGTTTCTGCTGGTGCATCGGTAATGCAGAACCGTGCATTTACCGCGCCTGCAACCTTGGTTCCTGGCCGTTATTTCCTCGGTGTACAGTCTAACGGTACAACCGCTACTCTGCGACATTTGGCCGCTGCTAACGGCGCAAATGCAAGCACTGGTGCACAAGCAGGTACATTTGGCACTGTTCCAAGCACTCTGACAACTGTTCCGACCACGTTTACAGACGTGCAGGGACCCATAGCGCAATTATATGTTTGAGTAGTTTGATTCCTCTTCCCGATTAGCAATAGTCGGGAACTGGAAACAAACTTTATCACCTGTTCGGCATCGTATTGATACGCCCCGAATAGCCCTCAAGGAGTCATGATGACAACCGCCCTCGACATTATCACGGACTCATACCTCGAACTTGGAGTCATTTCAGAAGGCGAGACTCCAGACGCATCCATGACCAGTAGCGGCCTGCGAACTCTGAACCGCTTGATGGACTATCTGAGCAATGGAAAAGACTTCGCGTTTTATCCTGCGCTACTTCAGCAAGCATTGACCGGCGAAGCATCATTTACGATTGGCGCATCAGGCGCAGACCTTACAGCAACCCGCCCAATCAGCATCGAGACTGCATATGTAACACGAGATGGAGTAAATCAAGACGTGCGAGTGTTGGACAACGTTCTTTGGGACAGCATCACAACACCGGGAACAACAGGCGGAGACACAGTTTATATCTGGTATGAAGCTACCATGCCAAACGGTATTGTCCACGTATACCCATTGGCTACCGGATGCACATTGAGCATGAGGGTGATAACCCAAGTAGCCACATTCGCAACTACTGCAACAGTATTGTCATTGCCGCCAGGATACGAAGAGTGCTTGGTGAGTAATCTTGCTGTTAGGCTCAAACCAAAATACCCAACTGTCAAACTCGACCCTGTAACTGTTCAATACGCTCGATCATCTTTGAGAGCGATTCGACAGCAAAATAGCTCAGTGCCAACATTAGCACTCCCTAATGCTGTAATTGGTCGCAGAGGGTATTCTCACGCAGATTTTTTGGCTGGTGGATGATTGAATGATATTAACTACCTTTATTGGCGGGGCCGACACCCAGCGCAGCCTGAATCACGAAGATTCGCGCTGTATCAACCTATATCCTACGCTTAACGACAAGGGTGATATTGCCGCATTCTACGGAACGCCAGGACTCACTTTGGAAGTGACGAATCCCGGCAGTGCTGTTGGTAGCGGAATCTACACAGCATCAAATGGCAGATGCTTTGAAGTGGCCGGAACCACACTTTACGAACTCACAGAATCAGGCGGTGTAATCTCTACCACAAGTCGCGGGACTGTGACTGTTGGGAATCCTATCTATCGAATGAGTGACAACGGAATCGAGATGATTCTGGTAAACGGTACTGATGGATGGATATTCACATTCTCTGATAACTCGTTAATCAAGATTAAGGTAGCCACTGCTGACTTCACAGTGACTATTGCTGACCCTGCTGTGTTTACCGCTGTAGCGCATGGATTGGTTGCTGGTGATGGGATTAGATTGACTTCGACTACTGGGAATGTGCTGTCTGATAGCTTGCTGTCTGCGATGACTCCTGAATCTATATCCGCTGGAAGTGGCGCAGTAAAAGTAGCAGTAGCACCAAGCGGTGATTACGCATATGCGAGTTTATTTAATACTAAACTTGTCGGATGGGATACAGTTGCAGATATATGGCCTGCTTTTAGCCAATATTCGATAGGGACTAATAATTCTCTATCTCCATTAAGCCCTCCAGTTGTGTATTTTTTACCTTTGCCTGCTGCGACATATTATGACTTTGGCGCATATGCAAATGAGATTGACATTTCATCAGATGGAACAAGCTTGTATTTGTCATGCGTTATTTATAATAGTAGGCAATATGCGGCAGATCCAGCACCTAATAACTCGTATTATTCTGGGATAGCTTACTTTTTTGTAGACTTGGCAACAGGCGAATTAACACTGCAAAAATATTATTATGCAGGAGTTGGTTCGAGAACTACAATCCATCGCGCTACAGGAATAAAAGTTTCTCCAGACGACGCTTTCGTATACGTTGCGAATGACGCAGATAGTATTTATCAATTCGAGCGTTCAGCTATTACTGGAGAATTAACACCGCTAACACCAGCTTCTACAGCTTGCGCAGGTGAGCCGCAAGAAATAGTAATTTCAGACGATGGACTATTTGCTTATGTAAGCTGCAAATCTGACAATACGATTAAGAGGTTTGACGTTCTTGCGTCTGGTGTTTTGGACGTAACGACAATGGCATCAGTTTCCTGCGGAGGAATTGACCCTATCGGATTAACTCTTTCACCAGACACCGATAATCCGCACCTGTACGTTGTAAATAGCTCGTCTGGAAATGTCGCGATGTTTAGCAGAAATGCCACTACAGGCGCGTTGACTGCTCTTTCTACCGCAACTGTGGTAACAGGTACTAATCCTCAAAAGATTATTTGCACTGCTGAATCGGCATATGTAACAAACGTAGGGGGAAATACAGTTTCCCAATTTATCAGGGACGCTTCAACAGGAATATTGTCTGTTCTTTCCTCACCTACAATTGATGCAGGCTCTGTACCAACAGGCATTGCTATTGCACCAGATGGTGATTCTGTTTATGTTGTTAGCTATGGATTTTCAAGCATATATCAATATGAAAGAAACGGTACAACTTATGAAGTTGGCCTACCAACCGGCCTAGATGAAACAACCACCTATTACGTTCTATCCGCAGGACTAACAGCAGACGCATTCAGAGTAAGTTTAACTGCTGGAGGTGCTGCCATATCAACATCAGGTCAACAGGCCGGTGTGCATACCTATACCACTCTTGGCTATGGATTCCCTGAAGGATGCAAGACTATCACCTATGTAAATGGGAGATTCTTCGCTTGCGAGAATGGAACACAGAACCTGTTCTGTTCTGAAGTGCTGGATGGTAAATGGTGGGATCCTCTGAACGTACAGACTGTTGACTCCAGCCCAGACAATGTGATTGGTGAAATCGCCTCTCATGGTGAATTGATCGTATTCGGGCCAGATTCAGGCGAGATACTTTATGACTCAGGAACAGTCCCCACTCCATTCGTGCGCCGCGAAGCCTTCGAGGTTGGTTGTGTTTCTCCCTACTCAATCTGCAAGATCGACAATCAAGTATTTTGGCTGGGTGGAAATAAGAACGGCGACGGGATTGTTTACAAGCTGCAAGGATACTCAGCGGTAAGAGCTTCCAAACACTCGCAAGAAACCGACATTCAAGGCATGACAGACATTAGCGATGCTCGCGGGTTCGTGTATCAGCAAGACGGGCATCACTTTTACTGCCTGAGTTTTCCTACTGGTGACAAGACGTACTGCCTCGACATAAATACCGGACTGTGGCATGAACGGGCTAATTTTGCTGCTGGTGTGTTTAGCCGTTGGGTAGCTCAAGAGCACGCATTCTTTGCTAAAAAGCATCTTGTTTTATCCTACGCTGACGGAAAGATATACAGCATCGACCCGACAGCTTACACATACGGCACTGAGGATAGAAAGTGGCTGCGCTCGTTCAAAGTTCCAACATCGAACATGGAGCGTCAACGCCACTCCAAACTTCAGCTTCATTGCGAGGCTGGGGTAGGTTTGACAGGTGGCGACGAACCAACAGTAATGCTGAGATGGTCAGACGATGGCGGGCACACTTGGTCAAACGAGGCATGGAGGTCTATAGGCGTAGGTTCGACTGGAGAGTATGCAAAGCGCGTTATCTGGTGGAATTTAGGTCTTACAAAAGGCCAGCCTAGGATATACGAGCTGTCAGGAACAGCCGCCGTTAGCGTAACTCTTATCGCAATTCACCTCGAATAATTGTGCTAGAATAGCAAGCACTAACTTGGGCTAAAACTTATGAAAAACGCACTCCAAGCAATCGAAGAGCATAAAAGCATCGACGAGATCGAGCAGATCATGCTGACTCTTCCGCAGGTCGATTGTCCGGTTATTCATAAGTTTGGTGAAGGGATTTATATCCGTGAGTTGCATATGGCTGCTGGAACCATAGCCATAGGTCATTTGCAGCGTTTCAACCACTTCAACGTATTCCTGCATGGCAAGGTAATGATGCTTAATTCAGACGGTTCTAAGACTGTTTTGACTGCCCCATTGACATTCTTTGCTGATCCGGGACGAAAGGTTGGGTATGTGATTGAGCCGTTGGTATGGCAGAACATCTATCCTAATCCAGACAACGAAACAGATATTGAAAAGCTGGAAGAAAGATGGATGATTAAAAGCGACTCATGGAAACAGCATAACGAACTTATCCAAGGAATGAAAACGCTTGAATCTGAAGTAGACCGGCAAGACTTCCATGATGCTTTGATTGAAATCGGAGTAAGCGAAGAGCTTGTAAAAGAGCAATCAGAAAATGAGGATGACCAAGTAACGTTTGTGAATAATCGCGTGATGACTTCTGACTCTCCAATTCACGGTAAAGGGTTATTTGCTACATGCCCTATCAACGCGAGAGAAGTAATCGTACCAGCAAGAATAAACGGACTTCGCACACAAGCTGGACGATATACAAACCATTCTGCTAATCCAAATGCGCAGATGAGAAAATACGCAGACGGGAATATTGATCTTGTTGCTATCCGCAATATTCATGGTTGCAAAGGTGGAGAGCTAGGTGAAGAGATTACGGTTGATTACCGTCAAGCATATCAAGAGAATTTAAGGATTGGAGGTACACCATGTCTGGAGTAGCCGTAGCAGGATTAGCAGTAGGAGCGTATAGCGCAGATCGACAAGCAGACACTGCAAGTGATACAGCAGAAGGCCAACAGCGAGCAACCGATTTATCTCTAGCTGAGATGGCAAGGCAAGACCTGCTTAATCAAAACCGCATGTATCCGTACCTTCAAGGAGGGCAAGCGGCATGGGACGAACAGCTTGCATTGATGGGAATCAGCGGAGACACAGAAGCCGCTAATCGTGCGCTTATGGAATCTCCCGGATATAAATTCGGCCTTGAGTCTGGAGAGCGAAGCCTAGCTGCTGGAACTGCTGCGCGTGGTGGTATGGGTAGCGGTAAGGCCATGACTGCTGCGAATCAATGGGGTCAAGACTACGCAACAGGGCAGCGATCAAACAGATTGGCTGAGCTGTCTAACGTGTCTGGAGTTGGATTTAGTGCCAGTAAGAATCTAGGTTCGACTGGTGCTAATTATGCAAGCAACTACGGAAATCTGTTGACCGGAAATGCAAATGCACAAGGAGCTGCTGGAATCGCCGGAGAGAATGCGCGGCAGTCTGGATTGCTTGGTGGTGCGCAGTTTGGATTGAACCTGTACGACTACATGAACCGTCCAAATCAAAACCAGTGGACAACAGATTACAGTATCCCAATGACATCATACGACTTGTAAGGGGTAAATCATGGCAACACTTGACCCATCTATCTACAACCAAGTTGGCCGCGTCAACATGGGAGCTGGATTGTCTGACATTTTGAACGAGCAGCGCGCAAGAGAAGCGCAGGCAGAACAACGCCAGAACACTTTAGCGGCGATGGCTATGCAGCAAGAAGATCGTCAAATGTCATTGGCAGATCGCGCAGCACAGCAACAAGCAGCGCAGCTAAGAAGCCAGCAAGATGCTGGCAAAAGCCTGAACATGTGGCTGGCAAATGCTATGCAATCAGGCCGACCTATCGAAGAAGTATTGCCTGAAGCTATCGCAAAAGGTGCAGAGTACAGAATCGACCCAGAGCGCACAACGAAACACGTTCAGAGTGTTTATGCAAGCGGTGCTACCCCGCAGGATAGGGCTATGTCAGCGGCTGCGCAAGCTATGCCTGAAAAGTATACTGAGAGATTGCTTACACCACCAAAGGCAGAAAGAACCTATACCAAGGAAGTGATTGGGCCTGATGGTAAGCCGATTATTGTGAGCGAGGCTGAATCTTTGGGTATGGCTCCATATAAGCCAGCAGCTCCAGTTTCAGACGTAGCGCAAAAGCGGCTTGATCTTGAGCGAGAAAAGTTTGAATTCCTGAAGAAAAATCCAGCAATTGCAAAGCAAGAAGGATGGAAATACGACGCAGGTTCTGACACGTGGGTTCAACCTCCTACGCAAGAGTTCCCACAAGGTCGCGCAACTCAATCTGCTGGTAAAACAGGGGCTGTTCAGAACTTTGAAGCTCTTGCGTTTGAAATGCTTGGAGATGACAAGACTCCTGGATTGGTTGATAAAGTACAATCAGGCGGAACTCTTGGAGTGTTTGGTAAATTGGCCCCTGTAACGGATAAAGATAACTTTGACAACTTCAACAATATCCGCGAATCAATGTCAACCGAATATCGCAAGATATTCAGGATACCCGGCGAAGGTGCTTTGTCTGACAAAGAACAGGCACAGTATGGCGTACAGCTTCCGTCCACGAATTACAACGCATCAGTAAACAGGGATATTGTTAAACGTGGCATGTTGAGGATTAAAAACGCCATGCAAGAAGGAAATAACCCGTTAATTGGACGTGAACGAGTAGCGACGGCTTACGAAAGCGACGACGCTGAAGCGGTAGCGTGGGCGCAGGCCAATCCCAATGATCCTCGCGCAGCGCAAATAATGTCCCTTCACGGGAGGTAATCATGGCATTTGATCCAGATCAATATCTATCGAGTAAAAAGCCTAAATCTGCGTTTGACCCAGATGCGTATCTGGCGAGCAAATCCCAAGAACAGCCGCAAGAACTTAGTGCAATCGACCAGATAAAGCGCGGTGCAATAAATACCGGCAAAGGGTTGGTTGCTGGTGCTGCCGATATTGGCGCAACACTGATGACTCCATTCGATGCACTTGGCATGACAGGCCGCACAACTGCTGAGCGCAGGCAGGCAATAAACGAATTTGCTGGTGATTCTGGCGTATCTCAAACTGGGCGCGTATTGTCAAACATTGCCGGAACCGCCGGTATTGGGAACGTGCTGGCAAAAGGCGCGCAGAAAATAGCACCTATGGCTCCTGAAATTGCCGCTTCGTTGCGTAGTGGCGGGCTGACTACTGGCGCACCTACCGCAAGAGCTTTAAGCGCCCAAGGAGTGCAAAACGCAGCTACTCGCGTGGCTGGCGGTGCTGTGTCTGGCGCTGCGATGGCTGGCGCAATAAATCCTGAAGATGCTGGAACTGGTGCGGTTATTGGTGGGGCTATTCCTATTGTTGGGAAAGTAGCTGGAGAAGCCGGAAAAAGTATAGGTAAAGCATTTACCGCATCACCTGAAGTATCACAGCTTGCGCAAAAAGCGAAAGAGCTTGGTATCGAGATACCTGCTGACAGATTGGCAAACAGCAAGATGCTTGATGCGACTGCCGCATCGTTGAATTATGTCCCGTTCTCAGGCCGGATTGCGACTGAAACAAAGATGAACGACCAGATCAAAACGGCGCTTTCAAAAACATTCGGAGAGAATACGCCACATCTATCGAAAGACTTGATTGCCAAAACACAAGCGAAGTTGGGTAAGGGATTCGATGAATTCCTGACAACAAACAAGATCAAGGTAGATCAGCAATTGTGGGACGATTTGCAGGGCAATCTTGCCAAGGCAAAGAACGAACTTTCTGCTGATAATTACCGCGTCGTAGAAAATCAAGTTAAAGACTTGTGGGACAAGATCGACGGTGGAATGATCGACGGACAAGCTGCTTACAACGTTAAAAAAACACTTGATCGGCTTGGCAAGGGAAATGGCAATGAAGCTTTTCACGCGAAGCAAGTACGCGACTCGCTTATGAATAGTGTTTTGCGCTCAACCACGCCAGACGAAGCATCCGCATTTACCGAGCTGAAGCGTAAATATGCGAACCTGAAAGCGGTTGAAAAACTTGCTGGAAATACTGCCGAAGGTGATATTTCAATGGCTCGGCTTGGAAATCTCGACAGCCGCAATCCTGAAGTGTCAGACATTGCAAAAATAGCCGCGACATTCGCAAAGGGTAGAGAAAGCCCTCACGGTGCTATGCAGCGGGTGACTATCGGCGGTGGTGTTACTGCGCTTGGTGGTGGGTTGGCTGCTGGTATTGCAGCCCCTGTAGCGGTTGGCCTGACTGGTGGCAGGCTGGCTAATATGGCGTTGAATAGCGATGCATTGAAGAGACTGATAGTTTCGCAACCGCAAAACGGGAACAGATTGGCTGACTTGCTTGCTAACCCTGCTGTAAGAGCTATCCCGCAAGCACTTCAATCAAGATAACCAAATAGCCCAGCGAAGAACGACATGACAGCGAAAGCGATCAATTTTAGCAGCATGAAGTCTATAAAATCCATGCGTAATGATAGCACATACTCACTATGCGAGGTAAAAGCATGGCTATACTAAGTACAATACGGCACAGATTTTGGAACAATGACGGTACTGTTGCTTCAGGTGGCAAGGTGTACGTCTACGAACCCGGAACTACCACGCTAAAAAATAGTTGGACTGATTCAACGCAAGCCAGCGAAAACACAAATCCTGTAATACTTGACGCAAAAGGTGAAGCCGATATTTGGACAAGCGGACTGTGCAAGATTAATGTTTTGCAGTCAGACGATGTTCAAGTTACCGGATACCCTGTTGATTATGTCGGAGGTGGACAGACTAGCTACGACATAGCTGGATTTCTCTCAGGAAAGCCTGCAAACAGCGAAATTGTACTCAGGCTACCTATGGTAATGGCTGTTACATTTGACGTGAATTTCAGCGGTTCAAGAGGTACTGCTAGTGTTGCTGCTACTGCTTCGACTACTTACACAATATCCCGGATAGCAGGTGCAATAACTACACAAATTGGTACGATGGTTTTTGCACTAGGAGCTACCACAGCATCATTCGTTGCGGCTGCTGCTGTTACGCTTGCGGATGGAGATATTCTCATGGTTACGGCACCAGCATCGGCAGATGCTACGCTGGCTAATGTCGGGTTTAATCTTGCTGGAAGTGTAACTCCATGATAGGAATAACATCAGGATTCGCTAAACGTAAAAAGTACGTTGGTGGAATTTATTCATGCGATGGATCAGACATACCTGCTACTGATGATCGTGGGACTGTTCAATACCAAGGGCCAAGCGACACAATTTTAACAATCCCTGACACAACTGTAACTTACACAATTGTTGGAAAAGCAAATTGTGGAAATAGAACGAAAGACATTCGTAGGATAACTACTAGAACATACTCTCTAGCCAACCAAGAAATAAATTATGCTACCGGAACAAGCCCATATTTCGCATCATTCGACAGCGTTACAAATTCAATTTGGATTACAAATTATAACTCAAACACGGTCAGCAAAATAAATATAGTCAATGGAACTAAAACAGATTATGCGACAGGAGTAAATCCTTATGGAATAGCATTCGACAGTGTCACAAATTCTGTTTGGGTTGCTAACGATGGATCAAATACAGTAAGTAAAATAAATATAAATGACGGAACTAAAACAGATTACGCAACGCAAATAAAACCTAATGGAATAGCATTTGACAGCGTCACAAATTCAATTTGGGTTGCTAATGCCACATCAAACACGGTTAGTAAGGTAAATATAACCACTGGAACTAAAACAGATTATGCGACAGGATCTGGGCCAAGAGGTGTGGCATTTGATAACGTAACAAATTCAATTTGGGTTGCTAATTTTAGCTCAGGAACTGTCAGTAAAATAAATATAGTCAATGGAACTAAAACAGATTATGCGACAGGAGTAAATCCTTATGGAATAGCATTCGACAGTGTCACAAATTCAATTTGGGTAACTAATACAACATCAAACACGGTCAGCAAAATAAATATAACGACTGGTACGAAGGTTGACTATGCAACAGGATCTGGGCCAAGAGGTGTGGCATTAGACAGCGTTACAAATTCGGTTTGGGTTGCTAATGCCACATCAAACACTGTCAGCAAGGTAAATATAACAACTGGCACTAAAACAGATTATGCAACAGGAACGCTTCCTCAAGGGGTAGCATTTGATAACGTAACAAATTCAATTTGGGTTGCTAATTTTAGTTCTAATACGGTTAGCAAAATAAATATAAATGACGGAACGTGGCATTATTTATACGTTCAAGAAGTCTGGACATTTGATCTAATATGAGCTTATCTCCACCACCATCACGAGAAAAACTCCCCGTATCGAACGGCTGGGCCACCATGCCTACTGTTTGGATTCGTTGGTTCACGGAACTTGCGAATCAGGCAGTATCTGCTGCCACTTCTGCTATTACTTGGGGGTCTATAGACAAGACAGGATCGAGCATTGCCAGCATCGAACAGAGAAATCATAACGACCTGCAAAACATCGACACGGACGATCACGCTCACTTGTATCTTGCAGACAGGAATAATCTTGTTAGAGGTGAAGTAACAACTTTGCATAAGCACACGCACAACGTACAGGATGGACTCCAAGGAGGAACTACTGACGAGTATTACCACAATACTGCGCATGAGGATGCTCTGACAGACATTATTGATACGCAATGGTCAACAGGAATTCTAGGTGATGGTGGGATTATTACTGATGGCGGCTCTGGAACTGTAAATATTGCTGCGCGTTCAGTAATGATTAGGTCAACGGATAGCGACGTAGCAGATATAAATAAATACTCTGTTTCTGCTGCAACTGGACAAGCATTAACCGACCTTGTAGATAATCTGATATACGTCGAATATAACTCCGGCGTACCACAATATATAGTATCACTCACGGTTAGATCAGACACGAATACCAATGTTCTTGTTGGTAAAGTATATCGCAACGGGACTACTGTTCACATATTCAATGAATCTGTTGTAAGGGCTAACGATAATATCCGCAGACTTTCAAGAAGATTTGTAGAGGCGATCCCTTTCCAGCGAGTAGAAGGGGCTATTCTATCCGAGACAGGCACTAGGAATATTTCGGTGACGGCGGGTATATGGTGGGAATGTTCAAATAGGTTCACAACGAACGCATTGAACACCGCCGTATCTGGAACATTCACAAATATCTATAGTGATGGTGTAGGTGGGTGGACAGAGCAAACTGCGCAAACACAAATAGACAACACGTACTACGATGACGGGTCAGGAACTTTAGCAGCATTAACGGTAAACCGTTATGCAGTACGATGGATATACATAGAATCTGATGGTGATATTGTAGTTAGTTATGGAACAGGAGACCACGTATTAGAAGCATCTGCAAACACAGAAGCCGAGCCAGTTAGGCCGCATAGGATAGAAGCTACAGGAAGGATTATTGGGAAGATTGTCATTCGGCAAGGTGCTGCTACATTTACCAGCATTGCTAATGCATTCGATCCATCATTTGAATTTGTTGCTCCGAATAATCACAACGCTCTTTCTAATCTGCAAGGAGGACAGGCTGGAGAGTATTACCATTTAACTAATGCACAAAATACAGATTTAACTGATGGTGGTAACACGATATTACACAAGCATGACATATACCAAGAAAAAGCCGCAGGCGAGCCTCAGGGTTTTTCAGATAGGACTGAGGTAACTTTGACATGGGTTGATGCAACAAGAACATTGACAATAACACCAGTTGTAGCTTCGTACACCATATGGTCTGATGGAACAAAATATGTAAAAACAATAGCTGAATCTATCGTAATACCAAATACTCAGGGAAGTTGCTGGGTTTATTACGACTCGACAGGAACACTGGTATCAAGCACTACTTTTGACGTTGGAATTATTAATCGCTACGCTTTCGTTGCATCTATAGAATGGAACGCAACTGCTGGCTATGCTGTTCCGGACGCTTTAATTGAGTTGCACGGTATAGAGATGCCAGCCGATGTGCATAACTATCTTCATAACACAAGGGGTACAGTATACGAGAGTGGGTTAGCCGCTACTGTTGTTCCTGATGGTGATGGGTCTTTGCTGTTGCATGCACAAGTGTCTGCTGTTTCTGGGATTATTTGGGATGAAGATATAAATCACACAATAACTTCCAGATCGGTTGCAGACAATATACCAGTGTTGTACAGACTTGGTGCGTCTGCTGTATGGACTTATGACGAAACATCAAGCGCAATAGTTAGAGCAACAGGTACAGGTAGAGCTGCATTTAATGAGTTCACTGGCGGAGCATGGCAATTAACTGAGGTGCCAAACGGTGATTATGTTATGGCGCACTTGTACGCCATCCCTGGTATAAATAAAAAATGGATGATCGTAATGGGGCAATCATCCTACAATACATTGGTAGCAGCTAGGGCCGCAGCGAATACTGAGCTTGTTGGAATAACTGGTTTGCCAGTTGTTGAATTTAAAGCGGTTGCGACGATTGTTTTACAGACAAGCAACACTTACACTAATGCTGTTAAATCAAGAATACGAACATCAGACACTGGTGAGGACTACATTGATTGGAGAAGTTCAGTCCCTACAGGTAGCGCTCCGTCTTATTCGCATGATAGTTTATCAGGGATAAACATTGGAGATATTCAACATTTTTCAGCAACTGAAAAAACTGACCTAACAGATGCTGGAGATTCAGCACTTCACTATCACGCAACAGATCGAGATTTAGCAAATGCTACTGGTACTCTTGCGATTGGCAGTGGAGGAACAGGACAAGCAACTGCAACCGCTGCATTCGATGCTTTAGCTCCTACTACTACTCAAGGAGACATTATCTACCATAACGGAACAGATAATGTCAGGTTGCCAAAAGGAACTGCTGGTCAAATATTGGTTATGAATGCTGGTGCTACGGCTCCAGAATGGCAGGCTAAATTGATTGGATACACTGTTGCTACTCTACCTGCTGGAACTGTTGGAGATCGGGCCTATGCAACGGATTTGTTGACCCCCACATATGGCTCAGTAGCCACTGGAGGTGGCGCTGTTAAATTGCCTGTGTTTTTTGATGGAACAAATTGGGTAACGGCTTAATCTATGATGTTTAATCTAGCAAATTCACCATATAATTCTTTGGCGGCAGAGTTGTACGCTTCGCCAGCCTCTTTTTCAGATAGAGCAATTTTTTTCATAAGTAAAATTATATCAAAGTGTGTAACAAAAGGCAAATCTCCAGCAATAAACAGAAATGCTACTATATGGGTATCTGGTTGATGGCACTAGAATGTGGTAATATTCTAATATAACAGCAAGCATTCACTTTTAAGGAGATGAACATGAGAATTGATGAAAATGTAGGAAGACCGCAATCAGCAGCTACACAACAGATTGCCTACACTGGCGCAGCCGCACCTACCACCGCTTTGACTGATGAGCGTGTATTCCGCGTTGTTACATCTACAGATGCATTTATCAGAATAGGCGCTTCTGCTGTTGCTGTGGCTACGACTGACATGTTTGTACCTGCATACACTCCAGAATATTTCTTTGTGCCAAAAGGGTACGTGATAAGTGCTATTCGATCATCCACATCTGGAACTATGTACGCCACTCCTATGGAGTAATCATGATAGTAAAACCCGGAACATTTAGACTTAAACGCTCTCTGGATAACCAGATGGCTATGCTATTTGTGAACGGCCTTGAAGGCGGCCTATACGACGCATATCTGCCGACACTATGGGACACCTCTACCGGAGTAGCGCAAGTAGACGCGACTGAAGACCCAGTAGGCTTGTGGGCTGATCGTAGGCTTGGGATGGCATTGGGGCAGGAGTTGATTACGCTTGCGGCTGATCGTGAGTTTTCTTCCGATACTGGGTATTGGACGAAAGGCGCTGGATGGACGATTAGCGGCGGAGTTGCAAACGCGAATATAACCACGGGGCAATTGACTGCAAACTTAGGACTTGCGGCCAGTAAAACATACCAGATCACTGTAACAGTGACCAGAACGTCAGGCACACTGCGCGTTAACCCTGGCGGGTTTACGCCAGTTGATTTTACAACTTCCGGAACTCATACTTTCCGGGCAAATACCGGCGCATCTGGCACACCAACGCTGTTCTTTCTTGCAGTTACATCGTTTGTCGGAACGATAGACAACATCTCCGTCAAACTCCTAGACGGCAACCACTTAATTCAAGCCACCGCAGCAGCAAGGCCGACTTACCGTGTCGATGCAAACGGACGGCCATATATCGCAATCCTCGGCACAGACGACAACGTAACGAGTGCAACAGGTGGCGGTGGTACGACTGGCTTTTATGTCGGGGCCGCGATAGTCGTCGCTGGAGGTGCAGGAACTGCGCGAGAGATATATTCAGATTCTGGAACAAATACAGGAATCCATGTCGAGATCGACGCATCCAACAAACTGAGCATGAGTGCTGGTAATGGTGTCGCATTTACCACGCTTGCATCGACTGCAACTGTGGACGTTGGAACGAAATATATTCTTGAAGCATACATCGCAGGCGGAGTGATGTATGTGCAGATCAACGGTGGAACAGCAGAAAGTGTAGCGGCCCCCACGATCACCGCTGGAACTGCTGGATTTACAATCGGCAAGGATAATTTGCTCGCCAGTGACTTTATGATCGGCAACCTGTATTCACTGATATATGCGAAGAATACAGGGCTTACTGAAGCGCAGCGCGCAACGAACCGCGCTTACCTTCGATCAAAGATAGGATTGTAACATGACCATAAACCGCACAGTAATAGTAACCTCTGCGAATGCTCCACTGGCTCGCGCTCTTGCTGCTGGACTATCTGCTGGTGGAGTCGGTATGTTCGAGTCTCCATTGCCTCCAGAGTCAGCCAATCCAACGCACTACATCAGCTCAGGGCAGATTGACGCAGTATTCGACGCGATGCTCCCGCTCGAAGGTTCAAGCCAAGCGGTGAAGGATGCAGCCGCAGACCTGATGTTCACCGCAGCTGGTGGACTTGCTACGCTGGCTGAGTGCAAGAATCTGATTGATACCTCTATCGTGGTTGATTGCGATGTGGAAAGTGCGGAGGCTACTTGCGCTCGGTTTGGCTTGCTCTAATACTCAGTTTCCCGGCGTATGGTTGGGAAAATCAGGACAAGTACCTGATGACTTCGTTTATCGCAATGCAAGCTATAGACGTAAAGCAGACAGATAAGGTTTTAAGGCTCGGAGGCAGTGAATTGAACCAAGTGTACGGAGACCGACCTTCAGTAGCAAAATTGGTAGGTTACAAGTCAATCGGCACTGGTTTGGTGTATTGGATTGCTGACAGTGATAAATATAGCAGGACTGAGGTATTAGTAGCCGCGAACATAGTTCAATTTTTAGCCATACGGCATAACTATTTTTATGTGCAATTCGGTTTTTAGTGTAAAATAACCGTATTAATTAAAGGAGAATATCATGGCAGGATATGGAAAGACACCATCACGCAGGAATAAAAACGACCGCGCACCGAAGAGAAAATGATTCCTGTTGAACTAACATTCGTTGTATTTTCACTGTTGGCGATATTCACATCGTCAAGAACATATTTCATTCTTGCTTTATTCTCATTGCTCAACGTGTATTTATTTCAGTACACCTCAGAGACAGATATTCATCTTCTGGATACTTACTCAACCATTGACTTTGCTGCTGGTGTGGCAATCATTTTGTTTGGTGATATTCACAGGGTTTACCAGTCTTTCTTTTTGGCTTTGATGATTCTTTGCCATGCTTTGATGGAACAGGCATTGCAGATTGATTTTTACTACAACATTTCAGTGGCACTTTATGAGAACTTGATCGCAGCATTTTTGATAGCACAGATGATGGGGGTATTTCGTGGAACTAATTATTTACATAGCCCCCGTCGTGATCTTTGGAAAGTTCATCGTTTTGGTAATTTTAATCATCATCAAAGTGATCAAGTTGAGGAAACAAAATGAGTCCCGTTAACATTAATCAATTAACGTATGTGTCAGGTGGAGCGTCATTAAGCTCTGGACTTTTAACATGGCTAGGTGAAAACGCTAGTGCGATTGGTGTGCTTATTTCAGGCGCGACATTTTTTGCTTTCCTGATATTTTCGTACCTGAATTATTTGATTAGCAAACGGAACATAGTACACAAAGAAACAATCAAGCGCGACGTTATCGAGGCATTAATTGACAAGGCCGAACATCACGAAAAAGAAGTCATACTTAGGGTGGCGCACAAATGATCTCAATATCTGATTACTTCGGGAAGTATGGTAAGTCTCATAAAGACGTAACGCCTCCAAGGTACGCCGCAGCACAGATATTACTTCTGAAAGTCAACAAGCTGATGCAGATCGCTATTGATGACGGTGTGGAGTTTCCAATCAATCCAAAAACAAAGAGCCAAGTTGCCGGAGAGACTAACGGTGGATTCAGGCCGCAAGATTGTACAATAGGCGCTCCTCTCTCTGCACACAAAATATGCCAAGCTGTAGACCTATACGACCCTAAAGGCGAGATTGACGACTGGCTTACAAGTTCACCAGTTGCAAGAGAAGCTATCAAAGAACTTGATATGTATTTCGAAGATAAATCAGCAACAGTTGGATGGTCTCACTGGTCAACAAAAGCACCGAAGTCAGGACGCAGATTTTTTCTACCATAGGAGTTGAAATGAAATACTTTGGACTTAAATTCTGGCTGTTCGACAAGTTGCAAAACTTCAAATCAGATTTGAAGCGTTGGCATACATCATGGACGATATGGATTAACGGTGTTACAGGATCACTGATAACCGCATTCCTTTCCTTTCCAGCTGATGCAGTAATCGCTTTCATGCCACAACTTGAACCATACGTATCAAGCGAACTTTTCCGCACTGCTATGGCGATTCTGCTGGCATACAACTTCATCAATACGGCCCTTCGCTTCAAGACGACTAAAGCACTACGCAATAAATGACAAGCTGTGCACATAAAAAATAAAACTCTGCTGATAGTTGACGACCAGACGCTAATGCGCGCCGGTCTTAAATCTATTCTAACTCCAGACATTGAGATTGTCGGGGAGGCTGTTGATGGAATGGAGGCAATCAAAGCGGTAATTAAATATCAGCCTGACATTGTTCTGATGGACATATCAATGCCTAATATCAACGGTATTGAAGCGATGATTGAGATTAAGAAACAATTTCAATCGGTGAAAGTCTTGATGCTGACAGTTAATAGCACAGACGAGAAAATAGCAGATAGCATAAAGCACGGTGCTGATGGATACTTGCTGAAGAACGCTACCGGAGAAGAGCTACTTACAGCCATAAAAGTGGTCCTGTCAGGAAAGAAATACATAAGCCCTGGTGTATCTGATAAAGTAATCAACTTTGTAGGAAAAGAATATACAGCTAGTTTATTGACTCACAAAGAGAGGCAGATAGTTAAGCTGGTTTCCGAAGGAAAAAAGAACAAAGAGATTGCGCATATGCTGTGCATTAGTACAAAGACAGTAGAGAAACATCGATCAAATTTAATGAAAAAACTTGATATACACAATGCCGTTGATCTAACTGTATATGCCATGAATAATGGGATTCTGTGAAATGAACTATCTATACGGAATAATCGCTGCACTGCTTATACTGGCCGGAATCGAGCAATATGGAGAGCATCGAGTACAAGCAAAGTGGGACTTGGAGCGTGCGCGTAATGAGGCTGTAGCCAAGCAAGAGGCAGAACGTGACAAACAGGCTGGAATAGCGGCTGAAGAACAACGTAAAAAGGATATTGAAAATGCTAAATCTGAAGGTGGTCGTATCGTTCTTAATAATTGGCTTCGTAAGCACGGCTTGCTGCCCGATGGCTCTGCGGTGTCAGGCTCCGATAGTGATAAAACCAACTGTACCTGCAATCCTGATGACACCGCCGATCAATCAGGAGCTGGCGAACGAATTGCGGAACTTGCAGAAGGATGCGCACTAGACGCTCTTCACGTTCTACAGTGGCAAGAATGGGCTATTCGTGAAGGAATTAAAAGCAAATAACTGCTGAGATTATTGTTTCGGCATCGACGCGCTTATAACAGCACCGCCTGTAATCTCCATCGTGGGCATACACCACGCCTGCGACAATCCCAGCAGTTATTTACTCTAAAGCCTTAATCCAACTGAATAGCAGATAGATCGCAATAAATCATGATGGAAGTAAAATCCAGTATAGCTCCATAATTAACTCCTAATAAGGTGTAAAACTGCCTTAATCCCAGATTAGACACCTATGGAGCCTATACCACGTTAGCCATCACAGCGTTTCCGCGCCTGCTCCGAACTTCTTGTTCTCAGCCGCGTCGCGCTTGTGCCGCGCTCGTCTTTCTGCGGCAGTCTCCTTGCGCCGATCTACGACCTCAATGTTTAGGCCGCCCCAGGATATGGTGGATTTATCTGCAACTAGCGGAATTCAGCATCCCCAATCACGATGCCGATACCCTTGGCATAGACTTCCTAAGTCCAGCAAGGATACGAGACATCCCGATGCGAGACTTCCACGGCTTCCCGTCAACATGCACGGCAAAACAATCAATCCGGTCTGTGCGGTACAGGTCTA
>Ga0137356_1000042_pt1 | contig 18568 bp, 18 predicted proteins | sample EasRivERMLT830_2_FD_102297 | JGI IMG/M metagenome (GOLD analysis project Ga0137356, IMG submission 102297) | Soil microbial communities from meander-bound floodplain in the East River, Colorado, USA - East River MetaG ERMLT830_2 | ecosystem: Environmental > Terrestrial > Soil > Floodplain ...
CGGTGAAGGCCGCGCAATCGGTGTGGAACCGGGTGCTGGAGGTCGCCCCGGGCATGACGCCGGCCGAGGTGTTGGCGGTGATGCGGCCGCGGCTGCGCGCCTGCGGGCTCTCGGACCGCAAGACCGAGTACATCGCCGACCTCGCACGCCATTTCGCCGAGGGGGCCGTGCACCCGCATCGCTGGCCGGCCATGGAGGACGAGGCCGTGATCGCGGAGCTCGTCGCGGTGCGCGGCATCGGGCGCTGGACCGCGGAGATGTTCCTGATGTTCAACCTGTTGCGGCCGGATGTGTACCCGCTGGGCGACCTGGGGCTGCTCAAGGCGGTGCGCCTGACGTACTTCCGCGGGCGCAACGTGCCCTTGTCGCGTGTCCGCAGGCTCGGCGAGCAATGGACGCCGTGGCGCTCGGTGGCAACCTGGTACTTGTGGCGCTCGCTCGACCCGCTGCCGGTAGAATACTGACATGAGGGGGGTCGGCTGGGTGGAGCCGGTCGTACCGGAGGCAAGCGCTGCGCCGCGTGCGGCGTCGCCGGACCATTCGCGGCAGACGTTGCGGCTGAAGCGCTACCTGATGGGCGCGAGCACCTCGCTGCTGGCGGCCGCGGCGCTGTTCATCTGCTACTGGCTCGGGCTGCTGCCGCTGAAGATCGCGATCGGCGGCACCGCGCTCATCGGCTTCTTCGTCGTGCTGTTCTTCGGCTTGTTCCGCTCGGGACTGAACCTGCGCTTCCGCGACCCGAGCCTGACCGCCGAAATGATCTTCGCCGCGGTGCTGACGCTCGCCTACCTCATGTACCACGCGCCGGCGGCGCGCGGCGCGTTGAGCCTCTTCTACCCGGTCGCGCTGCTGTTCGGCGTGCTGCGCCTGGGAACCGCGCGACTGCTGGCGCTCGCCCTGGTGGCCTATCTCGCGCACACGACGGTGCTGGCGCTGTCGGGATCGCTGGAGGGGCCCGCCGCGGCGGACAGCTGGATGCAGCTGGCGATCCTTGCCATCGTGCTGCCGTGGTTTGCGGCGATGGGCGGCTACGTCAACAAGCTGCGGCGCCGGCTCTCCGACAGCAACCGCCAGCTCAAGGACGCCGTCGACCGGGCGGAAGAAATCGCCATGCGCGACGTGCTGACGGGAACCTACAACCGGCGCCATCTGATGGACGTGCTGCGGCGCGAGATCTCGCGCGCGCAGCGCCTTGGCGCGCCGCTCGCGGTCTGCCTGCTCGACATCGACCATTTCAAGCGCATCAACGACAGCTGGGGGCACGCCGCGGGCGACGCAGTGCTGCGTCACTTCGCCACCGTCGCCGCCACCGGATTGCGCGCGGTGGACGTGTTCGGGCGCTTCGGCGGCGAGGAGTTCCTGCTCGTCCTGCCGGACACCGATGCACGCGGCGCCGCCGCGGTTGCCGAGCGCATTCGCGCCGCGGGCGAGCAGGACGCGTTTCCCGGAATCCCGGCCGGACACCAGTTGACGGTGACCATCGGCGTGGCCGGGCGCAACCGGGAGGAGACCGGCGACGCGCTGCTGGCCCGCGCCGACTTGGCGCTGTACCGCGGCAAGGACGCGGGCCGCAATTGCGTCGTGGTGGGCTAGAATCCGGCGCCCGATGAAGACCACCTTTCTCGAATTCGAACAGCCGATTGCCGAGCTCGAGAGCCGCATCGAGGAGCTGCGCTTCGTGCAGGACGACTCGGCGGTGGACATCTCGGAGGAGATCCAGCGCCTGTCGAAGAAGAGCCAGGCGCTGACCAAGGAGATCTACGCCAAGCTCACGCCCTGGCAGGTGGCGCAGGTGGCGCGCCATCCGCAGCGGCCGTACACGCTCGACTACATCGGCGCGCTGTTCACCGGATTCGAGGAGCTGCACGGCGACCGCATGTTCGCCGAGGACGCCTCCATCGTCGGCGGGCTGGCGCGCTTCGACGGCGTGCCCTGCGTGGTGCTCGGCCACCAGAAGGGGCGCGACACCAAGGAGAAGATCGCGCGCAATTTCGGCATGCCCAAGCCCGAGGGCTACCGCAAGGCGCTGCGCCTGATGCAGCTCGCCGAGAAGTTCGAGCTGCCGGTGTTCACCTTCGTCGACACGCCGGGCGCCTACCCGGGCATCGACGCCGAGGAGCGCGGCCAGTCCGAGGCGATCGGCAGGAATCTCTACGCGATGGCCGGGCTGCGCACGCCGATCATCGTGTCGATCATCGGCGAGGGCGGCTCGGGCGGTGCGCTGGCGATCGCGGTGGGCGACGTCACGCTCATGCTGCAGTACGCGACCTACTCGGTGATCTCGCCGGAGGGCTGCGCCTCGATCCTGTGGAAGAGCGCCGACATGGCGCCCGAGGCCGCGGAAACGCTCGGCATCACCGCCAACCGGCTGAAAACGCTGGGACTGGTGGACAAGGTGGTCGGCGAGCCGCTCGGCGGCGCGCACCGCGATCCGCCGGCGGCGGCGCAGTCCCTGAAGAAGGCGCTGTCCGAAGCGCTGCGCCAGCTGCGCGGGAAGAAGACCAAAGAGCTCGTCGAGGAACGCCTCGAGCGTCTCATGAGCTATGGCAAGTTCAAGGAAGCGGTCGAGCGCTAGTCCTGCCTGGCCGGCCCTGCCCGCCTTGCGCGGGCGGCACGTGGCCGTCGGGCTCTCCGGCGGCGTCGACTCGGTGGTGCTGCTGCACCGGCTGCGCGAGCTTGCCCCGCGGCAGGGCTTTCGCCTGAGCGCGATGCACGTGCACCACGGCTTGAGCCCTCACGCCGACGCCTGGGCAAGCTTCTGCCGCAAGCTGTGCAAGGACTGGGGCATTCCGCTCGTCGTGCGCAAGGTGCGCGTGAGCCGGCGCGGCGCGGGGCTCGAGGCGGCGGCGCGCGCCGCGCGCCGCGCGGCGCTCGAGCGCACCGGCGCCGACGCGATCGCGCTGGCGCACCACCTCGACGACCAGGCAGAAACCGTGTTGCTCAACCTGCTGCGCGGCGCGGGAACGCGCGGCGCCTCGGCCATGCCAGCCACGGGCCGGCTGGGCGCGACGCGGCTGCTGCGCCCGCTGCTCGAGGTGCCGCGCCGCGAGATCCTGGCCTACGCGCGCGCGCACCGGCTGCGATGGGTCGAGGACGAGTCGAACCGCGACGACGCGTTGACGCGCAACTTCCTGCGCCTGCACGTCGGCCCGCTGCTCGAGTCGCGCTTTCCGCGCTGGCGCGAAAGCCTGGCACGCGCTGCGCGCCTGTTTGCCGCGCAGGATGCGCGCGCCGAGCGCGCACTGCGCGCGTTCCTCGCGCGCCAGGGGTTGCGCGCGCCGAGCGAGGCAAAGCTCGTCGAGATGCTGAAGCAGCTCACTGCGCGCGGCGCCCGGACTCGCATCCGCCACGACGGCAAGGAGCTGCGCGTCTATCGCGGCAGCGTCGAGGTCGCGCCGGCGCTCGCGCCGCCCGCGTTCACGCCGCTCGACTGGCACGGCGAGCCGCGCCTGCCGATCGCCGCGCTCGCGGGCGAGCTGCGCTTCCGCCGCGCGCGCGGCGCGGGCATCGCGGCTGCGCTCGTCGAGGGCAGGACCTTCCGCGTGCGCCTGCGTGGCGGCGGCGAGCGCCTGCAGCCGGACCCGAGGCGCCCCCGGCGCAGCCTGAAGAACCTGTTCCAGGAGGCGGGCGTGCCGCCCTGGCGGCGCGAGCGGCTGCCGATGCTGTACTTCGGCGACGAGCTGGTCTGGGCGCCCGGGCTGGGCGTGGACGCCGCGTGGCAGGCGGCGGCGCGCGCGCGCGGCATCATGCCGGCGTGGCGCGAGACCGGGAGCGCCTGAGCGGCTTGTCGCGCGAAGCGCGCGCGTGCCCTGGTCGCTGATAGCCCGATCCACTATCCTACGCGCGACAATCGAGACATTTCTCGAGGGACTCTAGGAGAAGAAGCATGCGCGTGTCGTTCAAGCAGCTTGCGGCATTTGCCGCGGCGGGCCTGTTCGCCGCCGGCGCGCTCGCGCAGGCGAAGTTCGACCCCAGCTGGCCGAAGGCCCTGGCGCTGGGCACCGCTTCGGTCGGCGGCACCTACTTCCTCTATGGCCAGGCGTGGGCGAGCCTGGTCAACGAGAAGATCGGCACCAGCATCAGCGCCAAGCAGACTCAGGGTCCAAACCAGAACATCATGCTCATCGAAGAGCGCAAGCTTGAACTGGGCATGACCACCATGGGCGTCGCGCTGCACGCGTGGAACGGCAGCGGCTGGGCCAAGGGCAGGAAGTACCGGAACTTCCGCGCCACGTTCCCGATGTACGACACGCCGTTCCACTTCGTCGCGCTCGAGAAGTCCGGCATCAAGTCGGTGAAGGACCTCGCCGGCAGGAAATCGGGCATCGGCCCGCGCGCCGGCACCTGCGGCACCTACTTCCCGCTGATGTTCAAGGCGCTCGGCGTCAATACCATGATCCGCAACGGCCCGGCCTCCGACATGGCGGCGAACCTGCAGGACGGGCGCATCGACGCATTCCCCTTCTGCGCTGGCGTGCCGGTCGCGGCGTATGCGGAGCTGGAGACCGCCACCAAGGTGCGCTTCTTCACCTTCAGCGAAGACGAGATCAGGCAGCTGCAGCAGGCGATGCCGGAGCTTTCCGGCGCGACGATTCCCAAGGGCACCTACGGGCAGCAGACCGAGGACCACCGCACGGTCGGGGTCTACAACTTCGGCATCGCGCACAAGGACCTGCCCGGGAGCCTGGTGTACGCGATCATGAAGGCGGTACTTGAGAATGGTCCCCGGATGGTCAAAGGGCACGCGGCGGCCAGGGAAACGCTGGTCGAGAACTGGAACCGCAACACTTTCCTGCCGTTCAATCCGGGCGCGGTGCGCTACTACAAGGAGAAGGGCATCAACCTCCCGGCCCACCTGGTCGGCGGGTAGGCGCGTACACCGCGTAAGCCGTTGTTTTTACGCGGGTCGCAGCATGCCCGTGCTAGAATCCGTCGCTTTCAAATTCTGGCTTCCACGGAGAATCGGGAATGGCGGTCGAGCGCACCCTTTCCATCATCAAGCCCGACGCGGTCAGGAAGAACGCGACCGGGCAGATCATCGCGCGCTTCGAGAAAGCGGGGCTGCGCGTGGTCGCTGCGCGCATGACGCACCTGTCGCGCGCGCAGGCCGAGGGCTTCTATGCCGTGCATCGCGAGCGGCCGTTCTTCAAGGATCTCGTCGATTTCATGATTTCCGGCCCCGTGCTCGTGCAGGTGCTCGAGGGCAAGGACGCGATCGCCAGGAACCGCGAACTGATGGGCGCCACCGACCCGAAGAAAGCCGCCAAGGGCAGCATCCGCGCCGATTTCGCCGAGTCGATCGACGCCAACGCGGTGCACGGCTCCGACGGGCCGGAGACCGCGCGCACCGAGATCGCGTATTTCTTCCCGGCGTGCGAGGTGTACTCGCGTTGACATGAAGACCAATCTCCTCGGCCTGGATGCCGCCGGCCTCGCCGCGTTCTTCCAGACGCTGGGCGAGAAGCCCTTCCGCGCGCGTCAGGTCCTGCAATGGGTGCACCAGCGCCGCGCAGACGATTTCGTGCGCATGAGCGACCTGGCCAAGGACCTGCGCGCGAAGCTGGCGGCCAAGGCCGTGGTCGCGGCGCCGACGATCGTCGGCGACCACGTGGCCACGGACGGCACGCGCAAGTGGCTGCTCAAGATCGACGGCGCGAATGCGGTGGACGCCGTATTCATTCCCGAAACGAACCGCGGCACCCTGTGCGTGTCCAGCCAGGCCGGCTGCACGCTCGATTGCGCGTTCTGCTCCACGGGCAAGCAGGGCTTCAACCGGAATCTCTCCACCGCAGAGATCGTCGGCCAGCTCTGGCTCGCCAACCGGCTGCTGGGCGGCGGGCGGCCGGTGACCAACGTGGTGCTGATGGGCATGGGCGAGCCGCTGCTCAACCTCGACAACGTGATCCCCGCGCTGCGCCTGATGCTCGACGACAATGCCTATGGCCTTTCGCGGCGCCGGGTGACGGTCTCCACCTCGGGGGTGATCCCGGGCATGGACCGGCTGCGCGAGGAATGCCCCGTGGCGCTGGCAGTATCCCTGCACGCGCCCAACGATGCGCTGCGTGACCGGCTGGTGCCGGTGAACCGCAAGTACCCGATCCGCGAGCTGCTGAAGGCCTGCAACCGCTACCTGGAGAAGGCGCCGCGCGACTTCATCACCTTCGAGTACGTGATGCTCGACGGGGTGAACGACAGCGACGAGCACGCGCGCGAGCTTGCGGCCATCGCCAAGCGCGTCAGCTGCAAGTTCAACCTCATCCCGTTCAATCCGTTTCCGCGCACCGAGTTCCGGCGCTCGGGGGAGGAGCGCATCCGCCGCTTTGCGCAGATTCTGCAGCGCCACGACATCACCGTCACCACGCGCAAGACGCGCGGCGACGCCATCGACGCCGCCTGCGGGCAGCTCGCCGGCGCGGTCGCCGATCGCACGCGTCGCAGCAAGACCGTGCGCATCGCGGAGCTGCGCACGTGAAGCGCACCATCGGCTTGGCACTGCTCGCGCTGCTCGCCGCCTGCGCCACGCCGCAGCCCGAGGGCCCCAAAGTCGAGTCCACGAGTTTCAGCGGCGGGTCGCACGACCCGCGCAACCGCGCGCGCGTGCGTACCGAGCTCGCGGCGCTGTATTACCAGCGCGGCAACATGAACGTGGCGCTCGAGGAACTGCGCCTGGCGGTGGCCGCCGACCCGGGCTACGCCACGGCGCACGGCATGTTCGGGCTGGTGTACATGGAGCTCAAGGAGAACGCGCTCGCGCAGGCGAGCTTCGAGCGCGCGCTCGGCCTCGCGCCGGACGACCCCGACATCAATCACAACTACGGCTGGTTCCTGTGCCAGACCAGCCGCGAAGAGCAGTCGATGGCGTACTTCCAGCGTGCGCTGCGCAACCCGCTCTACGCCACGCCGGCGCGCACCCACACGGCCGCCGGGACCTGCGCGCTGCGCCGCGGCGATCTGGCGGGTGCCGAGGTCTTCCTGCAGAGGGCCCTGGCGATCGACCCGAATCAGCCGGCTGCGCTGCTGCAGCTCGCGCAGGTGCGCTACCGGCAGATGAACTACCCCGAGGCGCGCAGGCTGCTCGCGCGCCACGCCAAGCTGGTCGAGCCTAGCGCGGAGTCGCTGTGGCTCGCGTTGCGCGTCGAGCGCCGACTCGGCCAGCGCACCACCGAGCTTTCCTACGCCAACCAGTTGCGGCGCCGGTTCCCGGCCTCGCGGGAAGCGCAGGCGCTGCAGCGCAGCCAGTATGACTGACGCCGTGTTTGCGACGCTCACCCACGCACGCCAGGCGGCAGGCCTGACGATCGAGGAGGCCGCGCGCCAGCTGAAGTTCGCACCGCGGCAGCTCGAAGCCCTGGAGGCGGGGGCGCTGCAGCGGCTGCCTGGCGGCACCTTCGTGCGCGGCATGGTGCGCAGCTACGCGCGGCTCCTGCGCGTCGATCCCGAGCCGCTGCTCGCGCAGATCTCGTCGCAGGTGGCGCCGCCGGACGCCGAGCGCCTGGCGCAGCGCTATCGCCAGCCCGTGCCGTTCACGGACGGCGCGCGGCGCTCCAACCTCGCCTACGTCGCCTTGTCGCTCGTGCTGCTCGTCGCAGTCGCCGCGGTGGCGCTGCAATGGCGCCAGGAGCGCGCGGGCACGCGCACGCTCGCCTTCGTTCCGGCCGGGCAGATGCCCGCCGAGGCGGCGCGGACCGAAGTGGCGGGCGCCGCGGCCGTACCCGCGGAAGCGTCATCCAAGGGCGCGGCACCGGCGAGCAGGACCGCTTCGAGCGCAACCCCAGCCAGCAAGTCGTCCGCGAGCCCGCAGCCGGCGACCAAGCCGCCCGTCGGCACGCCGCAGGCGAGCAAGCCGCCCGTCGGCACGCCGCAGGCGGCCAAACCGCCCGTCAGCACGTTGCAAGCGGCCAAGGTGCCCGTCAGTACGCCGCAGGCGGCCAAGCCGGTCGCCAGTGCGCCAGCCGCCGGCTCCCCGGCAATGACGGCAGCCGCGGCGCCCTCGGATACTGCATTGGCGGGGACGGGGCGGCTCGCGCTGAAGTTCGAGGGCGAATCCTGGGTCGAGATCCGCAGCGGCAGTGGCAAGCTGCTGGTGGCCAGCCTGCATACGGCCGGCACCGAGCGGTTCGTGAGCGGTGTGCCGCCGTTCGAGGTCGTGATCGGCAACGCCCAGCAGGTGCACCTCACCTACAACGACAAGCCCGTGGACCTCTCGCCCTACGTCAAGGTCGAGGTCGCGCGCTTCACGCTGCAATAGCCGTGGCCGGGCGCAGGATTTCGAGCCGCGTCATGGTAGGCCCGGTCGCCATCGGCGGCGGCGCGCCGGTGGTCGTGCAGTCCATGACCAATACCGATACCGCCGACGCCGCGGCGACGGCGCGCCAGGTCGAGGAACTGTGGCGCGCCGGCTCGGAGCTCGTGCGCGTCACGGTCGACACGCCGGCAGCGGCCGCGCAGGTGGCCGGCATCCGCACGCGCCTGGACGCGGCCGGTTGCGGCGTGCCGCTGATCGGCGACTTCCACTTCAACGGCCACAAGCTGCTGGCGCAATTCCCCGACTGCGCGCGCGCGCTCGCCAAGTACCGCATCAATCCCGGCAACGTCGGCAAGGGCGCGAAGCGCGACGAGCAGTTCGCCACCATGATCGAGGCGGCGATGCGCTACGAGAAGCCCGTGCGCATCGGCGTCAACTGGGGCAGCCTCGACCAGGCGCTGCTGGCCCGCCTCATGGACGAGAACGCGCACCGCGCCGAGCCGCTCGATGCGGCCGAAGTGATGCGCGAGGCCGTGATCCGCTCGGCCCTCGATTCGGCGCAGCAGGCCGAGCAGTGGGGCCTGGCCGCGGAACGCATCGTCATCTCCTGCAAGATGAGCGGCGTGCAGGACCTGATCGCGGTTTACCGCGAGCTCGCACGCCGCTGCGGCTACGCGCTGCACCTCGGGCTTACCGAGGCCGGCATGGGGTCCAAGGGCATCGTCGCCTCCAGTGCGGCGCTGGGCGTGCTGCTGCAGGAGGGCATCGGCGACACCATCCGCGTGTCGCTCACGCCCGAGCCGGGCGGCGATCGCACGCGCGAGGTGATCGTGGCGCAGGAAATCCTGCAGACCATGGGCCTGCGCTCGTTCACGCCCATGGTCGCCGCCTGCCCGGGCTGCGGGCGCACCACCAGCACCGTGTTCCAGGAGCTTGCGGCGCGCATCCAGGCCTACCTGCGCGCGCAGATGCCGGCCTGGCGCGCGCGCTATCCCGGTGTCGAGGAAATGCGCGTCGCCGTGATGGGCTGCGTGGTCAACGGCCCGGGCGAATCCAAGCACGCCGACATCGGCATCAGCCTGCCGGGCACCAACGAGCTGCCCGTCGCGCCGGTGTACGTCGACGGGGCCAAGACCGTCACGCTGAAAGGCGAGCGCATCGCCGAGGAATTCCAGGCGCTCGTGGAGGAGTACGTCCGCAGGAACTACGCGCCGGGCGCATCCCGTTCGCGTGCGAAGCACATTCCGATCAAGGCGGCCTAGGGAGCCTGTGATCGTGAGCGACGCCATCCAGGCCGTGCGCGGCATGAACGACGTGTTGCCGGACGAGGCCGAGCTGCGGCTCTGGCTCGAGGGCGTCGTGGCCGCCTGGTTCGCGCGCTATGGCTACCGTCCGATCCGCACGCCGCTGCTCGAGCACACGGGCCTGTTCCGGCGCGCCATCGGCGAGTCGACCGACATCGTCGAAAAGGAGATGTATACCTTCACCGACGCGCTCAATGACGAAAGCCTCACGCTGCGGCCCGAGGCCACCGCCTCCACCGTGCGCGCCGCGATCGAGCACAGCCTGGTCTACGACGGCCCGAAGCGCCTCTGGTACGAGGGGCCGATGTACCGCCATGAGCGTCCGCAGAAGGGACGCTACCGCGAGTTCTACCAGTTCGGCGCCGAGGCGCTCGGCTATCCCGGCCCTGACGTGGACGCCGAGCTGATCGTGATGTGCGCGGCGCTGTGGAAGGAGCTCGGCCTGGAGGGCATCCGGCTGGAGCTCAACACCATCGGCTCGCCCCAGGAGCGCGCGCGCTACCGGGCGGATCTCGTGCGCCATCTGCAGGCGCACGAAACGCAGCTCGACGGCGACGCCAGGCGGCGCCTGCACACGAATCCGCTGCGCGTGCTCGACTCCAAGAATCCCCTGGTGCAGGCGGTGGTGGCGAAGGCGCCGAGCCTGCACCGCTACCTCGGCGAGGAATCGCAGGCGCATTTCGCGGGGCTGCAGCAGTTGCTGGCCGCGGCGGGCGTGAGCTACCAGGTCAATCCGAATCTGGTGCGCGGCCTGGATTACTACAACCTCACCGTGTTCGAGTGGATCAGCGACCGCCTCGGCGCCCAGGGCACGGTGTGCGGCGGCGGGCGCTACGACGGCCTGTTCGCGCAGCTCGGCGGCAAGGCCACGGCGGGCGTCGGCTTCGCCGCCGGCGTCGAACGCCTGGTCGCTCTGCTGCGCGAGGCGGGCCGCGGTGGCGCGGCGCGCCGCCCCGACGGCTACCTGGTGTTCCAGGGAGAGGGCACGCTCGCCAGCGCCTTCGCGCTCGGCGAGGAGTTGCGCGCGGCAGGCCACGCGGTGGTGCTGCACGCCGGCGGCGGCAGCTTCAAGTCGCAGATGCGCAAGGCCGACGCCAGCGGCGCGCAGTTGGCGCTGATCATCGGCGAGGACGAACTCAAGGCGGCGGCGGTGACGGTGAAGCCGTTGCGCGAGACGCGCGAGCAGCAGCGCGTGCCGCGCGCCGGACTGGCCGCGCGCTTCGCGGACTTACTCAAGGGAACCTGACATGGCATTGCAGAACCTCGACCTCGACGAGCAGGAGAAGCTGGCCGAACTCAAGGCCTGGTGGACGCAGTACGGCAACCTGGTGCTGCTCGCGATCATCGCGGCTGCGCTGGCGGTGGCCGGCTGGGGCGGCTGGGGCTGGTACCAGCGCAACCAGGCCGCGCAGGCAAGCGCCTTGTACGACACGCTCGCCAAGGCGGCGGGCGCGGGCGATGCCAAGGCCTTGCGCGACGCGGGCGGCGCGCTCACGGAGAGCTTTCCGCGCACGCTGTATGCCACGATGGGCGCCCTGGCGGCGGCGCGCTTTCACTTCGACCGCAACGAGCTGAAAGGCGCCAAGGCGCAGCTGCAATGGGTGATCGAGCGCTCGCCCTCGGAGGACTACCGCGAGATCGCGCGGCTGCGCCTGGCCCACGTGCTGCTCGACGAGAAAGCGTACGACGAGGCCTTGAAGGTCCTGGAAGCCAAGCCGCTCGAGGCCTACGCGGCGCAGGCCGCGGCGCTTCGTGGCGACGTGCTGCTCGCCAGGAACCAGCGCGCGGAGGCGAAGGACGCCTACCGGGTCGCCCTGGAGAAGGCGGGCAGCCAGGGCGGCGCCTTCCGCGAGAGCGTCCAGCTGCGCCTCGACGCGCTCGGGGGTTGAGCGCCGTGAAGCGCGCGGCGCTCGGCTTCGCACTTGCCGCGCTCGTGCTGGCGCTGCCGGCCTGCTCCTGGTGGGGGGGCACCAGCGGGCCGAAGCCGGCCGAATTGCCCATGCTCGAGCCGGGCAAGGAGCTGCGCGTGCTGTGGTCGGCCACTGTGGGCGACGGCGGCGACTTCGCCTTCACGCCGGCCCTGGTGGGCGAGAGCCTGTACGCGGCCTCGCGTGAAGGCGTGGTGACGCGCCTGAAGGCAGCGAGCGGCGAATCCGAGTGGCGCGTCGAGCTCGGGGTGCGCCTTTCCGCCGGGGTCGGCGCCAGCCCGCGCACGCTGGTGGTGGCGTCCGACCGGGGCGACGTGCTCGCGCTGGAGGCCGACACAGGCAAGCCGCGCTGGCGCGCGCGCGTGTCCAGCGAGGTGCTGGCGACGCCGCGCGTCGCTGGCGGACTGGTGCTGGCGCGCAGCGCCGACAGCCGCATCTACGCGTTCGGCGAAGACGACGGCAAGCGCCGCTGGGTATTCCAGCGCGGCTCGACCTCGCTGATGGTGCGCGCGCCCGCGGGCATGACCGTGCACGAGGGGTCCGTCTACGCCGGCTTTCCCGGCGGCAAGCTGGTGGCGCTTGCACTGGCCAGCGGCGGCCTGCGCTGGGAGGGCACGGTCGCGCTGCCCAAGGGGACCACCGAGCTGGAGCGGGTCACCGACGTCGTCGGCGACCCCGCGGCCGTGGGAAGCGAGGTGTGCGCCGCCGCGTTCCAGGGCCGCATCGCCTGCTTCGACGTGCGCAAGGGCAACCAGTTGTGGGCGCGCGACCTGTCCACCGTGACCGGCGCGAGCGTGGATGCGCGCTACGCCTTCGTGGCCGACGATCGCGGCGCCGTGCACGCGCTGGACCGCTCGAGCGGCCGCAGCGTCTGGAAGCAGGACCGCCTGGCGCACCGCCAGCTGACGCTGCCGCTGCCGCTGGGCGCGGAACTGGCGCTCGGCGACCTGCAGGGCTACGTGCACCTGCTCGCGCGCGAAGACGGCGCTTTCGCGGCGCGCGCAGGCACCGACGGCAGCCCATTGCGCGTCGCGCCCCTCGCGATGCCGGGCGGCGTCGTCGTGCAGACGCAGGGCGGCAGGCTCTACGCGCTCGCGCGCTAGGGCAGCCCGGGACCGGCTGCGCTCATGACACCCGTCATCGCCCTGGTCGGGCGGCCCAACGTCGGCAAGTCGACGCTGTTCAACCGGCTGACGCGCCGGCGCGATGCCATCGTGGTCGACGTGCCGGGCGTGACGCGCGACCGGCACTACGGCGAAGGGCGCATGGGCGAGCGGCCCTTCATCGCCATCGACACCGGCGGCCTCGAGCCCACTGCGAAAACGGGCATCTTTGTCGAAATGGCGCGCCAGGCGGAGCAGGCGATCGCCGAGGCCGACGCGGTGATCTTCATGACCGACGGGCGCGGCGGCCTGCACGACGACGACCGCGTCATCGCCGGGCGGCTGCGCAAGCTGGGCGTGCGCGTCTGGCTGGCGGTCAACAAGTGCGAGGGCATGGCGAGCGACGCCGCCGTCGCGGAATTCCACGCGCTCGGCCTGGGCGCGCCGCAGCCGATCTCCTCCGCGCACGGCGATGGCGTCCCCGACCTGCTGGAGGGCGTGCTGGCGGAATTTCCGGCGCCATCCGCAGGGGAGCGCGAGGCGCGGGACAAGCAGCCGCGCGTGGCGATCGTCGGCAGGCCGAACGTCGGCAAGTCGACGCTGGTGAACGCGCTGGTCGGCGAGGAGCGCGTGATCGCCTTCGGCGAGCCGGGCACGACGCGCGACGCGATCGAGGTGCCCTTCGAGCGCGGCGGGCGCCGCTACACGCTCATCGACACCGCCGGGCTGCGCAAGCGCGGCAAGCAGGGCGAGGCGGTGGAGCGCTTCTCCATCGTCAAGACGCTGCAGGCGATCGAGCAATCCAACGTGGCGGTGCTGGTGCTGGATGCGGCCGACGGCGTCTCCGAGCAGGACGCGCACGTCGCCGGCTACATCCTGGAGCGCGGGCGCGCGCTGGTGGTGGCGGTGAACAAGTGGGACGCGGCGGACAAGGAGGCGCGCGAGCGCATCAAGCGCGACCTCGCATGGAAGCTGGGTTTTCTCGGCTTCGCCGAGACGCACTACCTCTCGGCGAAGACCGGCAAGGGCCTGGGCGAGCTGATGCGCTCGGTGGACGCCGCCTATGCCGCGGCGATGGCGCGGATGCCCACGCCCAAGCTGACGCGCGCATTGATCGCGGCGGTCGAGCGCCAGGCGCCGCCGCGCAAGGGACTGCGGCGCCCCAAGCTGCGCTACGCGCACCAGGGCGGACACAACCCGCCGCGCATCATCATCCACGGCAACTCGCTCGATACGCTGCCCGACAGCTACCGGCGCTACCTCGAGGGCTACTTTCGCAACGCCTTTGCGCTGCAGGGCACGCCGCTCAAGGTCGAGTTCCGCACCGGACGCAATCCCTACAAGGGAACCGGCGCGGCCGAGGCCTACGCGCGGCGCAAGGCGGCGGCGCGCTGAGCGATCCCCTCGGAGATCAGGCGCCAGGCCACCATGCGCCCGATGCGCGCGAAGTCGAGCACCGGCCGGAAATGGCTGGCGCGCGCGCGGTCGCTGTAGACCACCTGCACGGGCACGCAGCGCGCCTGCACGCCCAGCCGCGCCGCCTCGATGAGGATTTCGCTCTCGAAGACGAAGGAGTGGGCGCGGTCGCAGCGCACGCGCGCTTCGCGCAGCACGCGCGCGGGATAGACGCGGAAGCCCGATTGGCTGTCGGCGAGGGCGTAGCCCGCCGCGAGCCCGATCCAGAAGTTGCCCATGCGGTTCGCCCAGTAGCGCGCGGGCGGGATGCGGCTGCGCCGGTGCAGGCGCGAGCCGATGACGATGCGCTCGGGGGCCTCGCGCCAGGCGCGCAGCAGCAGCGCGATGTCCTCCGGGCAGTGCTGGCCGTCGCCGTCGAGCGTGACGATGGCGTCGGCGCCGCGCCGCATCGCCTCGTCGGCGCCGCGGCGCAGGCTGGCCGCCTTGCCGAGATTGCAGTCGTTGCGCAGCAGCACCACGTCCAGGCCCGCGAGCGCCGCTGCCGTACCGTCGGTCGAGCCATCGTCGACCACGATCACCAGTTCCGCCTGCCGCAGCGCGCCCTGCGCCACGTCGCGAATGGTCGCGGCCTCATTGTAGGCCGGGATCACCGCTGCCTCGAGCGCCGCCCGGGTCACGCGATGCCGCCGCTGATCGGCACCACCTGTCCGGTGATGTAGCCGGCACGCTCCGACATCAGGAAAGCCACCAGCGCGGCCACCTCCTGCGGCGTGCCAGCGCGTTGCAGCGGCACCAGTTGCGCGATGCGCTCGGGCGGGAACGCCTCCGTGCTCATGGCCGAAGCGATGATGCCCGGCGCCACGGCATTGACGGTGACGCCGCGCGAGGCGACCTCCAGCGCGAGCGAGCGGGTGGCCCCGTGCAGGCCCGCCTTGGCCGCCGCGTAGTTGGCCTGCCCGCGGTTGCCGATCATCGCAGCGATCGACGTGATGCTGACGATGCGGCCCCAGCGCGTGCGCAGCATCGGCAGCAGGAGCGGCTGCACGAGGTTGAAGAAGCCGTGCAGCGAGACGTCGATCACGCCGTGCCACTGGCGCGCGCTCATGCCGGCGAGCGGCGCGTCGTCGTGCACACCGGCACTGTGCACGACGCCCTGGATCGGGCCCTGCGCCAGAAGCCTGGCGAGGGCGGCCGTGCTGGCCGGCGCATCGACCAGGTCGAAGCACAGGCTTTGCGCGCCGAGCTCGCCGGCGAGCGCGGCGGCGCGTTCCGCGCCGGCATGCGCGTGCACGATCACCTGCCAGCCGTCGGCGGCAAGCTGCCGGCAGATCGCCGCGCCGAGCTCGCCGCTGCCGCCGCTCACCAGCGCGCGGCGCGTCACGTGGGCTCCTCGTCCAGCACCACGGCGACGCGGCCGCCGACGAGCAGGCGCGCGCCCGCCTCCACGGAGAACGCGTAGAGCAGATGCCTGCCATTGGCGACCAGGCGCTCCGCGCGCACCTGCAGCGGCCCGTCGATGTCGTCCAGCCGCTCGACGTGCAGTGCGACGTCGCGCACGCCCGCAAGCACGCCCCGGCCCGTGCCGCCCCCGAGGAGCGCGCAATGCACGGCGAGGGCCTGTGCGGCGTACTCGATGGCGGCGAGTGCGGGCAGCCGGCCCGCGCGGCGCAGCGGATTTCCCGCGTCGCGGTGGCTCATGGCGCGGCACACGATGCTCTCGCGGTCGTGGCGCTCGACGCCGCTGAGCAGGCACATCGGCCCTTGCTGCGGCACCAGCCGCGCGATGTCCACGAGTGCAACGTCCAGCGGCGTCACGGAAGCACCTCGACGGCGACGTGGCTATCGCCGTCGTAGGGCAAAGCCAGCGCGGGTGGCCCGGCGCGGAGGCAGGCGGCGAGCAGCGGCAGCGCCTGCGCCGCCGGGTTGGACTGAAACCCCGCAGGGATGGTCGGTGGCCAGGCCGTGCGAACCGCGCCCGGCCGCAGGGCGACGCGAAATGCGGTCGGACCGCTGCCTGGCGGATCGAGCAGCAACGCCACGGCGAAAGGATGCGCCACGGGCCACAGCGCGTGCATCGGTTCAGGGTAGGGCAGGTCATAGGCGACGAGCAGCACGCTGCGCCGCTCGACGTCCGCCTGCGCCGCGGCCTCGAGCAGGCCGATGGCGAAGCTGCCCTCGAAGCCGCCCAGGCTGGTGGACGCGGCCCGCGAGTGCGTGGCGATGCTCCAGTAACCCGCGGGCGCGTTGTGCACCGAATTGTGGAATCGCGTCGGCGACACGACCCCTTGCGGAGCGGCAAGCGCCTCGCAGATCTGGTGGGTGATCATGCCGTCGCCGCCGCAGGAAGCGAAGACCGTCGCCACGGCGTCCGCTTCGCGGCCATCGAGGGCCTGCTGCGCAACGGCGAGCGCCCAGCGCACCGACGCCGAAGCGCGCCGCCGCTCGGTCGCCGGCAGCAGCGTGGGCGCCGGATCGGCAGCCGGGCCGGGCACGTAGGCCGCGCGACCCTGGAGCACGGCACGCGCGGCAGGCCAGTCCGCGAGGCCCGGGCCCAGTACCGCCTGGCTGGCGAGGCAGACCTGCATCACGCCCTGCCGAACAGCAGGCTGCAGTTGCTGCCGCCGAAGCCGAACGAATTGGACATGGCGCGCGCGACCGGGTGCGCCTCGGTGCGGAGCTGCAGCCGCAGGCCGAATTGCGGATCGGCGCGCCGCGTATTGACGGTGCCCGGCAGAAAGCCGTGGCGCAGCGCAAGGAGCGTGATCACCGCTTCGACTGCGCCGGCCGCGCCCAGCGTGTGGCCGGTCCAGCCCTTGGTGGCGCTGCACGCGACGCCACCGCCGAACACCGCGCGCACCGCCGCATCTTCCGCGGCGTCGTTGTTGCGGGTGCCGGTGCCGTGCAGGTTGAGATAATCGACATCCTGCGCCGCCACGTCCGCCGACGCCAGGGCTGCGCGCATCGCGCGCACGGCGCCAAGACCCTGGGGATGCGGCGTGGACATATGGTGGGCGTCGGCGCTCTCGCCGTAGCCGAGCAGGGCCAGCGCGTCACCGCTGCGGTCCACCGGCTCAAGCAGCGCAAAGGCGGCCGCCTCGCCAAGCGAGATGCCGTCGCGCGCTTCGTCGTACGGGCGGCACGGCTGCGCCGAGAGCAGCTCCAGCGAGGCGAAGCCGTGCAGCGTCGTCAGGCAGAGCGTCTCCACGCCGCCCACCACCGCGGCATCGCACAGGCCCGCAGCGACGGCGCGCGCAGCCGCGGCAAACGCCTTCGCGCTCGAGGAGCAGGCCGAAGACACGACGCAGGCCGGGCCCGCAAGGCCAAGCCGCTGCCGCACGAAATCGCTCACGGAGTAGAGATTATAGGTGTGGCGGAAGCTCAAGTCCGCGGGCAGCGCGCCGCTGGCGGGTTCGCGGTGCCGGAACGCGAGCTCCGCTTCGAGGATGCCGGAACTGCTCGTGCCGACGTACACGGCGATGCGGTGCGGCCCGTGCCGCTCGGCGGCGCGCGCGACGTGCTGTTCGAAGGCGTCCTGCCGCAGGCCCGCCTGCGCCAGCCGGTTGCTGCGGCAGTCGAACTGCGCGAGCGGCGCGGGCAGCCGTTCGTCCTCCAGACCGGTCGTGCGGCCGATCCAGGTGGGCAGCGCGCAGTCGAGAAAGTCGTTGCGGCGCAAGCCGCTGCGACCCTCGCGCAGGGCAGCCACCGTCGGCGCGGTGCCCTCGCCGAGCGCGCTGGCGATGGCCAATCCGGTGATGTAGAGCGGCGTCAAGAGGACCTCGCCAATGTTACACAGGCTTGCGCGCCAGCAGCGCGCCGAGCAGGAACGCGTACACGGTGCCGGCGACGACGGTGACGCCGATGGCGCGCAGCACCGGCGTGCTGCACGCCGCAAGTGCCAGGGCAGCACACAGGGTCGTGAGGCTGGCGGCGAGGACCGTAAGGCGCGTCAGCGCGCGCTCGGCGTCGTCGGCGGCGCGCCGGTTGAAGAACAGGGCGTAGTTGAGCCCGACGCCGATGACCAGCAGCAGCGCCACCAGGTGCACGATCGTCAGGCGCGAGCCCGCCGCGAGCAGCGTCGCCACGGTGAGCAGCGCCGCCGCGAGCGCCGGCGCCAGCACGCGCAGCGTTGCCTTGCCGTCGCGCAATCCGGCGAACACGAGGGCTGCGATGCACGCCAGGCCGAGCGCGAACAGCCGCAGCGACTCATGGCGGTAGCCGGCCACCAGCGCATCGGCCTCAAGCTTGAGGTCGATGTGCAGCACGGCGTCGTCGCCGTGCGCGCGCAAGGCGGCGTCCAGCGCCTCGATGTCGCGCACTGCGGCGAGCGGCACCAGCGCCACCCAGCCTCGGGTCCCCTGCGTGAGGAGCGATTCCAGCCTGGGCGCGATCGCGGTGCCTTGCCAGATGTCGGCGTCCAGCCAGGCGGCGCGCCGCGCGCGCTCCACGTCGACGAGGAACGGCGCGAACACGCCAGGCCGGAACGGCAGTCCCTGCGTGGCTTGCTGCACGCGCGCGGCCAGCGTCGCGGACTCGGGCAGCGCGGCGCGGCGCCGCTCTTGCGCGTGGCGGCTC
>Ga0137356_1000046_pt1 | contig 17137 bp, 12 predicted proteins | sample EasRivERMLT830_2_FD_102297 | JGI IMG/M metagenome (GOLD analysis project Ga0137356, IMG submission 102297) | Soil microbial communities from meander-bound floodplain in the East River, Colorado, USA - East River MetaG ERMLT830_2 | ecosystem: Environmental > Terrestrial > Soil > Floodplain ...
CCGCGCGCCTGATGAACGAGCTGATGTCGGGCAAATACCCGGTGGGAGGCCCTTTCACGCTCAGCGATCCCTCAGGCAGACGCGTCGCGCTCGCTGACTTCAAGGGCAAGCTCGTTCTGCTCTACTTTGGCTACGCCACGTGCCCGGACGTCTGCCCGACCGACCTCGCGACGATCGGCGTCGCACTGCGCGGGCTGGGGGTCGCGGCGGACGCCGTGCAGCCCATCTTCGTCACGCTCGATCCGCAGCGCGATACGCCCGCGGTGCTGCTCGAGTACGCGACGGTGTTCCATCCCCGCTTCGTCGCGCTCACCGGTACCGAGGACGAAGTCCGGCGCGTGGCCACCGACTACAAGGTGTTCTTCGAGAAGGTGCCGCTGCCCAACACCAGCACCTACGCCATCGACCACACCGCCTACACGTTCCTGCTCGATCGCGAGGGACGCTTCGTGATCCTGTTCCCGCCTGGCACGGAGGCGGACCGCATGGGAGAGATGCTGCGCGAGCAGCTGGCGGCCGGTGGCGGTCGGTAATCGTTCGCGCCACATCCGTTCGGCGGACGCCGACTGACCGAAGGCGTCCGAGCGTTGAGCCAAGCTGTCAGACCGACGGTCGCCGCTCTGGCGCACGTCACGAGGGCTTGACACTTTCTCGTAGGCATCTGAAAACGAGCTAGGTCATATCGATCAAAGGGTGGCGCTGGCCCGGTGGGACGCGGCGATAGATTGCTTCTCGGGCGCCGGTCGGCACCGGTGCGCGCGCTTCACTTTCTCTTTCTGCGGGAGTAGCTTGTACGCGTCTGCAATTTGGATGCCGCGCTGGGAGGCGATATGGCATTTCGTCGGCAGGCGATGGTCGGTGCACTGTTCGCGTTGATCGCGACCGCTGCCCTCGCGCAGTGGGGCACGATGTACGACAGTGGGCAGTTGCAGGCATCCTTCAAGACCTACTCTCCCAACCTGCGCGGCATGTGGACGGAAGACATGCGCGCGCGGCTGGGGCCCGAGGACCGGCAGGTGCTTGCTGGCGTCCAGCTCCTGTCGCCTCTGATCGGGACGCATGGACATCCGCTCGATTACTACGCCGATGTGGCAGCCAGGAGGATCTATATCCCGATTCTGTCGGTGAGGTTTCTCGACGACCTGGCGATCACGCAGTCGTGGATGAGCTATCGCGTTTGTACGCAGCCCGCCCTGATCGACTACGTCGCCATGCTGCGCTACAGGAATCCGGCCGAGTTTCCCGAGGGTCGCTATCCAACGCCCAGGGAGGCGCTGCGTGTCCCGGACGATGTCTTGAAGATCGGGTACGTGGACGACTTGTCCGGCAAGATCCTCAAATCCACGATCTTCTTCCTGATCGCACACGAAGCGGCGCATATTCGATTCGGCCACCTCACGTACGGCGAGATAACGCCGGAAAAGGCGCAGGCCCAGGAGATGCAGGCGGACAGCTTCGCGCTGGATGTCATGCAACTCGTCGGGGTTCCGCCCAATGGACTGGCGCTTTTCTTCACGGCCGCGCACGCTTTCGAGCCGGCGCCCAGCGATTTCGCGTCTCCAGCCGCCTATGAGGCGCACCGCCGGAGCGTGACGCACCCGGTGACGGCGGCTCGCCTGCTTGCGCTCGCGGATCGAATGCGGAGCCAGGCCGCCCGTTTCGCCCATGCCGAACCCGACCCGGCCAAGGTGACGAAGCTCGTTGTCGACGGCGGAGCGCAAATCGCGCTGCTCGCCGGGAACCTGCAGGACGTCAAGCTGAAGGAGTTCCAAAAATTGCGCGGCCGCAGCGTGGATCTGCCCACTTTGCGTTTCGCGTGCCCTTGAACCGGGAGGAGACCACGATGCAGATGCCCTGCCGCGCAACCGTAAGCCTGACGATGCTTCTTGCGGCAAGCGCCGCCTACGCGCAACCGCAGGGCTGCACCGCCCAGGACCAATCCATCCTGCGGGCATACTCGGCGCGCATGCAGCAGGCCCTGTATGTCGGAAATTTTGTCCTGTATATGCAGCTCGCGCAGAGCGCGGAGGCTGAGATTTCGCCCGCGTGCCTGGCGGCGCTTGCCAAGGCGCAACAGCAACAGCAGCAGCCCCAGTGCTCGGCGCAGGAGCAGCAAGTGCTCACGCAATATGCAGCCGGCATGATGCAGGCGCTTCAGGCGAACAATATCCAGCGCTATCTCCAGCTTGCCCAGGAGATGAGCGGCGCGGTGTCGTCGCAGTGCCAGGCGCTGCTTGCGCGATCGCGGCAGAACTATCCCGGCCCCGGCACATCTTCAGGCGCCGGGCCGCGTGCGCCCGGATCGGTCATTGATCACGGGGGAGGCGTCTACTCGGTACCGGGTGGCGCCACCTGCGGCCCGAGCGGCTGCATCTCCCACTGACGCTTCCTAGGGCGCGCAGCGCTCCAGTGTGCGCCAGCCCCCGCTGGTGCGGACCCACCACAGCAGCTCGGGCCTGATGTCGCCGCGCCGTCCCTCCGCATAGGGTTGGACGAAGATGAAGGAGTAGCAGGCAGGCAGGTCCTCGGGCCCAAGTGCGAGCAGCGTCTGCCAGGTTTCTATGCCGTTCTTCTTGCGGATCTCCGCCAGTTGATCGCGTGTGGCCAGCCTTTGCCAGGCGCCCGAGTTCAGCATCAGCGGGCTCCAGTCCGGCCTGTTGCCGAATGGTTGCCTCGCGGTGTGTGCTTGGTGCGTATGGCCGTAGACGTAGACCTGGAAATCCGCGGTCGGCCGGCCGGACTGCTTCAACGCATCCCGCAAGTCGCGGAACCGGCGCTGAAAGCGCTTGCGCTCCGTCGTGAACAGATCCACGGCGACCCCGCCGAGTGAGCCGGGCACGTCCGCGCCGAGTTTCGGCGGCCCCGCCTGGGGGCACTGTGCGGTCGTCGGCACCCCGCCTGCCTTGAGCTGCGCGGCCCGGGCCGACTCGCGAAGATCGCACAGGGTCTGGATCTCCTCGTCCGACAGATCCTTGACGGAAACCTTCAGGCTGCCTTGCGCCAGCGCCCGCGCCGCCTCTGCGCGCAATGCCGCGCGCTCCTCCGTCGGCGGCACCGAGTCGACGAGGAACGCGTCGCCCGATTCGCGGATCGCCTTGAAGTCGTACTGCGGGATCGGGCCCTCCGGGCCCAGCGCCTGAAGTGCCTGCGAGACGGACTGCTGAAAGAGCAGGAACTTGAAGCCGTCCCTGACCGCGACGATCGAATCGCCGATGCCGGCAGCGAAGATGCCCAGGACAATGCCTTCATTGCGGTCCGCAATGTTGTCGAGGATGGAAAACCTCGCCTCGTATTGCTCGTAGTATTTTTGCACGAAGTTCTCGCCCCAGGGCCTCTGCAGAAACCTCTGGCCGCCGCTGTTACAGGACACGCTGCGGCCTGCGCGATCCAGGCACGACGCGGGCAGCGCTTCGAACTTGTTAGGGTCCCCTTCGATCTGATGCCCGTGCTCGGCGAACAGCAGGCCGTCGGCGGAGAGCCAGTAGCCCTCCGCGGCTACGCGCACGCGGCCGGGCGCAGCCCCGATCTCGCGCACGGTCAGACCCGCCACCGCATTGAACACCAGCGCCGCGTCATGGTTGCCGGGAACAATGACGACGCGGTTGTCGCCGGCGTTGGCGAATTCGCGCAGGATCGCGAGAGTCTCGGCGTGCGCCCCCAGTACCCGGCGCGCACGCGCCAACGCCTCCTCGGGCGAGCAGCCGAGGTTCTCGTTCCCCGCGTACTCGCAGTCGCGCTTGAGCTTGCCGGCGCGCTCGTCGTCGCTGCACGGCTCGAGCGTGCAGATCTTGATCGGCGACTGCCACAGCTCCAGGAAGTCGCCGACGATGATCAAGTCGGTGGAAACCTTCAGCCGCCCCGATTCCGCGCGCACCATGTCCATGAAGGCGCGGAGGTCCGCCGCCCAGCGGAAGTCCTCCGTGGGATGCCACTGGCCTTCCGTATGGCGGCCGGTACTCTTCTTCTGCAGGACGCGACCCAGGCCGATGTGCGTGTCGCTGATGAAGACGCGCAGCCGCGGGCCGCTTGGTGGCAGCGGGGAGGACATGAGCTGTTCCTGCGCTGTTGCGCACACGGAGGCTGCAAGCGCAAGGCCGAGCAGCAGGCCGCGTGTCAGCGAACGCGCGATCACGGCCGTGGCGCGCAGATCTTGATTTCGCTGTCGCCGAGGAGTACGTACCATAGGGACTTCGCTCCGTGGTTCCTGTCGATCGCAGTGCATCGCAACGCACCCGAGTAAGCGCGTCCCAGCGTGATCCCCGCGGGAGACTGTCCGACCTGCCGGGCGAAGCAGTCCAGGAAGTCGCCCGCGAGTGTTCCGGAGACTTCGGTCATCGTGGCGATTGCGCCCTGGAAACCCTGTTCATTCAGGACTTCGAGAAAGTTGGTCGCCCCGAGGCCGGGCTGGCCCGTGCTGCAGCCGTTGAGCAGGGCGACGGAGGGCTGCGCGAAAGTCCGACGGATCACCGCCGCGTGCACTCGCGGATCGCCGGCGAAGCGCACGTGGTTGCTTTCATGGTGGCTGAGGATCGACAGCAGCGTACCTTGCGCGCTTTCGCCGCCGCGCACCCAGTCGAGAAACTCCTGCATGTCCTCGACGATGGGCACCGGGCCGCCCGCCGTGACGAAGGTCGGCTTGCCGTCGTGGCGCTCGATCACCAGGCGTTTCCTGGCCGCCTCCAGGGCTGCGTCGCCCGTGGGCGGCGGCCCGATCATCTTCCACGACGACACGCAGCCGGAGACACCCCCGTAGCTTTGCAGCTTGAGCGGCCCCTCGATGCGGAAGTATTGGCCGAGCAGGACCGTATTGGCATTGTCGACGCGCACCGCCAGCAGCCCGAACGGCAACAGCGCCGGTGGCTGCGCGTCGGCGAAGCGCGGTCGCACGAAGATCGTCGGCATGTCCGATCCGTCCAGAGGCTTGCGGCCCGCGATGCGGGCGCGGAGGAAGGCCGAGAACGCGTCGCTAGCGTCGCTCGCCGACTTGGGAAACAGCGTGCCGTACAGCGCCTCGCCCTCTGCGCGTATGCCTTTGTCGTCGATCGCCTTGCCGAGCTGCGCCATGATGCTCTTCAGGTCTTGCACCACCATTGACGCCGACTTGTCGAGCGTCCACGTTTCCAGCGCGTCGGGCATCCCGGTTTTCGGGTCGAACGACCGGAACACGGCGCCCACGTCTCCCTGCAGATCAATGAGGTGTATCGCGGCCGCGATCTTGGAGGTGGGCGGTCCGGCCGCGACGCGCGCCGAGTCGAGGCCGATACCGAACTGGACACCTTGCGGGCCGTCGCAGGCGGTGCCCTCCACGCAGAACGCGACCGAGATCTCATCCACGGGCGTGTCGCCATACCAGATGGAGATGGCGATTGGCGCGGCGCCCGCCGGCAGCTTGTCCTGCGTTGCGATCTTGAATTCGATCGGCACGAAGACGAAAGGCGCGGCGGCGTCATCCTTGCGCAACTGGGCGAGCGGCTCCTGCGGGAGGGCCACCTTGCCGTTGTCGAAATCGCGCATCCGGTCGATGCGCACCTTGACGCGCTTCTCCCTGGCATCGGGCTCGCGAAAGTAACGCGAGTCGTAGAGCAGGACGACAGTCAGCTCCTCCTCCTGCTTCTTGGTGTTCAGCCATTCCCGGGCGACCTTCCTCGTAGATCTGCTGGCCGCCTTTTCATACACGCCGGCTTCGTTCTTGCCGTACGACAGCGCGGCAAGATGGGCGCGGATCGTATAGCTGGTCTTCGGCTTCAATGAACGAGCCGGCCAATAGCGCTCGCCGAACTCCTCCGCGAACGTGTTCCAGATCAGGTGATCCTCGAGCCGCCGCGCGGGCTCTGTGCCAGCGGCCGCTGGCGGCGGCGCCGCTTTAGGCGCTGGTTTCGCCATGACAACCGGCGGCGGGCCCGCCTTGGGCACCGGCTTCACCATGGGCTGCGGCGGCTGCGCAATTTTCGGCGACGGTTTCGCCACGGGCGGCGGTGGCGGCGGCGGGATCGCGGCAACCGGAGGCAAAGGCGCTGGCTTTGGTTGCGCGGGCTTGCCGTTCGCCTTGGCAAACAGGGGGCGTGCCAATACGGGCGCACCTGCTTGCAGCACCTCCATCGCGGCATGCGTCGTAACCGCCGTGCCCGCGGCAGATTGCGCGCGGTTCATCCAATCCAGAGCCACAAGGCGCTTTGCCTGGGAATGTTCGATCTCGGTGGCAAGCGCGGCGGGGAGTTCGCTCTGCTGGCTCCTGACCGCCTCGCGCAGCCTCGATTCCTGGCCGCGCGCGAGCTGCAACGCTTCGCGCGAGAATTCCACGAACGCGTCCTCCAGCCGCTTGCGTTCCGCTTCAGCGAAGCGGCTTCGCCACGCTCTTGTATCGGAGACCAGCGACCAGCCCATGACGCTGCCGTGCGGCCAACGGTAGCGCTTGAGGCTCGGGACCAGGGGTCCGCGGGACTCGAATGGCCAAACCAGTGCCGCGACCTGCGGCGCTGCGAGTTGCGCCACGGCACCGTTGCGATCGCGGCAGTCGAGGACCTCCGCCTGTAGTCCAGCCAGCAGAGCGCGATCTCCGGGCGTACAAGCAATGACGCGCTGGCCTCGGAAGCCCTGTGCGATCGCATCTCGCGCGTATAACGCGGGCGCCAATGGAATGACACCGCCCGCGATCAGGATCAAATCGCGGGGCTCAAGCGCGGAGGCCCAGCGCTGCGCCAGTCCGCGTTCGAGCGCCACCTCGTAGTCCGCCACACCCCGCCATGCCCCCGGCAGACCCCCCACGCTCAACACGGGCGCGATGTTCTGGAACTCGGAAAACGCAATCGCGTTGAGCGAGCCATTGCGCAGGCCCGCGAGCATGCTGGCGGCCGGCATGCGGATCAGGACGATCTGCACGCGGCCGCCGGTCCTCTTGGCGATCGACGCACGCATCTGAGCCAGGATCGGTTGCATGCCCGCGGGCTCCCCCGCGGCATACCCGACTGTCAGGTTTGCGGGCTGCGCAACGCACACGCTTGCCGCGGCGCCAAGCAGGCAAGCCGTGGCGGCCGCCAGCAGCGCGCGGGGCGCACGTTGTGCGGTGTCCAGGAGCATCAGCTTCCCGGAATCGAAGCTCTGTGTTGCCGCGGATCCATCATGGTGTGAAATGCGGTGCACGTGGTGGCCTGTGTACGCCCCTTACTGCAGCTCCTGCGGCAGCTCCCCGTTCGCCTGCATCGCATCGATCGAGCGCAGCGCCACCTCGTAGCCCAGGTGGCGGTAGCTCTCGAACTGCGCCTCGTCGAAGAACTGGTCGGCCGTCGTCTCGTGCGGGAAGTCCTTGCGCGTGCGCCGGTAGTGCGTGATGTCCGGCGGCATGCCGGCGGTGACGGAGGATTTCCAGTAGACGAGCGTTCCTGGCGGCGTGCCGTCCGGGTACTCGATGCGCGCGATGGCGTGGTGGCGCTCGCTCGGCTTCTTGCCCTTGGGCCGGATGCCGTCCGCGCCGGTCGCGCCGAAGACGAATCTCACACCGAAGTCGGTATAGCACTTGCGCATCGCCTCGGCGAGGTCCTCGAACGCGTATTTCGGGTCGGCGCCCGCGTCGCTCGCGAGGATCAGCGCGCAGCGGCGGCGCACCAGCTCGTAGATGCCGAGGTTTTCGAAGTGCCCGCCGTCGCTCAGGCTGACGAACGGGTGGTCCTGGTCCGCGCTGCCGGTCAACTCCGCCAGCCAGTAGCGCAGCCCGAGCGCCGGGTCGCGCTTGCGCCAGGCATCCTCGTGGGTGGTGTCGCCGCACCAGTGCCCGAGCCGCACGTTGAATACCGTGAGAAGGAATGCCACCGCGGGCGAGGTGTGGTGGCCCATGTTGGGGCTCGCCGCCGCGCCCGAAATCGCGACCGTGGTGCCGAGCATGATGGAACGCTCCTCCGCGTCCACGCCGTACTGTCCCACGGGACGGAAGCCGCCGCTCACCTGGCTCGAGGCGGGCTCGTAGCCGGCGTGGAGCGGCGTGAAGGCGAAGGACGCGGCGCGCCGGTTCTGCCAGGCGAGCTGGCGTCCGCGGTTCAGGTTGATCGCGGCCCCCACGATGTGCAGCGGCCGCTGCACGCGCGGCGGCTCGCCGGGGGCGAACTCGGCAAAGGGCGCGTCGTCTTCCGCGTCGAAGCCGGAGAGGGGGTGGGGCTTTCGCTCCGGGTTGGTCGCGCCGAGATAGCAGCGCGTGAGGCGATTGCGGTAGAAGTGGTGCAGCGAGAACAGGTTGATGTTCACGCGCCAGGACAGGAGCAGCGCGGCGACGAACAGCGCGAGCGCCATGCCCGGCAGCGCCCACCACGGCTCGAACCAGCGCCGGATCGAGCCATACTCGCTCGCGGCGATGAACAGGAATTGGTTCCAGAGCCCGGGTTCTTCCGGGCCGCGCACCGTGACGACCGGCCGCCCGGGAAGCGGATCCGCGCGCAGCGTGATGCCGGGCGGCGCGCTGGGCAGCGGCTGGGTCAGCGACGGCGGCCCACCGCGCGCCTGATCTGCGGCTTCGAGCGTGCGGTGCACGCCCCAGGACATCACGAGCAGCAGTCCCAGCACGAACGCATAAGGCGCGAACCGGGTCAGCAGTTCCATCGTGCGATTGGATTCCGGCGTGCCGGACTTCTTGCTTCTGCCGGCAGCCACGCCGAAGAGCGTGGTCAGCACCCACGCTGCGCCGCCCAGGCCCACGATCCAGTCGTTCGTCCAGCGCGCGGCCGCCGCGCCGAAATACGCGATGCCGAACAGCAGCACCCAGGCAAGCACCAGCGCGAGCAGGCGAGCGCCGAATACGCTCCAGAGTTCCCGGTCGGGCTCGCCGAACTTGCGGCCCATGAAGCCGACGTGCGCCACGATCATCAGCATGATCATCGCGACCACGGCCGGCGGCCCGAAGGTGACACCGGCCCACAGCCGGTGCTCCAAGGGCAGGGCGCGAATCGCCTCCGCGATGGCAAGGATGAGCAAGCCGCCGAGCGCGCCGGCGAGCACCGCGAAGGCGAGGAAGGCGAAGTGCCACCTCGCCCGCCCGCGCGCCATGAGCTCGCGAGCCCTGCCGCGGGCTTCGGGCAGGAAGATCGTGGCGAGCACCACGCCGACCACCCACAGCACGATGTAGGCCACGAACACCGAGCGGAACCAGGCGTAGGGCTCGGACACCGTGCGCACGGCGGCCTGGATGAAGTAGCTCGCCGAGACGAACGCGGCGGCGAGCACCGGCACGTCGATGAGCGCGATGAGCGCCCCGCTGCGCATAAACCAGGGCCGCGGTACCTCCAGCGTCGGCGGCTGGTAGATGAGGCCGAGTGCGACGGCGAACGCGGGCAGGACCAGGAGCACCGCCATGATCGCGTCGCGCCAGTTCTCGAAGCGCGCCCAGCCCTGCAGCGCGTCGGCAACGAGCGCGGCGATGCGCGGCAGCAGCAGGGCCGCTGCGATCAGTGTCACCAGAATCGTGAGGTTGAGCAGCAGGTTGCGCAGGTAGGTCGCCACCGCCACCAGCGTGTCCCTGCTCAGGCCGACCCGCGGCGTGAGGTAGTTGCTGAACGAGCGCAGGAAGCGGATCGCGCGGTGCTCGAGACCGTCCGCGTCGCGCGTGATGAGCGCCTGCTCGGCTTGCGCGACGTTGCCGCCGGCGTAGCGCTTGATGAACAGCGACAGCCACGAGCCGATGTAGCCGCCGCCCGAAATGGTGGACAGGTAGTCGAAGCGGCGCAGCAGGCCTTTTTCGGCGAGCGCCTGAATGACGCCGAGGTTGAAGGTGGCGCTGCGGATGCCGCCGCCGGAGAAGGCGAGGCCGAGCGCCTTGCCCTTGGGCGGCATGCCCGCGCGCTGCTCGGCGGCGAACACTTCCTTGAAATCGAGCGGCTTATCTGTGCTCATGGTGCACCTCGCGCTCAATAACCACTGCAGAACTGGAAGTGCATCGGGTCTTTGCCGGGGCCTGCCCAGCGCCCGCCCCAGGTGAAGCCAAAGGACTCGAACACCGACACGATGCCGGGCGGCATGTCGCCCTCGCGCCCCATGCCATTCGTCTCCGGGTTGAGATCAATGGCGATGCCCCAGGCATGTGTGGAGAGCTTGTTGCCCGAGCGCTTGGCGCGGAAGTTGAAGCAGCCGCCGTAGGTGCGTACCTTTTCGCGCAGGCCGCGCCGCTCGATCTCGGCGAACACCGCGGGAAATAGCGCGGCGAGGTTGCGGTGGCAGTAGAGGCTGCGCACCTGCTTGGCGGGATCCCAGGAAAGCGGGATGGCAAAGGGCAGCGTGGCGCGCGCAAGCTGTTCGGTCTCCCAGCGCGGGTCGAGCGTGCCGTCCTCGCGCAGGTATGCATAGATGTCGCCGAATTGGCCGCACAGCGCCTCGAGTCCGTGCGGCCGCGCAAGCTGCGCGACGGCGGGCGTAGGCGGTGCAGCGGCACGCGCGAGCGGCGTGGCCGCGGCCGCGCGCCGGCGCGTGCGTGGCGCGGGACGCGGCAGGGGTGTCGCCGGACGCGGCGGGGGCGGCGCGAGCTCGCGGCGCGACGGGATTTCGATGCGCTGCCCGACGACGATCCGGTCGGGATCGCGCAGGCCGTTGAATTCCGCGAGGCGCAGGAACAGGTCGCCGTCGCCAAGCTGAGCCTTGGCGATCTTGCGCAGCGTATCGCTGCGCCTCACGAAATAGCTTCGCGCCACGGTGCCTCCCTGTCGCGCGAAGTTTGAGCCTGAGGCGGGAGATTTGCCAGTACCTGCTGTGATCTCGAAACGAGATGCCTTGCGGCCGCCGCGCCGATTTATCCACTGGTCTTGCCGCGAACGCCCGCGCCCGTGGGCGACACTTCTTGGCCGGATGGCGCTAGAGTCATGCGCGGAGGTTCGCGACCATGGCCAAGCACGTCCTCTTCCTCATTCACGGCGTCGGCGACCACGATTCCGGCTGGTCGAATAGCGTCGCGCAGACGCTCGCCGAGCTCTACGGCAGGTACGAGGTGGCGCAATTGCTGCCTTTCGAGAACCAGTTCGAGGTGAAGCCGCTGTTCTACAACGACAAGTTCGACGCGTTGCGCGCGAAGTGGGAGAGTGCGGCGAACGAAGTGCTCGCGCTCATGAAGCCCAGCCCCTCCGGCGCGGGGGCGCTCCAGCAGCTCACGGAGTGGGCGGGCAGCGCCAACAAGAAGACGTTTCTACGCACGCACGTGCTCGACCTACTGCTGTACCGCTTCTTTCCTAACGTCGCGGGCCAGGTGCGGGCAGCGGTGCACAAGCAGATGCTGGAAGGCATCAAGGGCGCGCAGCGCTGGTCGGCGATCGCACATTCGATGGGCACTTCGGTATTGCACGACACGCTGGTGTGGATGTTCGACCCCGACTCGCCGGCGAAGCTGCCGCCGGAGGGCTTTCGCATGGAGGTGCTCGCAATGCTCGCCAACGTGAGCCGCGTGCTCGAATCGAGCGAGCTCGGCGCGCGCTGGGACGTCTACCGCTCCGTCGTGCAACCCAACGTCAAGGTGACCAAGGGCGTATGCAGCCGCTTCCTCAATGTGTGCCACAACTGGGATCCGATTCCGCTGCCGAAGAAGTTCAAGCCCACCAGCGACTGGCCTGACGCGGCTACGCGAGCAGTGCCGGGCGCGTTTCAGGACATCCGCCTCGACGAGATCGAGGAGCCCAAGATGGTGCACGACCTCGAACACTATCTGCGCAATCCCGCCTGCCATATCCCGTTGTTCCGCAGCCTGATCCCGCTGCCGGGCGTGATCACCGCGGAGGAAGAAAAGGCGGCGGTTGACGCGCACCGCGTCCACCACCCGCGCGCCAAACTGCAGAAGGAGATCGACCGGCTCAAGGCGCTGCGCCTCGCGGACGAGGACGACGACTGGCAGAGGATCCTCGTCATGATCCACAAGTACTTTTCCTAGCGGAGGCGCGCGATGCAGAACTTGCGCCGCTTCGCTTTCGCGCTATGCGCGTGCCTGGCCGCGGCCGCGGCCTTCGCGCAGGACGCTCCGCAGTGCGCCCGCATCGAGCAGCGTCTCGGCGCGCAGCCGCTCACCATGCTCGGCTTCCTCGCCGAAGCCGACTGCCTCGGCGGCGAGACGGATGCCGTGCCGATCACCAGGAGCGTGCGCCGGCTCGTGCCGCCGGGCGCGGTACCGCGCGACCAGCTTGGCGAGGTCCCACATCTCGCGGCTGACGCGCTCGGGCAGATCTCCGCGTACGTCGCCGCCACCATGGCCGAGCACGGCCAGTCGGCGCGCGAGCTGCTCGCGGCCCTCGCCAACGAGATCGGCGCCGCGCGCACAAAGCTCGAGCAGCGCCTGCCACTCGCCGAGCATAACGTGAAGGGGTGGGAGTGGGACGGCAACGGGAAGCGCTTCCGCGGGCTCGCGGCGCTGGACGTCAGGCGCCTGGACGTCACTTGCGCGAGCGCTGCCGATGTCGCTTGCCGCGAGGCCGCTTCGGCCGGCAAGATCGTGTTCCGCAGCGCCGCGCTGGTGCGCACTGCGCTGCGCTTCAGCCAGGAGGAAACGTATCAGCTGGCGCTCGAGGCGGCGCGCGTGCGCGACGCGAAATGGACGCGCTACTTCGAAGACGCACGGCTGCAGTTTCCGTGGGAGCTCTACGTGAACGGCCAGCGGCACGCGCGCGCGAACCGCGCGGCTGGCGGCTTTGCCGACGTGCCGCACGACCAGTGGATCCTGCTGCATCCCGGCGTGGGCCTGGAGTATGTGAAGAACGCCCCGGACGGCAGCCGCATGGAGCTGGCCTTGATCCTGGAACTCGTCGGCTACAACCGCTGGAGCTGGAAGTCCGACGGGCGCATGGGTACCGCGCTCGGGGTGTCGCTCATCCAGACGTACTCCGACCGCGCGGGCCTGGACAGCGGGCGTCCCGGCGTCATGTTCCACTACGACCACAAGTACTCGCTCGCCGTGACCCGTGGCAACGGGGAGACCGGCGTCATGCTGAGTATGGATCTTTCCCGGTTGGTCACGCGTGTCGAGCAGGAGGCGCGCAACAGCTTCCGCGTGCAGGGGTCCGGACGCGGCGAGGACTGAGCGTGGTCGGGCGCGCTTTGCACACTAGGCAAGGCCGCGCTTCAGGAATAGTGTACCGGTGCCGTATTCCGCGACTTGGTCGCGGCAACCGCAGAGGGAGGCCTTTATGAAACCGGAACTCATGTATCTCACCTGGTCCGTCCTGCTCGCGATCGTGCACATGCTCATCACCGTGGTGGCGCTGTTCGGCCACTCCGGCCTGATGGTCACGGTCGGCAACCGCGCCAACCTGCCCGAGCTGCCCGGCTGGGGCGGCCGCGCGGTGCGCGCGAACGACAACATGGCGCAGAATCTGGTGCTGTTCGCCGCCGTGGTGCTCGCGGTGGTGGTGACCGGCACGACGAACCCCACGACGCTGCTCGGCGCGCAGCTCTTTTTCTGGGGGCGCATCGCCTACGCGGTGTGCTATATCGGCGGCCTGCCCTGGCTGCGCACGGGGAGCTGGCTCGTGTCGATCGCCGGCGTGCTGTTGATCGTCTGGCAGCTGAGCTAGGGAAGCTCTGAACAAGTCCCGCGTGCGCGACGGTGGCGATTTTCGCGCAGGGCGAGACAGCGGCCGCCGCCGTGTACTTGACGTCCACAAGGCGGACGATGGCGATGCCATGCGCGAACCCCGCAGGCGCTTGCGCCTGCGGGGTTCGCGTGGCGCCCGGGAGGAGCGCAGCCGCAAGCGGCTGCGCTGTCGACCCCGTCCCTCCAGGCGGCGAGGCCGCGAGGCAGGCGTTCAAGGCAAAGGCCTCGCCGCCCTCGGGTTGCGGCCGGAAGTCCTCGACGGTTGGCGTACGATAGCGCAATGACACGGGCGCCGGCGTTGTTGCGTGGCCTTGCGATATCGACATATCGCTGCGGCCGCGCGCCTAGCCGGCGCCGCGTTCCGGCCGCAACGCGCCAGCGCGCGACTAGTTCAGAGCTTCCCTAGGCGCCCGGGCGCCCGGCCTGCGAGGACATGTACAAGTACACCTTCAAGATCCGCGCGCGCACCGGCATCATCGTGGAGAACCTCACGGTGCACGCGCGCGACCGCCTGGAAGCGGAGAAGAAGCTCGCGCAGATCTATCGCGACTGCGAGTTTCTCGAGTGCCGCGAGGTGGCGGCGCCGGCGGCGACCGAGGGCCTGGACTTCGAGAGCGTGCTCTCGGCGATCAACAAGCAGGCGAAGTAGCCGGTGCACCGGGCCCGGCGCGCCGCCTGGCCCATGCAGCCGCCTGCGCGCTAGCGCATGAAGCCGCAGGCGGTGAGCTCGTCGAGCAGCGTCGCGTAGTCGGAGGCGCCGCGGCTCTCGGGGGCGTGCGCGAAGACGTCCTTCTGGTGCGCGGGGCTCTCGGCGATGGCGACGTTCTCGGCGATGCGCGTTTCGCACACGTCCGCGCCGAAGCGCTCGCGCAGCTTCCTTTCCACGTCGAAGGACATCTTGCGCCGCGCGTCGAAGCGGGTGAGCACGTAGCGGCGCTCGAGGCGCTTCTTGAGCACGTGCTCCAGGGCGCGCAGCGTGCGGTCCATCTGCCCCGCGCCGTTCACCGCAAGGTAGTCGGTCGAGATCGGGATCAGCACGCGGTCGGCCGCGAACACGCCGTTGAGCGACAGGACGCCAAGCATCGGGCAGGCGTCGAACAGGATTGGCCGGTCGGTGTTGAGGTTCTCCTTGGCGATGCCGGCCGCGAGCCGGCTGAGGGCTTGCGGCCCCTTGCCGAGCTGGGCGTCCACCTTGGAGAGGTCGAGGTGCGACGGGATGATCTTGAGGTTGCCGGGCGTGAACTTGATGAGGCCGGCGAGCGTGGCACCGCGGCTGTAGAAGCCGTAGAGGCTGCGCTCGGGGGCCTCGACCACCGCCTGGCAGATGCCGGTGAGGTGCGCCTGCGGGTCGAGGTCGATGACGAGCGGGTCGGCGCCCTTCTTCGCAAGGAGCGCGGCAAGGTTCAGCGTCGTCGTGGTCTTGCCGACGCCGCCTTTCTGGTTGAACACCGCGATGCGTGCCATCCGAGCCGAACCGCTGAGAGGGGAGCCCAGATTAGTCCGCCGCCGCGGAGCTTGGCAAGCGCGCGGGCGGGCTGTTCGCGGGCGTCCGCGCAATCCGTCACGCCGCGGGCTGCGCGGAGGCGTCGATTGCGTTTTTCCGGCGCGTCAGGCGGTACCAGTCCAGGCGTCGTGTGGCGAGCATCGTGACTGCAAGCAGCGCGAAGAGGAGGAGCGCGCCTCCGAGCAGGGCGTAATCCTCGGCCTGGACGAGGAGATACAAGGCCCCGAACAACCCGCCAAGCGCCGCGCCGAAGGCGAGCCCGTGCATCCGGTTCTGCAGGACGCGCGCGAGGTAGATCGAGAGCAGGCCCGTGCAGGCGAGCGTCGCGATAGCGTAGGCAAGGCCGAAAGCAAGGTGCTCGGCAAGCGCGGTGAGCAGCAGGAAGAAGATCGCGAGCGCGAGGCCTACCAGCGCGTACTGGATCGGATGGATGGCGAGCCGGCGCAGGAGCTCGATGAGCACGAACGCCGTGAACGTGAGGCCGATGAACAGGAACCCGTACTTGGAGGCGCGCTCGAGCCGCTGGTAGAGGCTCACCGGCTCGATGAAGGAGACGGCGAGCTCGGGCGCCGCGAGCGTCGGGCAGGGCTCGCGCCGGCATGCGGTGAGGCGCTCCACGCCCTGTGCCGCGTACCAGGAGACCTGCCACTGCGCGCTGAAGCCGCTGGCGCGCAGCTCGTGGCGCGCGGGCAGGAACACGCCTTGGAACGAGGGGTGCGCCCAGTCGGCGCGCATCGCGACCGTGGTCTGGCGGCCCAGCGGCGCGATGGCGAAGGCTTCCGAGCCGGCGAGCTCGAGCGAGAAGCGGAACGCGAGGCTGCGCGCCTGCCCCGGCACGGGAAGATCGAGCGGCGCATGCACCCCCGCAGCGAGCATGCGATCGCCCGCGCCGGGCAGGAATTCGTGCGTCGCGCCGTCCAGCGTGAGCGCGGACACGCTGCGCAGGCCGCGCGGGTCCGCCACGCCGAGCGCGAAGCGCGGCTTGCCCCAGCGGATGCGCGCGTCCAGCTCGGCGACGCCGAGGTTGGCGGGGATCGCGAGCGTGCCCTGCGCGTGGATGCGCGCGACATACAGGCGCGCCCTGTAGATGCCGCGGGACTTCTCGCTCGTGGCGGCCTCCACCTGCCAGTCGAGCGTTTCCACCGGGATGCGCGCCACCAGCGACTCGCTGCGCTCGATGCGCCGCACGCGCTCCTTGCCGTCCACCGTGTCGCGCTGGATCTCGGTCCAGCTGCGCTCGTAGGGGACGGCGAGGTACGGGCCGACGAGCGCCTGGCGGCGGCCCCAGCCCTCGGCGATGCCGTGCACCGCCTCGTTGCGCCGCGCCTGCCGCTCGCCGATCAGGTCACGGATCATGGCCACCGGCACGAGCAACGCGAACGCAAGGCCGGCGATGACAAGGGTCTTCAGAAGTTGGGCGCGATCCATGGCTCCCCCGTGCAAAGGTGGTGGAGGGAGCCTGCACGGCGAACCTGCCGCCCGCGTGGACGAATCGTGGCAACGCGCTGCCGGAATCGGGCAGCCTGCGGCCCGGTCCGGGCGGTCGCGCTATGAAATCGGTCGGGCTCGCTTGGTGGACGCCGGATGGACCCCCGCCGAGGCCAGATTCCGTCTCCGGGACCAGAGGCGCGCCGCATCCGCCACCAGCCAAGCCAGGGCCGCGGCGACGCCGAAGAAAGCGTGCATGAGGAGGACACCGCGCGCCCCGGCGCGATCGACGAGCACACCGAACGCAAGCGTCAGCGCGGCATACCCGACGGCGGCATACAGCGGCGACGCCCCCTGCCGGCCGCGCCGCTCCGGCGCCCACAATTGGCCGCACCAGGCGAGTCCCCAGGCGGCGCCCTGCGCAACCGACACCCCCAGAAGATTGAGCGGCGAGGCTGCCCACAAGGCCGCCGCCGCGCCAAGCGCGAGAAGCGCGGCGCACACGGACGCAAGGGTTCGCACCGACCACTGCGCGACCCACTGCCGCAGCAGCAGCGCGGGCCCGAACATCGCCGACAGGTGCCATAGCACCATCGTCTGCGGCGCCACGGATTCTGCCCGGCACCACTCCGCCATCAGCGGCAGCGCCGCCATGGTGGGCAGCA
>Ga0137356_1000051_pt1 | contig 16701 bp, 18 predicted proteins | sample EasRivERMLT830_2_FD_102297 | JGI IMG/M metagenome (GOLD analysis project Ga0137356, IMG submission 102297) | Soil microbial communities from meander-bound floodplain in the East River, Colorado, USA - East River MetaG ERMLT830_2 | ecosystem: Environmental > Terrestrial > Soil > Floodplain ...
CTCGGCCTGAGCGAGGCCGAAACCTACGCCGCGATTCTGGCCGAGATCGAGCTCTCCGACCGCCTGGGATACGGCTGCGCCTGGCTGGTCGAGCATCACTTCCTGCGCGGCTACTCGCACGCGTCCAAGCCCGAGCTGCTGCTCGCGGCGGCCGCGGCCCGCACCAGCCGCATCCGGCTCGGTCACGCCATCATCCCCCTGCCGCTGCACCACCCCGTGCATGTCGCCGAGCGCATCGCCACCCTGGATGTTCTTTCCGGCGGGCGGCTCGAGGTCGGAATCGGGCGCGGCTTCTCGCCGCGCGAGTACGAGGTGTTTGGCGCCGACATGGCCGCGAGCCGCGAGCTCACGGAGGAATGCCTCGAAATCCTGATGCGCTCCTTCGCGCGCAAGCCGGTCACTCACCACGGGCGCCGCTTTCGCATTGAGGCGCTCGATATCCTCCCGCATGTCATCCAGGAGCCGCACCCGCCGCTGTGGACGGCGGCGGTCAGCCCGGAGACCTTCGACTGGGCCGCCGCGAGGGGCCTGGGCGTGCTCGCGGGGCCGTTCAAGCCGTGGTTCATGGTCAAGCACGACATCGAGCGCTTCCGCGCGGCCTGGCGCCACGACGTCGTGCCGCGCATCGGGATGACGATCGGTGTCCTGTGCCTGGCGGACGGGGAGCGCGCCCGGCGGCTCGCCCGCGACGCGTTCACCTGGTTCTACCGCGAGCTCTATCGCGCCGCGGCGCCGGTGCTCGAGCGGCTCTACCCCAGTTACGAGCAGCTGCACGAGCTCGGGCGCTTCCGGGCGTTGATGAAGCTCGGTGTGGACCTGGGGCTCGCCGACACCTTCGGGCTCGCCGTGGTGGGAGATCCCGCGGAGGTGCGCGCCCGCCTCGGCCGCTATGCGCAAGCGGGCGTCACCCATCTGCTGTGCGCGTTCGGCGCCGGCGCCGTTGAGCCCGCGGTGCGGCGCGAGTCGCTCGAGATCTTCAGCCGCGAGGTGATGCCGGCATTCGCGCCGGTCACCTGAAGCCCGCATGCCATGAAGGTCGTGGTGACCGGTTCCAGCTCGTGCCTGGCGCGGGCGTTGCTGCCGCTCCTCACTGCCGAGCCCGCCATCGAGCACGTCACGGGCGTGGACATTGCCCCGCCTCACTTCACTCACGCCCGGTTCCACGCGGTGCGCGCGGACGTGCGCGACCCCGCGATGGCGGCACTCCTCGAGGGGCACGACGCGCTCGTCCATCTCGCGTTCGTGGTGCTGCGCGGGCGCATGAGCGAGCGGGAGATGTTTGACATCAACGTGACCGGCAGCCACAAGGTGTTTCACGCCGCGCGCCGGGCGGGGCTCCGGCGCCTCGTGCACCTTTCGAGCGCGGCGGTCTATGGCGGCGGCGTGCATCTCGGGGAGGATGCGCCGCTCGCGCCCCTGCCGGACTTCCTGTACGCCCGCCACAAGGCGCACCTCGAGCGACTGCTGGAGATCGAGTTCCCTGAATGCGTGCGGCTGCGCGCCCACGTCATCCTGGGGCGTAATGCGCAGCCGCTGCTGCGGCAACTCGCCGGCTTGCCGTGCTACCTGGCGCTCCCGGAGCCCCAGCCGAGGCTGCAGTGCGTCCACGAGGACGATGTGGCGCGGGCCGTACTGCTCGCGCTCGAGCGTGACGTGCGTGGCCCGTTCAATCTGGCAGCCGAGGACAGCTTCACCTACCGGGAGCTGATCCGCGGGCGGCACCGCTTCGCGGTTGCCCTCCTGCCCGCGGCGGCCCGCACGGGGCTGCGCGTCGCCTGGCGCCTGTCGGGTTGGGGCGGGGAGCCGGCGTGGATCGAAGGGCTGACGCGGACCCTGCTGCTCAACTGCCGGCGCGCGGCGGTCGAGCTGGGCTGGAGGAGCCGCTACTCGGCCGCGGCCGTGCTCGCGGCCACCAATTGAGTCTCCGGGTAAGTGGTTGACAGACCGCTTACCGCCGTCCATTTCCCCTCTCCGCTCGATCCCTCATCCCCACCCTTCTCCCGAGTGGAGAAGGGAGGCTCGACCCTCCCTCTCTCCCCTGGGAGAGAGGGAAGGAGTGAGGGGATGGAGGGGGAAGGGGTGAGGGAGAACGATCAGCCGCTGATCCGCAGGCCGTATGATTCGAGCAGGCGCACGGTGGGCGCAATGCGCTCTGCGACGAAGCGCCGGCGCGCGGGATTGCGCAGCGCGAGCGCGCGCCAGCGCGCCCCGCGCCCGAGGCCGGCGAACTCATAGAAGCGCGCCGGCGGAAAGTAGAACGCGCGGGCGAGTTGCCCCAGCAGGAGACGCGCCGCCGCCGAATAGAGCGCGCGGCGCGCAGCACCGCTCCCTGCCAGGGCCGACGTGAGCGTATGGCCCGCGAGCGAGATGTGCCGCGCTTCGTCGATCACATGGAGCGTGCAGATTTGCCGGACCGCGGGATTGACCCCGTCCGGGTGGTTGCGCAGATAGCGGTTGAACTTGTCGGGCACATCCTCTCCAACCAGCATCGCGAGCCAGAACAGGGGGCCCTCCGCAGGCGCCGAGCGGGCGAGCGCGTGGGCGGCCCGTGGCGCGCGCCAGCTCCCCTCCGGGATCGTCAGCCCCCCGGCTTCGATCGCGCGCAGGAACATCAGGCTGTGGCCCGCCTCCTCGCGCAGCTCGTGGAGCAGGTATTCATGCTCCGCGCGCGGCATCCCCGGCGCGAGGCGCCTTGACATGCGCTGCAGAAAGACGGCTTCCAGCCACAGACCGCAATGCAGAACGTTGGCGAATTCGTATTGCGACAGCCGTTGCCTCAGTGCCGGCGCGAGCTGATCGAACTCGGGCAGCCCGTGGAGTGACAGGGCCGCCTCGGGCAGCCAGTAGCCCGGCGCGGAGAGCTGCGACCAGCCGATCCCGGCCAGGGGATCGCGATAGGGTGCGCTGTTCTCCGAGAGCTTGCGGAGGAGGGCGGTGTCGGCGATGGCCATGGGGAACTCAGGATCGCCGCGGTTGAATCCAGGGCGCGGCCGCGGCGTAGAATGGCGCCATTTCCGGACACCGGACAGGCGCCGTGCGGCTGATTGACGAACTCGAACGCAGGCTCAAGGAGGAAGAAAGCCTGTTCCGCGCCCAGTTGCTGCGCGAGGACATCGCGCGGCTCAAGCGCCTGCGCGAGCTTGCTCGTAGCACCGGCGACCTCGCTGCCCTGAGAAAAGCCGCGCTACGCCTCGGCTGGACGCAGGGCGATGCGCGCACCCAGGAGTTGCGCGCGCCGCTCGAAGCGCTGGCGGACGCCGTCCGTGCCTGCGAAACCGGGGAGGGGGACAGCGGGCAGGAGGCGCACATCATCGAAGCCTGGTCCGCGCTCCATCAGGCGCGGATGGAACGGCTCGTCGGCTGCCTTGCGACGCCGTTGCCGAAGCCCGTCGACCCGCCCTGACCCCGCATGGCTTATTTCCCCGAGACGCGGGCGCAGAAGATCCGGTAGAGGGACGCCATGATCTCCTCGACTTCCTTGCTGGCGAGCGAGTAGAAGATCGACTGCGCCTCGCGGCGCGTGGCGACGATGCGCTTCCTGCGCAGCACGGCGAGGTGCTGCGACAGCCCCGACTGGGAAAGCCCCACGACGCTTTCCATCTCGCCCACCGATTTCTCGCCCTCGGCGAGCTGGCACAGGATCATCAGCCGCGAAGGGTTCGCCATCGCTTTCAGGAGATCGGTCACGCGCACGGCGCTTCCGCGCAGGCGCGCCACCTCCGCGCGCGTGAGGCCGAAATCAGTGCTGGCCGGCGCCGCGTCTCTCATGCCTTTCCCTGGCCGCCCGCCGGCGCGCAGCCGGCGAAGTTGTCCGCGGCCATCTTGGCCTCGTATTTCGCGGCGACCGCGGCGCCGGCGGTGAGGCTGGGCTTGACCGCGCCCCAGTCCCTCGGCTTCAGGATCACCATCCAGCCGGCGACGTAAGGATCTTCATTGGCGAGCGAAGGCTTGCCTACCAGGCCGTCGTTGACTGCGACCAGCTCGCCGCCGACCGCTGTCTTCGCCGGCCCCACCCACTTCCCCGACTCCACCGTCGCGCACGACTTGCCGGCCTCGACCGCCCGGCCCGCTTTCCGCGGCGTGAACGCAACGAGCTGGCCGGCCATGGCGGTTGCGACCGTGGTCATGCCGAGCTTCACGTTGCCGTCGGGCAGCTCCTGGTACCAGATGTGGTTGTCCACGTCGTAGAGCAGCTCGTCCGGAAGATGGCATCCGCGCACCGTGGGCATGCGAATCCTTTCGTTCGAAAAATCGTCAGGCCGATTCTATGCGGAGGGGTCGCGACGAGCAACAGAACTCGCCCAGACCCGCGACCTGCAACTTGCCGCCGACGAAGAGCGTCAGATGCCTGACTAGCATCGTCATCATGCAGCTCGCTTGCGTCGCGTCCGCCGAGGCGGGCTGCGCGTGGATGAGATTGTAGTGATACGCGATTTCTCGGCAGGTCTCGCGGCACGCGTTGAAGCTCGGCTCGCCGCGCGAGCCCTGGCGGTGGAGCGCCAGCAGCCGGAAGCCCTCGCGCCTGTCCGCGGTTGGCGCTTCGCCGCGTGCGGCGATCCAGTGCTCGAGCACCGCCTCCGCGTCGTCAAGCAGCGCCCGCGCTGCCTCGCGCGGGTCCCTCGAATCCGGAAGGGTATCGAGCCGCGCCTCGATCTCCGCAAGCGTGCTCATGCCAGCCCCTTCGCCTTCAGCGCGCCCAGTGCGTCGGACACGTTCTCGTGCACGCTCACGCTGCGCGGCGAAAGCCCGAGCGCGATGCCCAGCAACTGGGTGAAATAGAGCATTTTCACGCGGGTCTTCTGGCCCAGGACTTTCTCCGCGCGCACCTGGTGCATCTCGAGCCCCGAGTGGCAGGTCGGGCACTCGGTGGCGATGACGTCCGCGCCGGCGGCCTCGGCCGCGCGCAGGATGTTCAGCACGAGCTTGGTCGAGGTGTCGCTGTCGGAGAGCACGTGCGCGCCGCCGCAGCAGGCGGTCTTCAGCGGAAAATCCACGTTCTCCGCGCCGGCTGCCGCCAGCAGATCGTCCATGAAGTGCGGCTTCAAGGTGGACTCGCTTCCCGCGCCCCGGTCCTTTTCCGGGAAGATGTGGCGCGGGCGCGTGTACATGCAGCCGTAGTAGTTGGCGACCTTCAGGCCCTTCAGTGAATTTTTCACCCGGCGCTTGAGCTCGTCCTCCCCGATCCCATCCTTGATCCAGTCGAGCGCGTGGATCGTCTCCACCTCACCCGCGCGGTAGGTTGCGTGCCCCGCCTTCTGTGAGATCCGGTCCACGACCTCGCGCGAGGCCGCATCGTTGGCGAGGTCGTATTCCGCTTTCTTGAGGTTGTGATAGCAGCCGTTGCAGGGGGCCATCACGACCTTCGCCCCCATTTCATGTGCGGCGATTGCCATCACGCGCGAAGATAGATACGTCTGAACCTTGGGATCCTTGTTCTTCACCTCCATCGCGCCGCAGCAGTTCCAGTTCTTCACTTCGTCGAGCTCGAGGCCAAGCGCCCTCCCGACCTCGCGCGTGGACTTGTTGTAGGCGTGTCCGGTGCCGTCCAAGGCACAGCCCGGGTAATAGGCGACGCGCTTGTATTCGGGTTTCATGGCTTGCCCTTGAGGCCCAGCGCCCGGCGCTGCTCGGCCTCCTGCTCCTCGATGTATTCGGTGATCGCGTCGCGCGCCTTGTCCCAGCCGCGCGTGCGCGGACGAAACAGCGTGGCGAGCCCCATCAGGATGCCGAGCCGGAAGGGCAGGCGCCGCGCCACGCGCTTCACCATCTCCAGGAGCCAGTCCTGCAGCAGCGGCTGCCCGGTCTTCGCGAAGAAGCCGCGGATGACGCGGCCCTCCTCGATCTTGCCGGTCTCAACGACCTGCGCGGTGAACTCCTCGTCGAAGATCATGGACTTCGACTTGGGCGTGTGGCCCTTCAGCGCGAGCCAGTGCGAGGTCGCCTTCATCACGCCCTCGGGAACAACATCGCGCGGACAAGCGTAAGTGCATTTGTGGCAGGACACGCACTGCCAGATGATGTCCTTGTCGCGCAGCAGCTCGGATTCCATCCCCATGCGGATGAGGTAGATCCAGTAGCGCGGGTTGAAATCCGGATTGACGGCATGGACCGTGCAGGAATTGGTGCACGAGCCGCATTGCCAGCAGCGGTGGATGTACTCGCCGCCCGGCAGCGCCGCGATCTCTTCCTCGACGCGCTCGTTGTAGTCGGTCACGACGCGCGGCTCGATGAACGTGCTCCAGTGGCCGGAGACGTCCACCCCGTCGAGCACGAGCTTTTCGTGCGTCTTCAGGTTCTCCGGGCGGATCAGCGATTGCTCGTGGATCGGCATGCGCGCGCCATTCAACAGGCAAGCTTCGGGTCGACCACCACGACCGCGATCCCGTCAGCCGCCTTGAGCCGGGTGCGGCCGCTGGCGTCCGCGCCATCGAGCCCCAGCAGCCGCCGCGTGTGCAGCAAGGGGTCCTCCGGCACGGAAAAATCCGTCCGCAGATAGCTGTCGCCCTGCGTGCTGATGTACCCAGCGTAGATCTGCGCGGTCAGGAGATCGACGTAGAACACGACATCGCGGAACACCCCGTTCTTCGAGAGGTATTGCGCCAGCTCCTCGCGCAGCACGACGAAGGTGCCGTAGCGGTCGGGCACGTCGATCCGCAGGGGGTCGGCTTCCGGCGCATGCCAGATCTCGCGGATTACGCCGGTGTTGGTGGCCGCGTCCCATACCCAGCGGCACATCAGCGGGTAGCGCTCGGGGTCGACGTTGTGCAGCAGCTCGGCGGCGAGATCGCGCACCCAGCGGTGCCCGCGGTCTACGGGGAAGCCGCTGCAGAACGCCGCGATGCGCTGATCGGTGCTCGAAGTATCCTCGCGGCCCTCGAGGAGCCGGGCGATGTGCGCCGAGAGGGCCTCAATCCGGGAGGGCAGGAGGTAGTCGCCGATGCGCCGGCGCACCGTCGCGAGGTGCGCGCACAGCATGCGCAACTCGGCGAGCCCCGGCACGCGGCCGGGCGCGAACGCTTCCTGGAATATTTCCGCCTTGAGCCTGAGGGCCTCGACGAAGCGCTCGACCCCACCGTGCTCCTCGCAGCCGTGGACGAGCGTCTCCAGCGCTTGCGCGAGCCTGGGGCCGCTCAATTCGAGCCGCGGGCGCTCGAGCTCCGCCCGGACGGCCATGAGCGAAGTCGCGGGTGCGCTCATCTCGCCGCGTTCGTCAGGCGGCCACGCCGGCGCGCTCGCCGCTCGTGAGCGCCAGCGCCGACAACGCGGCCGCTCTGGCCTGCGCGATCGAATCGTCGATGGTTTCCGGTCCCGTGGCCGCGCCCGCGACGAAGACACCCGCGCGCGAAGTCTCGCCCAGCGCGCCATAGGCACTGCCTTTTCCGATGAAGCCGTGCGGCTCGAGCTCGACGCCGAAGATCTTGGCCAGCGCCTTGTTGTCGACGTTGGGATCCATGCCGATCGCGTGCACCACCAGGTCGAAGGGGATCGTGATCGGGCGCTTCACCAGCGTGTCCTCGCCCTTGATGATGAGCCGGGCCCCGTCGGAGGTGACCTCCGCGATGCGCGCCTTGATGTACTTGACCTTGAACTCCTCCTGGCTGCGCCAGTAGTAGCGCGTTTCGTAGAGGCCGTAGGTCCGGATGTCCATGTAGTAGATGTAGACGTGGCAGTCGGGCAGCTCCTCGCGGATTTCCATCGCGATGTTGGAGGACACCGTGCAGCAGATCTTGGAGCACCATTCGCGCCCGATCTGGCGGTCGCGCGAGCCGACGCACAGAAGAATGGCGACGCGCTGCGGCTTGCGGCCGTCGGACGGGCAGCGCACTCCCCGGCCCGAGGAGATCATCTGCTCGACCTGCGTGGTGGTCACGACGTCGGGATACGTCCCGAACCCCCACTCCGGCTTGTTGACCGAGTCGAAATGCGTGAACCCGCTGCAAAGGAGGGCGGCGCCGGCCTCAAGCGCCGAGCCGTCGGAGAGCGTTGCCCGGAACGCGCCGGGCGTGCCCGCGAACTCCTTCACGGTGCAGCCGCGGTGCACTGCGACGAGCCCGCTGCCCTCGACCCGCGCGACCATGCCGCCGATCGCCTCCCGCGCCCACTCGCCCGTGGGCACGAGCTTGGCGTAACCGGACAGGATCGGCGCGCCCCCGAGGCGGGATTCCTTCTCGACGAGTACGGCGCGCTGGCCCACGGTGGCGAGCGCATGCGCTGCGGCGAGGCCCGCCGGCCCGCCGCCGACAATCAGGACCGGCTTATTCATGGGAGCAGGGGGTCTGGGCCCCTTCCGATAAAGTTACTCGGGGCCTTCCCATTCCCCCCGCACCCCCCGATCGCGACTGGATGCGCCATCTCATGCACGCCTCGCGATCGGGATGAATCCCGGCCCCGAGGTGATCATGCGGCGCGGGTCGTAAAGGTTTTCCGGTCTGCCGGCCTTGACTTCCTCGAGGTAGGCCACGAACTCGGCCTTCTTCGCCTCCCAGTCGATGCCGAGTTTTTCCATCAGCGTCTCGACCGGTGACGCATGCCAGTGCGATTGCACGATCTTGTAGGGATGCGCCCCGCACACCAGCGCCGCGAACTGGCAGTCTGCGAGCACCGGCAGCTCCACGGGCTTCGCGCCGGACTTGCTGATCCACTGGTTCTTGTCGAGGGTGGTGATGCAGCCAGTGTCGTGGCCGATCATGACGTCGGCGTGCGCTTCCTCGACGGCGACGCGGATCTTGCGGTCGATTGCGAACGAGCGGGTGAATTCGCGTTCCGAGATGATGTGGCGGAAGCCGAAGCCGCAGCAGTCGTACCACGTCGAGTAGTCGATCACCTGTGCGCCGAGCGCCTCGAGCACGCTGGTCGAGACCGCCACCCGGTTGCCGCCGAGGATGGCGTCGTCGTAGACCGCGTCCTCCGGCACCATTTTGTATACGTGGCACGCGGGGTGGACCGTCGCCCGGATTCTGCTGCAATCGATTTCCTGGAGCCCGGCGATGCGGTCGCGCATGACGTGCACCCACTCCGAGTAATGGACGACTTCCTCCGGGATGAGGAGCTTCCCGTCCACCAGGCGCCCGAGCTTGCCGAGGATCTGCGTGACGCGCTCGCGCAGCTTCGCCGAGCGCAGGAGGTAGCCCCGCACTTCCTTGTAGTTCCCGAACGAGGTGCCGCAGTGCACAAGGGGGTAGTAGTACGCGTCCGGCAGGCCCTGCGCGCGGGCGGCCACGTACGCCTGGTGGAAGTTCCTGAGAAACACGGCCGCCAGGCTCTCGAGATTGCCGATGCCCGAGCCATGGTAGTTCCAGGCGGTGCACGAGGTCTGGTCGGTCTCGTCCAGATACTCGACGCCGAGGCGGTTCATGAGCCACAGCAATGACGCCGGATAGCCGGGCGTATTGCCGCACTGGCCGCACGACTTGTGATGCCACAGGCGCCGGGTCGGGATCTTCTTGTCCCAGCCGTAGAGCGTCTTGACCATTGCCGGCTCGTGCTCGTCGGCCACGCGGTGCACGACGATCTCGCCGTCCTTCTCCAACTGCCACATGAGGTCGCGCACATCCTCGACGCGCTCCTTGCCGGTCAGCATCGAGCGCCGGTCGACCTTCTGCTCGACCCACGAGGTCGCCATGCGCGCCTCGGAAGGCGAAAGTTTGGAATCGCGCCACTCCGGCCCGTGGCCGGTGAAGCGCTCGCTGCCGGTGCCCGGCTTGTCCATATGCGTCTCCTCAGTCGTCCAATTTCCCCCGAGGCCGTTTCAGATCGGTTGAAACGGCCCCTGATGTAGGGGGGCGTGAGGGGAGTATCCCCTCATTCCTTTTCTTCCTGCTGCTCCGCGAGATAGTCCTTCCAGTCCTCGCGCTTCTCGTCCATGAAGTCGGTGATCAGGTCGAACAGGTTCTGGTCGATTCCCTCGAGCTGCTTCAGCACGCCGGTCTCCTCCCAGATCGTGTAGAGCTCGATCGAGGTCCTCAGATTGACTTCCCACGCCGTCGCCGTCGTGTTGAGGGTCGGCATCGGGATCGCCTTGCGCAGCAGCTTGAGCGGCGCGTCGATCTTCGAGAGGTTCGGGCCCCAGTCGGGGAAATGCTGAGGGTTGATCATGTCGGGCGAGAGCTGGTTGCCGGTGGAGATCAGCTTCAGCATCACGCGCGAGAAGGGCCGCAGCACGTTCTTCGCGGACTCCATCTCGTGCTTGATCGCGGTTTCGCGCATCAGCATCACCAGCCCGCCCGGGGAGTTGCTAAACGGGCACCGCGCGGCGCAGGTGTAGCACTGGGCGCAGGCCCAGATCTTCTCCTGCATCGCGTCGTAGATGCCCTCGAGGTTCTCGGTCCACAGCAGCTGCACGATCTCGCGCGGGCTGAAGTCGTAGTAATGGGCGGCGGGGCAGGTGGCGGTGCAGATACCGCAATTCAGGCACCCGTTCAGCTCGTGGTCGTAGCGCAGGTCCGACTGGATGTCCTTGAATATCGCTTCCAGCTTCGCGCGCGGGACCTGCGGCTCGCCCGACAGGGGATCGCCGATATGGGCCTGGACCCGTGTGCCCGTGGCATGCGTCATCGGAATGCGCGCCTCAGTAGGTGAGGACCTTGCAGTCGCTTTCCATGATTTCCTCGATCAGGTGGGCGCCGCCCACGATGCCGGAGCATTCCGGGATGAGGTCGGATTCCTTCATCTCGAACAGATCGAGGTTGGGGGAGCAGCAGTAGAACTTGACGCCCGCCTCGTGGGCGTCCTTGATGAAGTCGTATACCGTCTTGGGCGAGCCTTCCTTGACGTGGAGCTTGTCGGCCACGCCCTTCTTCATCAGGCGCCCGGCCGTGGCCGTGCAGATGACGTCGACTTCGTAGTCCATCGCAGCGGCGACGGTCGCCTGGAAGATCGGCGCGCCCAGCTCCTCGCCGTTACGCGGGTCCGTGTTGGCCATCACGATGACCAGCTTGCCGGCCACGACACCTCCAGTTGGGGTATAACCAATCCACTATATTAGAAGTTTCTAATAGATGCAATACGTGCGCCGGTGCCGCTCAGCCGGCAGCCCGGGGCTGCATCCAGTTCGCAGCCTGCACGATCCCGGTCATGATCGGCACCAGCGCGTCCTCCATGGCACGGGTCGCCGCGCGCAGCTTCGCCAGCTCCGCGCCCGGATCGGGGGGCGCCTCGGCGAATTCCATGATGAGATCCTCCACCATCGCCACCTTGAGCCCGGGATGGCCGGCGAACCCGAACGCGCTCTTGCCGATCTGCCAGAGCGCCGGCAGGCCCCGCGGGTCCTCGGCCAGCACCCTTGCGTGAGCGGGCGGCAGCGGCCGGTCCCGCCCGTACAGGGCAAGGGGGTATTCCCGCGGCAGATAGCCGTTGAGGGCGCCGTCCTCGACCCGCCGCGCGGTCGTCACCTCGAATTCCAGGGGAGCCGGCGTCGCCCCGCCGCCGGCCGCGATCGCCAGGATCTGCGCGCCGAGCCCGATGCCGATGACCGGGCTCTCGAACATGAGCGCGGCGTGAGCGAGCCTGATTTCCTCGTCCAGTGTCGGGACATCGCGCACGCCCGCGGCGCCCCACACGCCGCCGCCGAGCAGGATCAGACCGTCCCGGATCGCATCGCGGACGGGCAGCTGGCCCCCCTCGGTGAACGGGCGGAAGTAGCGGAAGCGGATGCCGCGCCCCTCGAGATGGTCCTCGATCAGGCCGAGATACTCGGAGGACGTGTGCTGGATGACGGAGACGAGCTTCACGCGGCCGACGCGATGGCGTCTTCCACGGCCTTGCGGAAATCGGCGGGCGCGACGGTCAGCAGGCCGACGCGGGCCTGCGCGAAGAACCGCTCGACGGCGTCCCCGGCATCGGACACGGCGATGTTGCGCAGGGACGCCTCCAGGTCGTATATGGTGCGCGGCGGGGTGACGAAGAAGTCCCCGGTGATGAGCGCTTCGCGGATACGGTCCCGCCGCGCGCCCTCGAGCCGGACATACGCCTCGATGGTGCCACCGGCGCCGGTGTGGCGGGCTGCGAGCATGCTCCCGTCCGCACCGGGATCGTCGATCCCGGCGACGAACGCGTCGGTGCCGATCTCCTCGTCGTGGTGGCGCGCGGCAAGGGATTCCTCGAGCGCGGTAATCTCGCCAGGGACCGCGGTGATTTCCAGGCACTCGGCGAATCCGGCGAGGAGCGCCGCCTGGACCGCTTCCAGGGCCGGTGCCGTGCCCAGGAGTTCTTTCAGGGTCACCACGCGCTGCGCCGCGGAATCGAGCGCGCGCCGTGCGAGCTTGGCCTGGGGCACGTTCAACGCGGCCAGCATGTCCGCGGGGTTCATGTCGACCAGCACGGTGCCCTGGAAGAAGAGGGTGTCGTCCTCGAAGAAGCCACCGGTGCCGGAGAGCTTGCGGCCGTTGACCTCGATGTCATTGCGCGGCCGGTACTGGGCCGGGACGCCGAGCCGGCTCAATCCCGCCGCCGCGGCTTCGCAGAACCGGCACGTCACCTCGGCGAGCGAGCCGATGCCGAGCGTCGCGCGGCTCATCACCAGCTCCCAGCCGAGCTGTCCCTCGTCGAAATAGATCGCGCCGCCGCCGGTGATGCGGCGGGCGATGCCGATGCCGCGTGCGCGGCAGGTTGCGAGATTCACCTCGCGCGCGAGGGCCTGGTGGCGGCCGATCAGCGCGGTGGGCGGGAAGCGCAGGAAGCGGATGGTATCGGGGATCGCCCCGGCCTTGTGCGCGTCTATGAGCGCCTGATCGAACGCAATCTGGCGGCGGCCATCGCGCGCGCCGGTGTCAATGACGCGAAACACCGCCGCCACGTCATCCTTCCCGGCGGGCGACGAGGCGCAGCTGGCGGCGGATCGTGCGCAAGTCGCTTCTGCCCGGCTGGAACGGGTAGCTCGCGATATTGCTCGGGGGTGAATCGCCGTAGGGGCGGTCGCACGCCGAGACGTCGTCGCGGAACTTGCCCGGGCAGCCGGAGGTGCGGAACGCGATGCCTTCATCGATGATCGCGTCGAGCGTGTTGCGCGGCACGCCGAAGTCCGTCACCCGTCCCGCGCCGTCGAAGCGCATGTGCTCGACCCGCACACTGCGATAGTCGATGAGGTAGCGCGCGAGCTGCACGCGCCGCCACTGGTCGCGGGGCGTCGCCGGCAGATGGTCCATCAGCGAGCCTTTCTCGGGGAAGAAGCAGAAGAGATGGCTGTGACCCCCCAGGTCCACCAGGCGCTGGACCAGGGTGAGTGCATCGTGCTCAGTCTCGCCCATCCCGATGATGATGTGCGCACCGAATTTCTGCGGCCCGAAGATATCGCGGGCGTCCATCAGGATTTCCCAGTACTTCGCCCACGTGTGCGGCGACTGCACGCCCTTGCCGCGCGTGCGGTCGAAGATCGCGGGCGTCGCCGCATCGAGCGCGACCGTGAAGATATCGGCGCCGAGCTCGCGCAGGCGCTCGACGTCCTCGCGCGCCATGGTCGTCGGATTCGACAGGATCGATACCGGGATCGAAGACGGGTCGATGCGGGCGGTCCATTGCCTGAGCACGGCGACCGTGTCGGCGTCGGAACGGGGATGGGTGATCATCGAGATGCACATGCGGTGGAACGGGCTCGCGGCCGCGTCGCGCGCGACGATGTCGATGACCGTTGCCAGCGGCACTGCCGGCCAGTCCACCCGGATGAAGTTGCGGTCGGCGTAGTCGCGCTCGGCTTCGCGGTGGCGGGCGAGCCCGCAATAGGCGCAGTTCGCCCGGCACCCCTCCGGGTAGGTGAGCAGGAGATTCAGGCAACGCGTGCATGAGCAGCGATGCATCCGGCCGCTCATGACGCCGAGAGTGATCGCCGCGGCAGTGGACATCTGCACGTACTCGGGCGATCGCATGTGCGGGGTGAGAATGTTGTAGTTCGGAAGGTAGACCCCCTGCGGTGCCACGTTATTGGATTTCACCCGCGCGCCGTTCTTCATCTCGCGGGGGGTCGCCGACGGCGGACGTGGCACCATCAGCGTGGAAGGGTTGTGGTCGGTCGCCGGCGCAAGGGCGCTTGCAGCCGGGGCCGCGTCGGGTCGAAAGCAGCTCATGGTGCGATCTCCATAGCGCGGGCGGTGCTCAGGCCCAGTACTCCGGATAGGCGATCCACCCGCGCCGCAGCGCAGCGCGGTCGGGGGCGGCGCCCGCACGCCAGCGCGCGGCGAGCTCGCGCCGGCGCTCGAGTGCGCGGTCGAGCGCGGGCTGGAATACGGCCCGCAATTCCTCCTCGTAATCCGCGCTCGCCGCCCGGTCGCCGCTGATCCACGCCGCCGCGGCCTCTCCGGCGAGGCGCCCCGAGTGCACCGCCGCGGCGATTCCGGCGCCCGTCACCGGGTTGGTCAGCCCGGCCGCATCCCCGGCGAGCAACGCGAGCGTCCCGCCGAGCAGGCCCTGAGGCTTGAGCAGGCCGCCCACGGGAATCGCGCCGCCAGTCAAGCCGAGGATGTCAGATCCCACGCGGCCGCTTTCGATCAGCGCCGCGTGCAGGCCCGTCACGATGGCCTTCAGCCGCGCCTTGTGGGCGGGCTCGACACCCGCGCCCAGGTTCGCGCGCGTGCCTTTGGGAAAGAGCCAGCCGTATCCGCCCGGGATGCCGGCTGACAGAAAGATGTCCGTTGCGTCGTGGGGTCGCGCGAGCGCCACCGTGATCTGCCGCGTCTCGACGAGGCGCCGGTTGACGTGGCCGATGCGGCGCCCGACGCCCGAGCGTGGGCCGTCCGCGCCGATCACGACCGCGGCCCGGATCGTGCTTCCGTCGGACAGCGCTACTCCGCCGTCGCGCGCGATCGAGCGCGCGGAAACCCCGAAACGGCAGCGCGCGCCCGCGCGCTCGGCCGCCGCGACGAGCGCTGCGTCGAATGCCGCGCGATCGAGCATGCGCCCCGAAAAATCCTCCTTCGCGTCCGGCGTGCCGCCTTCGACGAAGGTCAGCATCGCCCGGATGGGCTGGCGAACGGACTCCGACAGCGCCTGGGCCTCGACGCTCGCGAGCGACGGCACGAATTCCGCGCACTGCACCGGTCGCCCGGGCTCGCGCCGCCGATCCACCGCGATGACCTCGCAGCCGCGCCGCGCCGCCTCGGCGGCCGCGCAGGCGCCGGCGGGGCCGAGGCCGACGACCAGGACCGTGGGCCGTTCACTCGCCATCACGCTGCCGCCGTTGTGCGCCGCTGCAGCCTGATCGCCTGCCCGGTCCGCACCGAGCAGCAGGCGTGCTCCTGCACCGCCGGCCGGCCGATTGCGGTAGCCACGGCCAGCGCGCCCTCGGCGGGAAACGCAATGCCATCGAGACCGGCCAGCACGGCGTAGGCATCGGTCGCGCGGCGGTGAATGCCCGCAGGCCGCGCGCATCCCAGCAGCACGGGACGGTCCGCAATGCGGCCGCGCGCCTCGAGGAAGAGTTGCCCGACGTCCCGCGTGGCGGGCGTCTGGAACAGGTCGGGCTTCGCGTAGAAGGGCATCACCACCACCAGCACCAGTGAATGGATGCGGTGCCGGCTCGCAATCTCGAGCGCGGCGGGCTCGCCCAGCAGACGCCCGTAGTGCAGGCCAATGACGATGTGCGGGACGACCTCCATCGAGGTCGAGCACAGCGCCGCGAGGGTCGCCTCGAAATCCTCGACCGGGCGCTCGAGGTGGTAGACCTCGCGTATGGTCTCGCGCGCGCCGATGATGTCCATCATCGCGGTGTCGACGCCGGCGGCCGCCATGCTCCGGGCACGCACGCCGTCGAGGAGCGCCGAGTGGATGGCAATGCGCAGGTGAGGGAAATCGCGCTTGAGGCGCTCCACGACGGGGTAGTAGCGCTCGTAGCGGATCTCGTTGCGCCGGTTGGAGCCGCCGGAGAGAAGAAAGCCGCGCAGGTCCTCGCGCGCGATCAGGTTGCGGACCTGGCGGTCGAGCGCCTCCGGGGTGACGGCCGGTATCATGGGCTCGAGGATCCGCGCCTGGCAGTGATCGCACATCAATGCGCAGCCGGCGGCCGTGACGGAAAAGGCGGGAAAGCTGTTCTTGCCGCAGCCGGAGACCTCGCACCCCGAATAGGATCTGAACGTCGGGGTGGAGAAGCGGATTTCACGCCCCACCGCACGGTGCGCCGCGTGCTCGCATTCAGCGACGAGGGCGGCGTCGAGCCCGGCGTCCTCGAGTTCTTCCACGGCGGCGAGTCGGTCGAACCAGTTCATGACGGTGCAGGATTACCGGCGGTGAAGCAGTGATGAAGGCTGCATTATAGTATTCGGGTTTTCTGATATGAAGGAGGCCGGGATGAGGAGGATCACGCGGCGCGCCTGGCTTGCGCGTATGGCGGCGAGCGGCGCGGCGCTGGCGTCGGGCATGGCGCAGCTTCGGGGCGCACTTGCACGGGGCGTCGTCGAGCCGGGTGTTGCCCGCGTGCGGGGGGATGCACGCATCAATGGCAAGCCCGCGCTGCGGGGCATGGAGGTAAAGCCCGGGGACGTCATCACGACCGGTCCCGGCGCAGAGCTCGTCGTCGTGATCGGGCGCGACGCCTTCCTGGTGCGCGCGCGGTCACGGATCGAGTTGTCGGGAGACGCGACGCGGCTGCTGGTTGCGAGCCTGCGCATCGTAACGGGCGCGCTGCTCTCCGTATTCGAGCCGGGAAGGGAGAAGCAAATCCGGACGGCGACCGCGACGATCGGGATCCGCGGCACCGGCATCTACGTCGAGCTGGAC
>Ga0137356_1000059_pt1 | contig 15998 bp, 12 predicted proteins | sample EasRivERMLT830_2_FD_102297 | JGI IMG/M metagenome (GOLD analysis project Ga0137356, IMG submission 102297) | Soil microbial communities from meander-bound floodplain in the East River, Colorado, USA - East River MetaG ERMLT830_2 | ecosystem: Environmental > Terrestrial > Soil > Floodplain ...
AGGTTGCGTGGAAAAGGGGATTCCCGGACAACTGGAGGATGAGATCCGGCGGTATTTCCACGCCGATTATGTATTTTTTCTCTCTTCCGGGAAGGCGGCGTTCTTTCTGATCCTGTGCGCCTTGAAAGGATTGCGGAAAAGGAAAAAGGTCATCATACCGGCCTATACCTGCTATTCCGTGCCGTCCGCGATCCGGAAGGCGGGTCTTGAGATCGTACCTTGCGACATCAGGGCGGAAACACTGGATTTCGATCCCGGACAACTTGAGAAATTGTGTGACGACGATACATTGTGCGTCGTACCGACCCACCTGTTCGGAATCCCGTCCGACGTAGCAAGGGTGCGTGAGCTCGCCGGGAGAAGGGGAATTTATATTGTGGAAGACGCGGCGCAGGCCTTGGGCGTTTCCCGAGGCAAGGAGATACTTGGCACCCTCGGGGATGTCGCCTTCTTCAGTTTCGGGAGAGGAAAGAACATCAGCTGCGGCTCCGGCGGATTGATTATCACCTCTTCTGATAAAATCGCGGAAAGGATCCGTGCCCTGTATGAAGGATTGAACCCGGAACCTTTCGGGGAATCCGCCAGAGCGTTTTTTGAAGTTATTTTCCTGAATATATTTCTTTCACCGTATCTTTACTGGTTTCCGTATGGTTTGCCGTTCCTGAAGCTGGGGGAAACGAAATACTTCACCGATTTCCCGATATACCGGATGAGCGGATTCAAGGCGGGCCTATTGAGAAACTGGAAGATGCGATTGGAACAGCACAACGAGGTTCGGGCCTCCATCACCGCGGGCTACATACGATCGTTGGACCTGGACAGGACCATCGGTATCTATTCGCAAGCATTTCCATGTCTTCGGTTTCCCATATATTCCGGAGACGCTACCGGAAAGAAAGCCATCTGCGAAAAGTTTCGCTACATGGGGATCAGTCCGATGTATCCAGCATCGGTGAACGAGATCCGGGAGATCCAGGGATCTCTTACCGAGGGCTCCTGTCCTTCGTCGGAAAAAGTAGCGGAAACGCTGATCACCTTGCCCACGCATTCTATGATGGACGGGTCTCAAAGGAACATTCTGTGTGACAGAATCAACGAATTCCCGGCTCTACGATACCGGAGGGGAACCGGTCGATCGGATCAATGAAAACATGAAATCCTGAAAACTTGAATACCTGAAGGCATGACGTCAGGATCATTGAAAAAAAACGAATTGTATTTCGCCGTCGCGGTCACAGCCATCGCTGCGATGATTCGCGCTCCCGGTTTGGGAAAGTGGGAGCTCGCGATCGACGAATACTATTTTTCCCAATCGATCACGTTCATCCTGGACAACGGACTTCCACGGTTTCCCGACGGGGGGTATTACGTACGGGGGATCGGTCTCCAATACATGGCGACAATTCCCATGCTCCTCCTTGAACATCTCGAACTCGCGGCCCGTTTGCTCCCTTTGGTATTCGGTATTTTGTCGATCCCTTTATTTTACCTGTTGTCCCGCAAGTTCCTGTCGCCGGGTTCCGCAGCCGGTTGCTCTCTCCTTTTGTTGTTCTCTTCCTGGCATATCGAGTTTTCCCGGTTCGCCCGGATGTATGCGCCATTTCAATTTTTCCTGTTCCTTTTCATCTATTTCCTGTATTCGGGCTATTACGAAAACAAGGAAAAGGCCAAAACCGGCGCATGGATCGTGGCTTTCTTGTCCATCCTGTTTTACGAGGGGAGCGTCTTCCTTCCCGTCTTTCTGGTTTGCGTGATCGCCGCCAGGGATCAAGGGGATATGAAACAGAAAATGCTCCAGACGGGAGGGATCGTTCTTCTGATGGCCGCGAATTTCATCGCCCATGGATTTTCATATAATAGGATCGGTGTATTCAATACCCTTCCGGCCGAGGCCGCCCATTATTTTAATCCGTCGAAAGCCGAATTTCCGATCGACCTCCCCGACCTCGCTCTCTTTTTCGCCTTGTGGAAGTCTCCCGTCCATTATATTCCATACGTCGTGCTGTTCATTATCGGGGGAATCATCCTACTCGCCTGGATTGCCAAACTTGAATCCGACAGGGCGAACATATTTCTGCTTGCCGTTCTTCTGTTGTTTGCCTCGATTCATCAATACGGCCTCGCCTTCCTTACGTCATGTGTTTATTTTCTTCTGAAAAAAGATTCGATTATCTTGAATCGCCGCGCATATCAACGGGTCGGCTATTTCTTTCTTGCATTCCTGATCTTCTGGGCCGGCATCGCCTACCGGACCGGACATTTGGAAAAGGTAAAAGGCTATCTCGCCGGGTATCCTGCCTTCAAATACAAGATCTATATGCCATTCGCCGATGCTGTCCCGACCTGGGGGCTGGTTCTCGCCGTCGTCCTGGCATGCTCCCTCGGAAGGGGCATCTTCTCAAGAAACCGGAGAACCATCGACCCCATCGTCGCCATCGTCGTTCTCTCCCTTGCGTTGGTCGCCGTCCTGCCCACGCCGGTGTACATTCATACCACCCGGTATTGTTTTCCATTCTTTCCGTTGATGTTCATCGTGGGCATGTTCGAACTGGAATCCTTCAAGTTGCCCGGAACCATCTCCGAATCCCATCCGAATTGGAAGTATGCACTCCTGGCCATCCCGGTATCCTTCATGTTGGTTACGGAGGATTATCATATCCGGCATATCCTGGATGTTTCCTCGAAGGAAATCAATTTTCGCATGGGGAAATACGCCCGGTATGCTGGGCACTGGTATCCTCGAGCCGATACTCGAACCCCGACGGCCTTCGTGGATAATGCCTACAAAACGGGGGACGTGGTCGTCCTTGACGACCCCCCGATGTCTCTTTATCTATCGAAGCCGTATATCAATTACATCAACATCGCCGACGTCCGGATTCCGTATGAATCGAGAAATGGCGGCAAGTCAGAGATGTGGACGGGGAAGCCGTTGATTTACAAGGAAGAGCAACTGGCGGCCGCGATCCCTGAGAGCCATGGAAATTCATTATGGCTCGTTGCCGTCCGTCAGGATTACATCGACACCTCCTTCTCCGTGAAAAATCCCCCGGAAAAGCTGTCCGACAAATTCGATGTGGACGTGAATCTTCGACACCTGGGAGTCGACGGAAGGATCGGAGCATGGGAGATCCGGAGGCGGGACCGGGTGAAGAAAACGATTGATAAGGTGAATTCATGATGAAGGAAATGGTCAATGAATTGATTGAGTACAGGCAACTAATATTCATACTGACCTGGCGGGATATAAAAATGAAATACAAACAGACCGTCATGGGATTTTTATGGGCGATTCTGATGCCGATGCTGATCGTATCGGCCGGCGTGCTCGTCCGGAAAGCATTTTCCATGGTTTCAGGGAAGCCCCTCGAAATGACGGAACTGGCCTCGATAGCCGTAAAATCGCTCCCGTGGGCATTTTTCATCGGCTCGATCCGATTCGGCACCAGCAGTCTGGTGGGGAACAGAAATCTTGTGACAAAAATATATTTTCCCCGGGAGGTTTTCCCTGTCTCGGCGGTTTTTGCGAACCTGTTCGATTTCTTCGTGGCATCGGGCATGCTCATCGTTATCCTTTGGATTGCACGGATCGGGGTCAGCATTCAATTAGTGTGGGTTCCGATAATATTGGTGTTTTTGATTCTATTAACAATAGGATTAAGCATGATCTTCGCTTGTGCGAACCTGTTTTATCGTGATGTGAAATACATTGTCGAAGTAATCGTTACGTTTGCAATATTTTTTACGCCGGTTTTTTACGATGCTTCCATGTTCGGCAAGTGGGCCCCCTTCATGTTGTTGAATCCTGTAGGGGCGATACTCGAAAATCTGAACGCGACAATCGTATTGCACCAACCTCCGGATTTCTTTTGGTTATTGTATTCCGGATGTTGGGCTGTTATTTCGTTTTTCGTCGCCTGGATCATCTTCCATAAGTCGGAAGTATATTTTGCGGAAAATATTTAATCGCTAGGATCACAAGAGGCGGATATGGCTGACACCATGCTCGAATTCGATCATGTTTGGAAAAGATTCAAGAAAGGAGAAATGTCCCACGATTCCTTAAGGGACCTGATTCCGCATATCGGAAAGAAATTGTTTTCAAAAAACTCCCAAGAAACACTTCGGGACAGGGAATTCTGGGCGGTTAAGGACGTATGTTTCAAGGTGGAAAGGGGCGAGGCGTTAGGGATCATCGGCCCCAACGGAGCCGGAAAAAGCACGATACTTAAGTTGCTGAGCAAAATATTGAAGCCGAACCAGGGAACGATCCATGTCAATGGAAGATTAAGCGCATTGATCGAGATCGGGGCGGGTTTCCACCCGGATTTCACCGGAAGGGAGAATATTCATTTAAACGGCGCCATTCTCGGGATGAGGAAAGAGGAAATCAACAGGAAAATGGACGATATCGTTGAATTTTCCGGGCTTTCGGACTTCATCGATACCCCGGTGAAAAGGTATTCTTCCGGGATGTACGCTCGTTTGGGTTTTTCGGTGGCCGCCCACGTGGATCCCGAGATATTGCTGGTCGATGAAGTGCTGAGCGTCGGAGATTTCACCTTTCAGCATAAATGCATCAGAAAAATGAATGAAATAGTAAAAAACGGGACGACCGTGATCTTCATCAGTCACAACATCCCATCTGTTATTCATCTGTGCCCGAAAGCAATCCTCTTGAATAAAGGAGAAGTGGAGCGATACGGAAACAGCAGGGATATCTGCAGATACTATTACAGCTCGAATGCCGTAGCAAACGCGAAGGGGGATAACCTGTTAAATGTCGTCTCTCTTTCGCTGTTTGCAGACAATGATGACCTTTCCACAAACTATAAATCCGGTGATTGGGGATACATGAAGGTGATCGTGGAAAGCACCGTGCGCGTCGATCGTTTATTGATGGGTTTTCTCGTCAAGAAAAGCGACGGGGAGATGGTGTTTGATGCGAACTCCGACAAGATTTCGGAAAAATATTATTCCTTCGAAAAAGGGGAGAGGAAAGAGATCGAGGTCCGGTTCAGGGTCAACCTGCCTGGAGGTACCTATTTCATCGGAATTCATTTCATTGATTCGTTGAATAAATATTATTTTTTTAATGACGAACTGTGTGAATTTGTTGTAAACGCCCCGATCACATTGGGGGTTGCGTACATGGACTTGCATTGGGGAGGCAGGGCAGGGGAGAAGGTCCTTTCTTGAGTGGCCGACATCCGACGTCGTTTCAACCAGGAATCCCTGAAGACAACATTCCAATGTACCGATAAAATGCCTCGCTGCGCATCAGATGCAATGGTCTCCATCATCATTCCTTGCTTCAACTATGCCAGGTTTCTCCCGGATTCCGTTGCAAGCGTGCGAGCGCAATCCCACGCGATTTGGGAGTGCATCATTATCAATGACGGTTCCTCGGACGATACCGCCGCGGTGGCTGAGCGGCTGGCGAGGGAAGACGAACGAATAAAGGTCGTCCATCAGGAGAACCGAGGACCCTCGACGGCACGGAACAGGGGACTCGATGTCGCCGTCGGGGATTACATCCAGTTCCTTGATGCAGACGATCTGATTTCCCCCGAAAAAATTGAACGGCAGCTAAAACTGCTGTCCGGCGCCGGTCGCCTTGGTCTGGCCTACTGCGATTACAGGTATAGCGACAGGGACAACCCGGAGAAAACCGTATATCGAGACCGATTCGAACCGCCCCGGTTCAAGATGCGTCGTCCAGTTCTGGACATCGCCTCCCGATGGGAATCAGAGTTCAGCATTCCCATCCACGGTTTCCTGTTCGATAGCCGATTTTTCAAGGAATATGGCATTCGTTTCGATGAAAGCCTTCAAAACCACGAGGACTGGGATTGCTGGATGCGGATCTTCATCCTTGATCCGGTTATATTGAACATCCCGGAACCGCTCGCCATCTATCGGATCCACGGGGATTCCATATGCGCCGACACGCCCCGCATGTCGAAGGGATTTCTGAAAGCACTGAATCAACAGATTATTTTACATCAAAAGGACCCGGAGCTAAGCGCGGCACTCAGAAGCAAGTATCGCCATATCCAACGCCTGCACAGGGAGCTGATGCGAAGGAGCGCCATGGATAAAATTCGTTCCTGCCTTCATCTTTTTTTCGACAATTATGTACCCTCGCCGCTGCAGCGCGTTATTCATTCGGTCCGTTCCGCCGATAGGGAGGGCCGCCAGGAAGCCAGGGGGAAGGGAAAATAGTGGACACGGGGCACGTTCGTGCGATCGCCTTCTATCTGCCGCAGTTCCATCCGATTCCGGAGAACGATGCCTGGTGGGGGAAAGGTTTTACCGAGTGGACAAACGTCGCGAAGGCAAAGCCCCTGTTCCATGGCCACAACCAGCCCCATATTCCGGCGGACCTGGGGTTTTACGATCTGCGTCTACCCGAGACGCGCGAGGCCCAGGCCACGATGGCTCGCGACTACGGCATCGATGGTTTCTGTTATTACCATTACTGGTTCAATGGCCGGCGAATCCTGGACCGGCCGTTCCGCGAGGTTCTGGCGTCCGGAAAACCGGATTTCCCTTTTTGCCTCTGTTGGGCGAACGAAAACTGGACCCGTGCCTGGGACGGAGGGAACGGGAATATTCTTCTCGCCCAGCAGCATGGACCGGAGGACGATTTGTCCCATATCCGGGAGCTGATCCCGGCACTTCGCGATGATCGTTATATACGCGTAAACGGTAAACCGCTTCTCTTGGTCTACCGCACCGAAATCATCCCGCATCCCCTCCGGATGACAGAAATATGGAGGGAGGAGGCGATCCGTTCGGGCGTCGGGGATCTCTACCTTGCCCGCGTGGAGAGTTTTTCTTCGGACGCCGCTCCCCATAGCCATGGATTCGATGCGGCCGTGGAATTCGCTCCCGACTGGCGCAACAAGGGCGTCCCATTATTTCGCAGCACACCCCGATATTATCTTTCAAGGATCGGGCTGATTCCGGATGTTTACTTCAGGCACTGGGTCCTTAGCTATGAATCCATGATCCAGGTGATGTTGAAGAAGCCTGATGTGGATTACATCCGTCTGCGTTGCGCTACCCCCGGGTGGGACAATAGCCCGCGAAGAGTTCGAGACGCGGCAATCTTCATCGGGTCCACGCCCGAGAAGTATCAAAAGTGGCTCGAGGACCTCGCCGATGAAACACGAAGGAAATACGTGGGAGATGAACGGATCGTTTTCATCAATGCGTGGAACGAATGGGGAGAAAGCAACCATCTCGAGCCGGATCTCAAATGGGGACACGCGTATCTGGAGGCAACGTTTCAGGCGTTGAAGATGCCGTTCCCGAAAGGGTTGTAACCGGATCGCATGCGCAATAAAACGCCCAGGGTCGTGGTCGTGATATTGAATTGGAACGGGGCACGCGACACGGTCGAATGCATCGAATCTGTGTTGAAGATCGATTATTCCAACTTCGAGATCGTGGTCGTGGACAACGGCTCAAGCGACGGATCGGCAGGTGTAATTCGCGATCGATTCGATCATATATATCTCATCGAGAACAAGGCGAATCTCGGCTACGCTGAAGGAAACAATGTAGGAATACGCCATGCCTTGAGCCATGAGGCGGAATTCGTCTGGTTGCTGAACAACGACACCGTCGTCGATAAAAACGCATTGACCGCAATGACAGACCTGGCGGGGAGAAATCGCGACATCGGGATCTTCGGCAGCAAGATATATTACTACGACAAACCCGATATTCTCTGGTTCGCGGGGGCGACGATCGACTGGAAACGGGCCATCAGCGCGCATGTCGGCCGGCTGGAAAAGGATACCGGTCAATACGAGGTTGAGAAAGAAGTGGACCGGGTTACCGGTTGTTCCATGCTGATCCGGAGAGAGGTATTGGAGGATGTGGGTCTTTTCGACGAAAAATTCTTTTTATATGACGAAGAGGTGGATTTATGCGTACGGGCACGGAAGAAAGGGTTCCGCAACTATTATGTTCCGAAGTCGATCGTGCATCACAAGATTTCCGTCAGTACGGGTGAAAACAGCGTACCGGTGTACGCCTACTACAATACCCGGAATTTTCTGTACCTGATCCGGAAGAACGTCCCGTTTCCGAAGAGGGAGTACTACCTCTTCCGCTCGATATCGCGAATCCTCTTTCGAAGCAAGGGGACGATGCTCCGGATGATCTTCCCCGGCCTGTTTCCGAAAGGCTCCGTCACTCCGGCCGAAAAGGCGACGCTGGTGGGCCTGCATCATTTTTTCACGGGCAGGATGGGGAAGGGATATTATTCGCCAGCATTATGACCGAAAATTCCGGAATGACCAATTTCCCAGATAAGAGTTCGGGAAAAAAGATCATCATGTTTTTCCCGAAAGTTCCTTATCCCTTGCGCGAGCACGGGATTTCCGTCCGATATTATCCGATCCTCGAGCACCTGTCGGAGACCCACACCCTGGACCTGGTCATCTTTCGCCCCAAGCCCGACAAGAAAGAAGCCTACGAGGCCCTGAGGAAATATTGCCGGAACGTGTCCTACTTGCAAAACCCGAGATACCTGAAGCACGGAATGGTTTCGAAGCTGACCACATATTGCAAGTATGCTGCTCCGTGGTACCCCCCGCTTTCCTTGGCTTCCCATGGATGCTCCGATATGCCGCGGATCATCGCCGAGCAGTCGGGTAGGGACCGGTACGACGTGCTCCTATGGGTGGGGTCCGCCTTTCTGCCCCATCTTCAGTCGGCCATGCCCCTGAAAAATGTCGGGAGGGTCATCGTCGATTTCATCGATTCGCCTTCCCTCGTCAGGAAGAGATGGAAGAACGACGCATCCCGGTTCGATTCCATTGAACGGTACGAGCTATGGAAGACGATCCGTTGGGAAGGCGAAGTCATCCGGAGAATGGACGAGACAATCTATATTTCCGACGTCGATTCCAGGATGGTCCCCGATGCGTTCACGCCCGGGAAACACAGGCATGTCATCCCCAACGGGGTCGATTTCCGGTCTTATACCAAAGAGAGGGTCGAGGGGATCGCATCCCCGAGCATAGGGTTTCTCGGGCACATGGGGTACGCTCCGAATATCGAGGCGGCAGGCTGGCTATTCCGGGAGGTTTTCCTCCCGTTGAAGGAGCGGGTGCCAGGACTTTCCCTGGTCCTCATCGGGAGGGATCCGGACGAACCGATCCTCAAATTGCGGGAATACCCGGGAGTGACGGTCACCGGCACCGTAGAAAACATCTGGCCCTACGTCAATTCGGTCGATCTGTTCATGTTTCCCCTTTGGACCGGCGCAGGGTTGAAGAACAAGATCCTCGAAAGCATGTACGCGAGACGTCCGGTGATCACCACGCCCATAGGGAACGAGGGGATCAACGCGGTTTCCGGGAAAGACATCCTTGTTCGCCATGACTCCGCCGGGTTTCGGGAGGAAGCCTTGAGGCTTCTGAATTCGCCGGAAGACAGGCGGAGCATGGGAGATCACGCGCGCGATTTCGTTCGGAATGGATTTTCCTGGCCACCCATTCTGAAGGCCTACGAGGAAATCGTGACAGGGGATGCATCCCCCGGCCGGCCGTCAAACCGGATTCATCCCGCGAAACAGGAAGGAACGGCGCCACGAAAATCGTTTTCCTGACCGACGACCTGGGAGGAGGAACGGGGAATCACCTGCTTTCCATGATGAAGCACTGGGACAGGAACCGGTGGCAGGCGGAAATCCTCAGCAGGGCCCCGATCACTTCCAGGATCTTCCCCGATGTACCCGTCCGATACGTTCCTTCCGACGGAAGGATGAACATCTATCCGATCGCCCAGATCCGGGCTCTGGCAAGAATCCGGAAAGAGATTTCGGAGAGGGCTCCCGAAATACTGCACACCTATTTCTTCTGGCCGATCCTCTTCGGCCGCCTTCTGAAATTGGGAGGTGTCATCCGGACGTTGATCGAGAATCGGGAAGACGAGGGATTCAACTGGGGAGTGCACGAATATGCCTGGTTGCGAATGACCAGTGGCTTGCCCGACCGGATCATCTGCGTGTCGGATGCGGTGAAGCGGGTCGTGATGGAACGGGAGCGGATCGAGGAAGAACGCATCACTGTGATCCGAAACGGGGTGGAACCCTTTCCCGAATTCGGAATGGAAACGACGAAAACCAGGAAAGAACTGGGTCTGGAGAGGCGCCACCTCGTGGTCGGCATGGTCGCAAACTTCAACCGGTCCGTGAAAGGGGTGTCCCTTTTCCTGGATGCCGTACCGCAGATCGTTCAAGCTGTGCCCGACGCCAGGTTCCTTTTGCTGGGGAGAGGGAAGGAGGAGAAGGCGTTGCGCGAAAAGGCCGGGTCGATGGGAATCGAATCGTATGTCCTCTTCGCCGGATTCCGACCGGACATTCATCGTTATTACGCGATCATGGACGTGTCGGTGCTGACCTCTTTCTCCGAAGGGCTATCCATCTCTCTTCTGGAATCCATGGGATACGGAATACCCGTCGTCGTCACCCGGGTGGGAGGGAACCCGGAAGTCGTATCGGACGGCTCCACGGGATTCCTCGTTCCTCCTGGGGATGTACCCGCTTTCGCGGAGCGGACGATACGCCTTCTGCGGGACAGGGAACTGCGAAAACGGATGGGGGAAGAGGCGCGCCGGCGCGTGGAACGACAATTCAGGATCCACGACGTCGCCTCTCGCTACGTGGAGATCTACGCCGGGTTGCTCTCCGGAACCGGCGGACGGCGCCATGCGTAACGGAGCGGAGGCAGCGGGCTTCAGGGAGGGTGTGGCGCCCGGTAATACGTCCTTCGCGAAGAAACAAGCGGCGCTTCCATTCTCCCTGCTCCTCGCATACCTGTTCCTGGAATACGGCCGGCCGCAGGATATCCTGTCTTTTCTGCGCGTCCTACGTTTGCCGGGGATAACGGTCGCGCTGTTGACCGCATCCATGGTCGCGTTCGGGAAATTTCGGCTCAAGGGAAGGCAATCCACCCTCTTTGTTCTCCTTCTCGTTCTGATGGTCATCCATGGACCCATCGCAACGAACAATTACTGGGCCCTCGTGATCTTCATCGCGATGGCGATGAATTTCGTCGTGTTCCTCGCATTGACGCATCTCGTAGACCAGCCGGAGAAATACGACCGACTGGTAAAGGTCTGGCTAGGGGTTCATGTGTTCCTTTCGATCATCGGGATCGTGAAACAGGGTCGGGGCATCGGAGGGTTCCTAAACGACGAAAACGACTTCTGCCTGGCGATGAACATGGTCATCCCTCTTTCCTTTTTCCTGGCAATGAATGAAACCGGAAAAAAAAGGCTCTATTTCCTTGTCGTTACTTCCCTGTTCCTGTTCGTAATCATTCTCACAGGGTCCAGGGGGGGGTTCGTCGGACTGTGCGTCTCGATGTTGTATTGCTGGCTGAAGACGAAACGGAAATTATTGACGGCGCTCATCATGGGGCTGCTCGCGGTGGTCGCCGTCCTCGTCGCCCCATCGTCGTACTGGGACGAAGTCCGTTCGATCACAGAGGAGGGAACCAGCAAGGGAACGGGAGCGGAAAGGATATATACATGGGGTGTCGGGTGGCACATGTTCCTCGACAATCCCGTCATGGGAGTCGGACAGGGGAACTTTCCGTACGCTTTCAGGAAATACGAAGTCGAGGTCGGTCACGGCGAAGAGGGGTACCACGGGAGGTCCGTCGCGGGGAGGGCGGCCCATTCCATCTACTTCACCATGCTCCCGGAGCTCGGCATCGTCGGGACCGGCATCATACTCCTCATGGTGTTCCACATGTTCAAGGATCTGAAAGCGATCAAATCACGGTCAGGCCGCTCCGGGCCGCGGAAATACAGGCGCCCTAACCCGTTGTCGAACAGGAACTACGCCCTTGCCCTGGGGTTGGAAGGGGGGCTGATATCGTTCCTGATCAGCGGGGCCTTCATTTCCGTCCTGTACTACCCGAACGTCTGGGTGCTGATGGGATTCATCGCTTCCCTGAAAACGATCTCGTCGCAGGAGACGGATCCGTCGTCCGCATGAACCTTTCCGTTTCGGCGAAATCGGTTCTGGCCAAGGTTTCCGGCATCTGCGGAATCCCGGAAATCGCGATCCGGAACCGAGCGGGGAAACGGTTCCTGATCCTGATGTATCATCGGGTCGTGCCCCGCGGCCGCGAGTCGGATCCGATGCAGGCGGGCATGTACGTCGAACCGGATACGTTCGAGATGCATATCCGGTACCTCGAGCGCCACTTTCAACTGATCCCCTTTTCCGAAAAACATTTTTCCAGCCGTTTCGACGGGACCTCCCCCTATTCCCGCCCGGCCTGCATCCTCACCTTCGACGACGGGTGGCGCGATTTTCACGCGTTCGCCTACCCGGTACTGAAAAGACACAATGTGCCGGCGACGGTATTCATCCCGACCAGGTATGTCGGCACGGAGGAGTGGTTCTGGACGGACCGGTTGGCAGTTCTATTGACCGGTGTGCGCACTTCGACAAAGAGGGAGAGACAAGGGAACGGATCGGGGAGAGCCGTGTCGGAGAATATCGCATCCCTTGTTGGAAGATACGAGGAACGCCTGGAGGCGGCGATTGGCATGCTGAAGGGACTGCGGGATGAGGAAATCGATGAGATCCTCTCAGAATTGAAGGAAGGGAGCGCGATGGAATCCTTTCCACGTTGTAGGGCCTTCCTGAACTGGGACGAGATCCGCGAAATGAAGGGATCCGGACTGGTATCCTTCGGTTCGCACACGCACAACCACCGCATTCTCGTCCACCTGGAGGAAGAGGAGATCAGAAATGAAATGACCCTTTCCAGGGAAATCCTCCTCCGGGAAGGTGCCGTCGAGCCGTCCTTCATCCCCTTTTGTTATCCGAACGGAAACGCGAACGGGCGGATCGTGGAAATGGTTCGGGAAAACGGTTACCACGCCGCGGTTTCCACGGACATCGGGTGGAACCGTGAAGGATCCACTCCCTTCGACCTGAAACGCGTTCCGATCCACCAGGACATGACCGGAACCCGCGAGATGTTCGCGTGCCGGGTCGCAGGGATCCTGTGAACGAAGGGACCCGAAATCCCTTGAGGATCTGCCACGTGATCTCCGGGGATCTATGGGCCGGAGCGGAGCGGATGTGTCTGTGCCTTCTCTCGGGGCTCCGCGAGATTGAGGGTATCGAGCTGTCGGCTGTCCTGATGAACGAGGGGATGCTCGCCCGTGAAATAAGGAAACTGAATATAGCGATTGAGATCATTGATGAGTCCCGGGTTGATGTATTCCGGGCCGCAGGGCGCCTGCGGGAGGTTCTGGGGAAGTTCCGCCCGGACATCCTGCACACGCACCGCCTGAAAGAAAACATCCTGGGATTCCTTTCGACAAGGACCACGCGGCCAAGAATCCCCTTGGTCTGCACCCAGCACGGGCTGGATGAACCGCAAACCCGGCTGAAATGGCGGCTGTTGTCCGGCGTGAACCGGACCCTGTTAACCCGGAAATTCCAATACGTCGTGGCAGTTTCGGAGGATATGTGCGAATCGTTGTCGGGGAAGGATCGGCTGCCTGCACGGAAGGTGGTCGTGATCCATAACGGGACGGAAGTCCGAGGAAGGGGCGAGCGGGAGAGAGGGCCGCATCCATTCACCATCGGTTCCGCAGGAAGACTCTTCCCGGTAAAGGAGTATCCTTTCCTCGTTGATGTGGCCGCTGAGGTGAACCGGCATGCCAGGGATGTCCGTTTCATACTTGCGGGAGAGGGGCCGGAATCCGGGAAGATTTCGGAGCGGATCAGGCAACTCGGATTGCAGGATGTATTTTCGCTCAAAGGATTCGTGGAGGACATGTCGGATTTTTACAAGGGGCTGGACGTATATATAAATACCTCTCTCCACGAGGGCTTTCCGATGAGCATCCTGGAAGCCATGTCCCACGGGCTTCCGGTGGTCGCGCCGATGAAGGGCGGTATTAGAGAAGCGGTGACGGATGGGGCGGAGGGATTTCTGGTCGAAGGAAGAGACCCGCGACGATTTGCGGGTAAATGCCTTGAAATGTACCGGAATCCGGAACTGATAAACCGGATGGCGGGAGCGTCCATGGCGAAGGTTGAGCGGGAATTCTCGGTCCACGCGATGGCGACAAAATATTACGATCTGTACCGGAAATGTTTTTCGTGAAAATCCTGTGGTTGTCCCATTTCCTGCCGTACCCGCCGAAAGGGGGGGCCTTACAGAGAAGCCATAACCTGCTCCGCCAGGCTGCCGGACGACATGAGGTACATCTTGTGTCGCTGAATCAATGGAAGAATCTTCCCACACCGGACGCTGTGGGGGAGGCCATCGACTTCCTGAAAAACCTTTGCAAACGAGTGGAGGTCTTCCCCATCCCTTCCGATGCGGCAAGATGGCGCTGGATGATGATGAGTATGGCCAGTTATCTTCGGTCGTCTCCGTACGATGTCAATTGGTTGAAGAACAAAGGCATGGAGAAGTACCTGGAAAAAGTATCGAAGACCGAAACGTTCGATCTGGTTCACGTAGATACGATCGGTCTTTACCCGTACGTTTCCGCATTTTCAGGTACCCCTGTCGTGCTGAACCACCACAATGTCGAATCCCACATGATGAGAAGACGGTACGAAAAAGAAACAAACGGTCTGAAGAAAATTTACTTCCACAGGGAATCTTCCAAACTCGAGCGCTACGAGCGGGAGGTCTGCGGGAAATGCGCGCTGAATCTTGTCGTATCGGATCTCGACGGAATCCGGTTGAAGGAGACCGTGGGGAACGTCCGTTATTCCGTCATTCCCAACGGAGTAGATGTCGACTACTTTCGCCTCAATGAAAAGAACGCAACAAAACGGGAGGGGTTGATCTTCGTGGGGGCGATGGACTGGTACCCGAATCGGGAAGCGGTCCGTTTCTTCCTGAAGGACATTTGGCCGAAGCTCCTTGAAGAAAAACCTGACAGGCGCGCAACGTTCATCGGAAAAAATCCTCCCCAGATACTGCTGGAGGCATCAAAGCATTCCGCCATCCATGCTCCCGGGTTCGTGGATGACGTCAGGCCCTTCCTGGACGGGGCTGGAATATACGTCTGCCCGATCCGTGACGGAGGAGGCACCCGGCTGAAGATCCTGGACGCCCTGGCAATGGAAATACCCCTGGTCGCCACCGGGATGGCCGTCGAAGGACTGGACCTGGAGGATGAGTTGCACTATTTGAAGGCGGAAACCGCCGAGGAATTCGCGACACAGATCAACCGGCTCGAAAACGACCCTATTCTATGCCGGTCATTGGCCGTCAGGGGGCAACGGTTCGTCGAGGAGCGATATTCTTGGGATGTGATCGGAGAGGAACTTGCCCGTACCTACGAGAAGGCCGTCTCTTCTTCAGGGAAACTTTCACGGGAGGTGTCGACTCAAATGGTGTAATCGAGATTTCGATATTGAATTAAAATAAAACGGGAAATCGGGCTAATTATACGATTCATAATAAGGAATTAAAGGGTATACTCCTTGCTTGCATTTGATTGGTCTAAAGGGGTCTTACCCGAAGGAATATTTAAAACTCTATCGTTGGGGGATTGGTATGAAACGTAATATCCATATTTATACTGTATGTCTCTGTTCCTGGTTGATCGCCGGGTTCCCGCTTCGTTCCATGGCGGCGGGAATTCCAACTCCGCCATCGAAATTGGCGATTGACGCTCCGGATACTCCTACGGAACCGATTCCTCCGCCTGTACCCGTACCTGTACCCGTACCTGTACCTGTACCCGTACCCGTACCTGTACCCGTACCTGTTACTCCACCCGGAAATGATGGCCTGTTGTCGGGAATGACCCCCGGCAATTATAAATTACCTTCTGGCTGGTCGATGGTAAGGGCCACGGACTTCGAGGGAACGAAACCGGTCGGGGAAACGTGGGCAATATGGCAAGGGTCAGTGCAGACGGATCGTTATCATACCGGGGCGAAATCGGTTGGAGGGAAATATAGCGCCGACCAGAAC
>Ga0137356_1000060_pt1 | contig 15833 bp, 18 predicted proteins | sample EasRivERMLT830_2_FD_102297 | JGI IMG/M metagenome (GOLD analysis project Ga0137356, IMG submission 102297) | Soil microbial communities from meander-bound floodplain in the East River, Colorado, USA - East River MetaG ERMLT830_2 | ecosystem: Environmental > Terrestrial > Soil > Floodplain ...
GGCGTGCGTGAAGAGGCGCCCACCGAAGACCTGGCGATGCAGGGCCTCGCGCTGGTGCTGCCGCAAGGCAAGCCGCTGCTCGCCCCGACCACGCTGCGGCTCAAGCGCGGAGAGGCCGTTCTCCTGTCCGGGCCGTCGGGCACGGGCAAATCCACGTTGTTCCGCGCGCTCGCCGGGATCTGGCCCTACTGGACGGGCAGGATCCTTCTGCCGAAAGGCGCGCGGCTGCTGTTCCTGCCGCAAAAGCCCTACCTTCCCGTGGGCGCGCTGAAGCATGCGGTGTGCTATCCGGCCGACGCCGGGACCTACGACGATGCCGCCGTGGGCGGGGTCCTGCATGCGGTAGGGCTCGGGCACCTCGCGCAGGAGCTCGCGCAACCGGAGAACTGGGCGCAGGTCCTTTCCGGCGGCGAGCAGCAACGCCTCGCGTTCGCGCGCGCGCTGCTCAACAAGCCGGACTGGCTGTTCCTCGACGAGGCCACCGCCTCGCTGCCGGAGGACGCGCAGGCTGCGCTCTACGGCCTGCTCAAGGACCGCCTGCCCGCCACGACCGTCGTGTCCATCGGCCACCGCGCGAGCCTCGCGCAGTTCCATCCGCGCCGGCTCGCGTGGCAGGGCACTAGCCTAGGATGAGGCAGGTGCTGGTGCCGTGCGCGTAGAGCTTGCCTGAAGCATCCTCCAGCCGCGCCTCCGCGGTGGCAGTGCGGCTGCCGGCATGCACGATGCGCGCGCTGGCGCGGACGAGTCCGGTCTGCAGCGTCACCGCGCGCACCAGGTTGGCCTTCATCTCGAGCGTCGTGTAGCCCTTGCCCGCGGGGAGCGTGGTCTGCACGCAGCAGCCCATCGCCGAATCCAGCAAGGTGAACGCGATGCCGCCGTGCACCACGCCGATCGGGTTGTAGTGGTGCTCCGCCGGCATGAGCTCGAATGCCGCCTCGCCCGGCTCGATCTTCACCAGGCGCATGCCGAGCAGGCGCGCGATCGGCGGATCGGCAATGCGGCCGTCGCGGATCGCGCGCAGATGCTCGATGGGCGCGAGTTTCTTGCCCGCCTCGAAGGCGGCGAAGGGATCCTGCCAGGTGACGGTAAGCGAGCGGTCCATGTCAGTAGAGCGGGGCGGGATTGGGCAGCAAGGGCGACGCGGGTTGCGCCACCGCGGAGCGCCCGGCGATGAAATCGACCGCGGCGCGCGCCACCTGATCGTCTTCCAGGATGCGGCCGTGGCCCAGGCCCTCGGTGGTCAGCAGACGCGCGCCGGGCCAGTGCTGCGCCAGCGCCGCGCCCTGTTTCCAGGGCACCTGCGTGTCGGAACGGTCGTGGATCACCAGCGCCTGCACGCGCAGCCGCGGCGCAACCCGTGAAATCTCCAGTTCCGCCCAGCGCACGCCGAAGCGCTCCTCGATCGCCGCCTGCATGGCGCGGCGCACGCGCTCCGGGATCGCGAGCCAGCGCGCGAAGCGCCGCGAGTAGCCGACCAGGTCCGAAGGCGGGCTCACCAGCACCGCGCGCGCGGCGGGCAGGCCGCGCGCGATCGCCAGCGCGGCGGCGGGGCCGCCCAGCGAGTGCGCGATCACCGCGTGCACGTTGCCGTGGTGGTGCGCCACGGCCCCCATCACGTCGGCGAAGTCGGGCAAGCCGGTGAGCCGGCCCTCCGAGAGGCCGTGCGCCGGCTGGTCATACGCGACCACGCGGTAGCCCGCGGCGGCGAGATGGAAGACGAAGCGCTTCATCTGCGTCGCGCGCCCGCCCCAGCCGTGCGCGAGCAGCACCGCCGGCGCTTCGGGCGAGCCCCAGCGCCAGGTGGCGATGTGGCGCCCGCGGTGGCGCACGAAGCTCTGGCGCGCGTCGATCAGGTCGAAGAACTCGCTGCTCGGGTAGCGCGGCTTGGGCGGCGTGAGGAACAGGCGCTCCGCCCACAGTCCGGCGAGTCCCGGCGCGAGCCAGGCGGAGACCGAGAGCCCTGCCCGGCGGGCGAGCGATTGTGACAAGGAGCGAACGTTCGTGCTATTTATGCGCGGCAGCGGCAGCGTCTGGGGCATGGCGGGACTCCTCTCGGGTTAGCGGGTTGCCGCGCGCAGGCGCGGTTGCGCCGGCGCGGCGTGGCGGTCGATCAGCGCGTCGAACGCGGTGAGCGCGCGCCTGCGCGCTTCCTTGTCGCCGAGCAACCGCCCGTGGTTATGGCTGGCCAGCACGATGCCGAGCAGCTCGAAGGCGATCTGCTCGGGGTCGGTATCTTTCCCGAGGTGGCCTTCCTCGATGGCGAGGCGCACGGCGCGCTCGGTGACGCCGATGCCGCGGCGCTGCATTTCCACCGCGGCGTCGCGGATCGGGCCGGGCCGATCGTCGTACTCGTGCGCCGTGGAGATCATGATGCAGCCGCCGGGCGAGGCGGTCTGCAACGTCCAGTCGAGCCAGTGCTCGAAGAGGGCGCGCAGCCGCGGCAGGCCGCGGTCGATCTTCAGCGCGGGCATCAGCACGACTTCGCCGTATTGCCTCGCGCCGTGCTCGAGGACGGCAAGCTGCAGGTCCTCGCGCGAGCCGAAATGCGCGAACAGGCCCGACTTCGACATGCCCATCGCATCGGCGAGGCTGCCGATCGTCAGCCCTTCGAGCCCCAGGCGGCGCGCGATTCTCAGCGCTTTGTCGAGGATCGCGGTGCGCGTCTGCTCGCCCTTGGTCAACTTTTCCACGGGCGCATAATAGTACGAACGTTCGTAATGTGTCAAGCGGGCGGCGAGCCTCGGTCCCGCCCCGGTCGTCAGGCCGCGCGCTTGCGCGGCGAATCAAGCACTTGCTTCAGGTAGTGCCCGGTGTGGCTGGCCGCGTTGGCCGCCACGGCTTCGGGCGTACCCGCGACGACGATGCGCCCGCCGCCGTCGCCGCCCTCCGGGCCCAGATCGATCACCCAGTCCGCGGTCTTGATCACGTCGAGGTTATGCTCGATCACCACCACGGTGTTGCCGGCATCGCGCAGGCGGTGCAGCACGTCGAGCAGCAACTGGATGTCGTGGAAATGCAGGCCCGTGGTCGGCTCGTCGAGGATGTAGAGGGTGCGCCCGGTGTCGCGCTTGGAGAGCTCCAGGGACAGCTTTACGCGCTGCGCCTCGCCGCCCGAAAGGGTGGTCGCGGACTGGCCGAGCTGCATGTAGCCCAGGCCCACATCGAGCAGCGTCTGCAGCTTTCTAGCGATCGCCGGCACCGCGTTGAAGAAGGCGTGCGCCTCACGCACGTTCATCTGCAGCACCTCGCGGATGCTGCGACCCTTGTACTTGATCTCGAGCGTCTCCCGGTTGTAGCGCTCGCCGTGGCAGACGTCGCAGGGCACGTAGATGTCGGGGAGGAAATGCATCTCCACCTTGATCAGGCCGTCGCCCTGGCAGGCCTCGCAGCGACCGCCTTTCACGTTGAAGGAGAAGCGCCCGGCGTCGTAGCCGCGCGCGCGCGCCTCCGGCACGCCCGCGTAGAGCTCGCGTATGGGCGCGAACAGCCCCGTATAAGTGGCGGGGTTCGAGCGCGGCGTGCGGCCGATGGGGCTCTGGTCCACGCTCACCACCTTGTCGAAGTGCTCCAGACCCGCGCTCGATTCGTGCGGCGCGGGCTCCTCGCTGCTGCCGTGCAGATGGCGCGCGACCGCCCGGTACAGCGTGTCGTTGATGAGCGTGGACTTGCCCGAGCCGGAAACCCCGGTGACGCACACGAACAGGCCCAGCGGCAGCTCGAAATCGATCCCCTGCAGATTGTTGCCGCTCGCGCCGCGGATGCGGACCACGCGCTTGCTGCTGGGCCGGTTGCGCAAGCGCGGCACGCCGATGCGCAGCCTGCGGCTCAGATACTTCCCCGTGAGCGACTGCTCACTTTCGATAATTGCCTTGGGGGGTCCCTCTGCGATGACATGCCCTCCCGCCTCGCCCGCCCCCGGTCCCATGTCGACCACGTAGTCTGCCGCGAGAATCGCTTCCTCGTCGTGCTCGACCACGATCACCGAGTTGCCCAGATCGCGCAGCCGCTTGAGGGTCCCGATGAGGCGCGCGTTGTCGCGCTGGTGCAGGCCGATCGAGGGCTCATCCAGCACGTACATCACGCCGGTCAGGCCCGAGCCGATCTGGCTCGCCAGGCGGATGCGCTGCGCTTCGCCGCCGGAGAGCGATTCGGCCGAGCGCGCCAGCGACAGGTAATCCAGGCCCACGTTGACGAGGAACTCCAGCCGGTTGGCGATCTCCCTGACGATCTTGTCGGCGACCGTGGCGCGCGCGCCGGGGAGCTGCGCCGAGAGGCCGCGGAAGAACTCGAGCGAGGGCCCGAGCGGCATGCAGGACATCTCGTGGATGCTGTTGCCGGCGATGCGCACGTGCCGCGCCTCGCGGCGCAGGCGCGTGCCGTCGCAGTCCGGGCAGGTGCGCGTGTTGCGGTACTTGGCGAGCTCTTCCTTCACCACCACGGAGTCGGTCTCGCGGTAGCGGCGCTCGAGGTTGGGCAGCACGCCTTCGAAGGCGTGCTCCTTGACCAGTGCCCGGCCGCGCTCGCCCGGGTAGGGGAAGGCGATCTTCTCCTTGCCCGAGCCGTAGAGAATCAGTTGCTGCGCCTCATCCGGGAGCGCCTCCCATGGCGCCTCGATGTCGAAGTCGTAGCGCCGCGCAAGCGCCTGCAGTATGGCGAAATAGAAATGGTTGCGCCGGTCCCAGCCGCGGATCGCGCCGCTCGCCAGGCTCAGGTTGGGATGCGCCACCACGCGCCTGGGGTCGAAGAACTCCACGGCGCCCAAGCCGTCGCAGCGCGGGCAGGCGCCCATGGGGTTGTTGAACGAGAACAGGCGCGGCTCGAGTTCGGCAAGCGAGTAGCTGCAGGACGGACAGGCGAAGTGCGCCGAGAACAGGTGCTCGCGGCCGCTGTCGGTTTCCACCGCGATGGCGCGCCCGTCGGCGTGGCGCAGCGCGGTTTCGAACGACTCCGCCAGCCGCTGCTTGGCGTCGGCGCGCGCGCGCAGTCGGTCCACCACCACCTCGACCGAGTGCTTGATGTTCTTCGCCATTCGCGGTGCGACGTCCAGGTCGTGCACCTTGCCATCCACACGCACGCGCGTGAAGCCCTGCGCGCGCAGCTCTTCGAGCAGGTCCGCCTGCCCGCCCTTGCGCCCGGCGACGACGGGCGCGAGCACCATCAGCCGGGTGTCCTCGGGCAGCGCGAGCACGTGGTCCACCATCTGCGCCACCGACTGCGCGGCGAGCGGCAGGTCGTGGTCCGGGCAGTAGGGCGTGCCGACGCGCGCGAACAGCAGGCGCAGGTAGTCGTGGATCTCGGTGACCGTGCCGACGGTCGAGCGCGGGTTGTGGCTCGTCGCCTTCTGCTCGATGGCGATGGCCGGCGACAGGCCCTCGATCAGGTCGACGTCGGGCTTTTCCATCAACTGCAGGAACTGGCGCGCGTAGGCCGACAGCGACTCGACGTAGCGGCGCTGGCCTTCGGCGTACAGCGTGTCGAAAGCGAGCGAGGACTTGCCAGAGCCCGACAGGCCGGTGATCACCACCAGGCGGTGGCGCGGCAGCTCGAGGTTGACGTTCTTCAGGTTATGCGTGCGTGCGCCGCGGATGCGGATCGAGTCCATGAACGACCGGAGTGCGAAAGGAAACTTGCTACTATATCCAGTCAGCCGCCCTCCTTTCCAGCCTTTCTTCACTCAGGAAGCCCTGAGCAGATGCATTCCGAGCGCATGAGCTCGCAGGAAGTGCGCGCGGGCGCCTCGCTCGCGGGCATCTTCGGCCTGCGCATGCTCGGCCTGTTCCTGATCCTGCCGGTGTTCGCGGTGCACGCGCCGCAACTCGCGGGCGGCGACAACCTGACGCTGGTCGGCGCCGCGCTCGGCGCCTATGGCCTCGCGCAGGCGGTGCTGCAGGTGCCTTTCGGCATGGCCTCCGACCGCTGGGGGCGCAAGCCCCTCATCGTGGCCGGCCTGGTGATCTTCGCGGCGGGCAGCTTTCTCGCGGCGGGCGCCACCGACATCTGGACCACGATCGCGGGACGCACCCTGCAGGGCGCGGGCGCGATCTCGTCGGTGGTCGTGGCGCTCGCGGCCGATCTCACGCGCGAGCAGCATCGCACCAAGGTGATGGCGATGATCGGCGCGATGATCGGCTTCAGCTTCGCCCTGTCGCTGGTCGCGGCGCCGGCGCTCTACCGGTGGATCGGCATGGGCGGGCTGTTCGTGCTGACGGGCGTGCTTTCGCTCGCCGCGATCGCCGTGGTGGCCCTGCTGGTGCCGGTACCCCGGCGGCACGCGGCCGCGCCGCCCGCGGGCGGCCTGCGCATGGCGCTCCTCGATGCACAGCTGCTGCGCCTCAATCTCGGCATCTTCGTGCTGCACGCCGTGCAGATGGCGATGTTCGTGGTGGTGCCGACCCTGCTGGTCACAGCCGGGCTGCCGTTGCCCGAGCATTGGCTGCTCTACCTGCCGGTGGTACTGGCCTCGTTTGCGCTCATGCTGCCGCCGGTCTTGCACGCCGACCGCCGCAATGCGGCGCGCCCCGTGATGCTGGGGGCAATTGCGTTGCTCGCCGCGACGCAGGCGGCACTCGCCGCCGCAGGCGCAAACCTCATCGTCCTGGCGCTGCTGCTGCTCGCATTCTTCGCGGCATTCAACGTGCTCGAGGCGCTGATTCCGTCCCTGGTGTCGCGCATGGCGCCCGAGCACGCGCGCGGCGCGGCGCTCGGCGTGTACAACACCGCGCAGACGCTGGGCCTGTTCGTCGGCGGCCTGGCGGGGGGCTGGACCGCGCAGCGCTACGGCGCGGTCGCCGTGTTCGGCACCTGCGCGCTCCTGGTCCTGGCCTGGCTGGCGTTCGCGCGGGGCATGCGGCCGGTCAACCGGATCGGCGGCGAGTCGTTTACGATGCATACGGTCAAAGGGAGGTAGTCATGGCATCGATCAACAAGGTCATCCTGGTAGGCAACCTGGGCGCCGATCCGGAGACGCGCTATCTGCCGAGCGGGGAGGCGGTCACCAACATCCGCGTGGCCACCACCGACCGCTGGAAGGACAAGGCCTCGGGAGAAATGAAGGAAGCCACCGAATGGCACCGCATCGCGTTCTTCGGGCGCCTGGCGGAGGTGGCCGGCGAGTACCTGAAGAAGGGCTCGCAGGTGTACGTCGAGGGCAGCCTGCGCACGCGCAAGTGGCAGGACAAGGACGGCAACGACCGCTACAGCACCGAAATCCGCGGCGACGTGATGCAGATGCTGGGCTCGCGCGCCGGGGCGGGCGAACCGCGCGGCGAGCCGCGCGGCGCACCCGCGGGCGGCGGTCCCTCCGAGCCGGCGAGCGAGCCCAGGGCGGCGGCGAAGAAGCCTGCCGGGAAATTCGACGACATGGCGGACGACATCCCGTTCTGATCGGGCGGGGAGCCCCTGACCCATTCCCGCGCGAGCGAATAGGCCGGCGTCGCCCCAGGCGCTATAATTCTCGCCGATTCAGGAACTTGGAACACCATGCCGATCTACGAGTACCGTTGCGCCGATTGCGGCTTCCAGGAGGAGTACCTGCGGAAGGTCTCCGAGCCGCCGCTGACGGTGTGCCCGTCCTGCGGCAAGCCGAAGTTCGAGAAGCTCCTGAGCGCGGCCGGGTTCCATTTGAAGGGCAGCGGCTGGTACGCGACGGATTTCAAGGGCGGGGCGAAGCCCGCCAAGGACAAGGCCGAACAAAAGCCGGAGGCGAAGAGCGAAGCCAAGGCCGACGCCAAGCCGGATTCCAAGGGCGAATCCAAGACAGATTCCAAGGCCGAGTCCAAGAAAGATTCCAAAGCCGAGGCAAAGTCCGCGACGGCGCCCGCCTCGACCGCCGATTGAGGGCCTGAGCGCTCCTACGACCCGCCCGGCGCGAGCCGGGCTCCTGTTTTCCGCAAAGGCGTGAAGAAATACTTCATCACCGGACTGCTGATCTGGATCCCGCTGGTCATCACCATCTGGGTCCTGAAGCTCATCGTCGACACGCTCGACCAGTCGCTGCTGCTGCTGCCGGAGCAGTGGCGCACGGAGAGCTTCCTCGGCGTGCACATCCCGGGGCTGGGCGTGATACTCACGCTGGTGATCGTGCTCACGACGGGGGTGCTGGCGACCAATTTCCTCGGCGCGCGGCTGGTGCGCCTGTGGCACTCGATCCTGCACCACATCCCGGTGGTGAACTCGATCTACTCGAGCGTCAAGCAGATCTCCGACACGCTGTTCTCCTCCAGCGGCCAGGCCTTCCGCAAGGCGCTGCTGGTCGAGTGGCCGCGCCCGGGCATGTGGACCATCGCTTTTCTCACCGGAACGCCGGGCGGGGACGTCGCCAACCACCTCGAGGGCGACTACGTCAGCGTCTACGTGCCCACCACGCCCAACCCCACCGGCGGCTATTTCGTCATGCTGCCGCGCAAGGACGTGATCGAACTGGACATGACGGTGGACGCGGCGCTCAAGTACATCATCTCCATGGGCGTGGTGGCGCCGGCGCGGCGCGACGCCGCCAGCCAACCAAGACACGATGCGTAGCCATTACAGCGACCAGATGTCTGCCGCCCTGATCGGCCAGCGCGTGACGCTGGCCGGCTGGGCGCACCGGCGCCGCGACCACGGTGGCGTGATCTTCATCGACCTGCGCGATCGCGGCGGTCTCGCGCAGGTGGTCTGCGACCCCGACCGCGCCGAGGCCTTCCAGGCCGCCGACCGCGTGCGCGGCGAATACGTGCTGCGCATCGCCGGCGTCGTGCGGGCGCGGCCCGCGGGCACCGTCAACCCGAGCCTCAAGTCCGGCGAGGTGGAGGTGCTGGCGCACGAGGTCGAGATCCTCAACCCGTCGGCGCCGCCGCCGTTCCAGATGGACGACGACAACCTGTCGGAGACCGTGCGCCTGGAGAACCGCGTGCTCGACCTGCGCCGGGAGCCGATGCAGCGCAATCTTCGCCTACGCCACCGCGTGGCGCGCGCGGCGCGCGAGTATCTTGACGCACGCGGCTTCGTCGACATCGAGACGCCGATCCTCTACAAGTCCACGCCCGAAGGCGCGCGCGAGTTCCTGGTGCCCTCGCGGCTGCACGACGGCCACTTCTATGCGCTGCCGCAGAGCCCGCAGCTGTTCAAGCAGATGCTGATGATCGCGGGCTTCGACCGCTACTACCAGATCGTCAAGTGCTTCCGCGACGAGGACCTGCGCGCCGACCGCCAGCCCGAGTTCACGCAGATCGACGTCGAGACCTCGTTCCTCGGCGAGGAGGCCATCCGCGCGCTGATGGAAGGCCTGGCGCGGCACATGTTCCGGCAGGCGCTGGGCGTGGAGCTGTCCGATCCGTTCCCGGTGATGCGCTACGAGGACGCGATGCGCGACTACGGCGTGGACAAGCCGGACCTGCGCGTGCCGCTCAAGCTCACCGAGCTTACCGATGTCATGCGCGACGTCGAGTTCAAGGTGTTTTCCGGGCCTGCCAACCTCGCCGGCGGGCGCGTGGCGGGGCTGCGCGTGCCCGGCGGCGGCGCGCTCACGCGCGGCGAGATCGACGCCCACACCGAGTACGTCAGGTCCCTCGGCGCCAAGGGCCTCGCCTGGGTCAAGGTCAACGAGCGCGCCAAGGGCGCCGACGGCCTGCAATCGCCGATCGTGAAGAACCTGCACGCGCAGGCGCTCGCTGCGGTGCTCGAGCGCAGCGGCGCGCAGGACGGCGACCTGCTGTACTTCGCCGCGGACAAGGCCGATACGGCCAACGCCTGCCTGGGTGCACTGCGCCAGAGAGTCGGCCACGAGCGCGGATTCGCCGAGCCGGGTTGGCGGCCGCTGTGGGTCATCGATTTCCCGATGTTCGAGTACGACGAGGAATCGAGGCAGTGGAAGGCGCGGCATCATCCGTTCACCAGCCCCAAGGACGGCCACGAGCAGTTCCTCGAGGCGGCGCCGGACAAGGCCTACGCCAAGGCCTACGACATGGTGCTGAACGGCTGGGAGGTGGCGGGCGGCTCGGTGCGCATCCACCGCCAGGAGGTCCAGCAGCAGGTGTTCCGCGGCCTGAAGATTTCGCCCGAGGATCAACGTGCCAAGTTCGGCTTCCTGCTCGACGCGCTGCAGTACGGCGCGCCGCCCCACGGCGGCATCGCCTTCGGCTTCGATCGCCTGGTGGCGCTGATGGCGGGCGTCGAGGCGATCCGCGACGTCATGGCGTTTCCCAAGACGCAGCGCGGCCAGGATCTGCTGACCGGCGCGCCCTCGGCCGTGACCGAGAAGCAGCTGCGCGAGCTGCACATCCGGCTGCGCAAACCGCAGCAGTGAAGCGGGTTGTCGCGCTTTTCCTGGCGTTCGCGACGTGTGCCTGGGCGGGCGGGATCGGCATCGCCGATCTGCCCCCGGAAGCGCGCGCCACGCTCGCGCTCGTCAAGGCGGGCGGCCCGTTCCCCTATCCGCAGGACGGCAGGACATTCGGCAACCGCGAGCAGCAGCTGCCGCGGCACGACCGCGGTTACTATCGCGAGTACACGGTGCGCACGCCGGGCGCGCGCGATCGCGGTGCGCGGCGCATCGTGGCCGGCGAGGGCGGCGAGTACTACTACACGGCGGACCACTACCGTACTTTCCAGCGCATACGCGAGTGATCCATGGGCAAGCAGACCCAAAGGCTGAGCGAGGCGGCGCGTTCCGGCGTCTACCGCGCGCCGCGCCCCGACGAAGTGATCGACGCCTTGCGCGGCACGCGCCTCGATCTCGCGCGCGTCGATCTGGCGGGGGCCGCCGACAAGGAGGCGCTGCTCGCGCGTCTCGCGCACGCACTCGGTTTTCCCGACTGGTTCGGCGGCAACTGGGATGCGCTGGAGGATTGCCTGGCGGACCTGTCGTGGCGCGCCGGCACGGGCCACCTGTTCATGCTGGAGCGCCACGGCGAGCTGCCGGTGGAGGACCTGGGCGTGCTGATCGAGGTGCTGGCGGCGGCCGCGGAGCACTGGGCCGGTCGCGGCCAACCCTTCTTCGCCGTGTTCGTCGACCCGGAGGGCAACCTCGCCCTGCCCGAGCTCTTCGGGCGCGAGCCCGCGTGAACGCGAAGCTGCCGGTATCGGTCCTGGTGGTCGTGCATACCGCCGCGCTCGACGTGCTGCTGCTGGAGCGCTCGAGCCGCCCCGGCTACTGGCAGTCTGTCACCGGGTCGCTGGATCGGCTCGATGAGCCGGTGGCGGATGCGGCGCGCCGGGAGCTGCTGGAGGAGACCGGCATCGCAGCGGCAGCCGGCCGTCTCGAGGCGTGGAACGTGGTCAACGTCTTCGAGATCTTCGCGGAGTGGCGGCACCGCTTCGCGCCGGGCACCACGCACAATACCGAGCACGTGTTCGGCTTCCGGCTGCCGGCTCGCCTGCCCGTCGCGCTGGACGCGAAGGAGCACACCGCGTTTGGGTGGCTGCCGTGGCGCGCAGCGGCGGAAAAGTGCTTTTCCTGGTCGAACCAGGACGCCATCCGCATGCTGCCGGCGAGGGCTTTCCCGAGCGCGCCGGCATGACGCAGTCGCTGCGGGTGGTGACGCTGAACATCCACAAGGGCCTGTCGCAATTCAACCGCCGGGTCGTGATCCATGAGCTGCGCGAAGGCCTGCGCACGCTTGCGCCCGACCTGGTGTTCCTGCAGGAAGTCCAGGGCCTCAACGAGCGCCACGCAGTGCGCTTTCCCGCCTGGCCGAACGCGCCGCAATACGAGTTCCTCGCACCGGCGGACTGGCACCACGCGTACGGCCGCAACCGGGAGCATCATCACGGTCATTACGGCAATGCGATCCTGTCGCGCTTTCGCATCGTCTCGATGGAGAACGAGGACGTGTCGGACCATCGCTACGAGCGGCGCGGCCTCCTGCACTGCGTGGTGGCGGTTCCGGGGTGGCGGCGCAACCTGCACTGCGTCTGCGTGCACCTGTCGCTGCACGAGCGCGGCCGCCGTCGTCAGCTCGACGCCCTGGTGACGCGCCTCGATGCGCTCGCCGGGCGCGACCTGCCGATCCTGGTGGCGGGCGACTTCAACGACTGGCGCCAGCGCGCCACCCGTGTGTTGCAGGAGCGCCTCGCCATGATCGAGGTCACCTCGGCCTACGGGCACCGGCCGGCGCGCACTTTCCCGAGCCTGCTGCCGTTTTTGCGCCTGGACCGCATCTACGTGCGCGGCTTCAGCGTGGTGGAGGCGGCCGTGCACCGCGGCCATCCGTGGTCGATTCTCTCGGACCACCTGGCGCTCGGCGCCATGCTCAAGCCGTTGTAGCCCCGTGCAGTACCTCGACGGGAACCGCCTGACGCTGCTGTGCAACGGCGAGCAGTATTTCCCGGCGCTCGTCGAGGCGATCGATGCGGCAAGGTTCGAGGTGTTCCTCGAGACCTACATTTACGCCGATGACGAGACCGGCAGCCTCGTCACCGACGCGCTGGCGCGCGCCGCCGCGCGCGGCGTGGCGGTGCACCTGCTGATCGACGGCTTCGGCGCGCGCGACTTCGCGCCGCGCTTCCGCCGCATGCTGCGCGAAGCTGGCGCCCACGTTCTCGTGTTCCGCCCCAACATCAGCCCGTGGACCCTGCGGCGCAACCGCTTGCGCCGCATGCACCGCAAGCTCGCCTGCGTGGACGGGCGCCTCGCTTTCGTCGGCGGCATCAACGTCCTCGACGACTACGACTCGCCGGCTGACACGACGCCGCGCCACGACTATGCCGTGCGCGCCGAAGGGCCGATCGCCGCGGCGGTGCGCGCGGTCGCGACGCAGCTCTGGTCGCGCGTGGCGTGGACGGCCGGACAAGGTCGCCTGCTGCCGGCCGCGCCGCCGGCGCCCGCGCCGCTCGCGCACGGCCAGCGGGCGGCCCTGGTGATCCGGGACAGCCTGCGGCACCGGCGCGACATCGAGGACGCATACCTCGAGCTGATCGACTCCGCGCGCGAGGAGATCCTCATCGCCTGCGCGTACTTCTTCCCGGGGCGCCGGTTCCGGCGCGCGCTGGTGAGCGCGGCGCAGCGGGGCGTGCGCGTGGTGCTGCTGGTGCAGGGCCTGGTCGAGTACGTGCTGCCGCACTACGCCTCACGCGCGCTCTTCGGGTCGCTGCTCGAGGCCGGCATCCACATCGAGGAGTATCACCATAGCTTTCTGCACGCCAAGGTGGCGGTGTTCGATTGCTGCCGGGCGAGCGTCGGCTCGTCCAACCTCGATCCCTTCAGCCTGCTGCTGGCGCGCGAAGCGAACGTCTTCGTGGACGACGCCGGCTTCTCGGCCGAACTGCGCGCGAGCCTGGAGGACGCGATGCGCACGGGAGCGCGCACGCTGCCGTCGCAGGCATGGCGGCGCCGCCCGCTGTGGCGCCGGGCGTGGAACTGGATCGCCTACGGCATCGGCCGGCTGCTGATCAGCTTCGCCTCCTACGAGCGCTATCACTAGCGGCGCGGCCGGCTAGTCGAGCGCGTCCACGCCGTCGCCAACGCGCACGCGGCCCGGCCGCTGCACCGCGTAGCGCACGCCGAACACCGGCTCGCCCTCGCGCACGCGGATGCGCGAGAGCGTGCGCAGCGGCTCATCGCCGAGCGCAGCGCCAAGTTCCTGGTCGATGGTGGTGACCTCGCAGCGCCCGCAGGCATGCACGGGAGCAAGCACCGCATTGCCGATGCGCAGCTGCGACCAGCCGTCCTCTGCAAAGGCCGCAGCGCCATCGACGACGATGTTGGGCCGGAAGCGGTCCATGGGCACGGGCGCCTGCAGCGCCGCATTGAGCGCGTCGAGGGAGGCGGCATTGGTGACGAGCAGCGCCGCCGCGTCGCCGAAAGCGAGTGCCACGCCCTCACGCTGCACCGGCTGCTCGAGCCGGGCAAGCGACAGGGGGGTGTCGAACCAGCGCGTCAGCGCCGCATTGACCGAATTCGTCGCGAGGCGCGCCGCCGCGCTGCGGCTCCAAACGCGGACCTCTGCTGTGGCGGCAAAAATCCTCCGGGCCGGCCAGCAGCGTTTCGCCGTCGAAGCCCAGCGCGAGGCCGGCGCCCGCCCGCGACGCCTGCAATCGCGCCAGCGCAGCATTGTCGCGCTGCGTGAATACGCGGCCGTCGGGGCGTGCGAGGCAGAAGCGGCGATCCCCCGCCAGCCCGAGCGCGTCGATGTCGCAGGCGTCGAGCGCGGTCGCGGCCCCGCCCTTGACCGGGTAGATCGCGAGCGCGCTCACGCGCACCGCAGGCTGCCCTCACGCATGACCGGCACCACGGGAAGGGAATCGATCCGGCAGGCGAACTCGACCTCGTGCGCGAGGCCACGCTTGGCCATCATGCGGCCGACGCGGCACTCGAGCAGCACTTGCGGCGCCTGCGCGTTGCGGAAGAACGCAAGCGCGGTGCGCGCGGCGTCAGAAAAGTCCGCGCCCGCACCTAGCGCCCGCGCCAGGCGATCGACCACGCAGCCCGCGCCGTAGAAGTCCTCGAGATTGAAATTGCCTCCCGAGCCCGAGCACAGGATGAGCACGGTGTCGCCCGGATGCTGCGAGGCGACGTGCGCGGCCACCGCGCCGGCGTTGAGCAGCGAGCCGCAGTACACGCGCTTGGCGCCCGCGGCCAGCGTCATCGCCACGGTGCCGTTGGTCGTCGAGTAGATGAGCGCCTTGCCGCGCACGCCGTGCGCCAGGAGCGCGAGCGGCGCCGGGTGCGCGAAGCCGGGCAGCGTCTCGGCGAGCAGTTCGCCCGAGAGCACGTAGCTGCCCTCGCTGCGGCGCGCCCCGGCGGCGCGTGCCGCGCGCTCGTCAGCGACGGGGACCACTTCCGTCGCGCCATGCGCGAGGGCCGCCACCATGGTGGTGGTGGCAAACAGAATGTCGAGGACCACCACCACCTTGCCGGGCACGCGCACGCCGTCGAGCTCCTCCTTGCGCGTGAGGACGTGGATCCTGTGGTCGAGCTCGAACCTTGCACCCGCGCCGCTCATGCCGCGGGCCGGCGGCCGAACATGCCCCAGCCTTCCATCGACATCACCAACTCGCCGCGCTGGTTCAGCGCCTCGGTGCGCGAGCGCAGCAGGCCGACGCCCGGCCGGCTCTGCGAGGCGCGCGATTCGAGCACGGTGCGGCGATAGGCGATCGTGTCGCCAGGCCGCACGGGCTTGAGCCAGCGGATGTTGTCCAGGCCCGGGGAGCCCAGGCTCACCGTGCGATTGATGTAGGTCTCGCAGTTGAGGCGCATGCACACCGCGCAGGTGTGCCAGCCGCTCGCGATCAGGCCGCCGAAGGCCGAAGCCTTGGCAGCGACGGGGTCGGTGTGGATTGGCTGCGGGTCGAATTGCCTGGCGAACTCGACGATCTCAGCCTCGGTGAACGTGTGACGGCCCATCTCTACGGTTTCGCCGACCTTGAAGTCTTCCCAGTAAACGGGCATCGCGTCGGTCTCCCGGATAAATCGCGCAATGGTATCTCGGCGACAGAGCGTCACCGCCGCGACTGCGCCTAGAATGGCCGCACCCGACCCGCCGCCCCATGGATCCGAAACCCAGCGCGCCGACGAGCGAAGACCAGTTCCTCGACCAGATGAGCCGGGAGCTCACGGGCTGGAGCGACCCGCTGGAGCGCCTCAATCAGGCGCTGCAGCGCGACGAGCTGCAGCTCTTCTGCCAGCCGGTGCTGCGCCTGCGTGCGCCGCGGCAACTGGTCATGGCCGAGGTGCTGGTGCGCCTGCGCGAGGAGGAGGCGCTGATGCTTCCGCCCGGCGATTTCCTGCCGGTGTTCGAGCACTTCGGCATGATGCCGGAACTCGACCGCTGGGTCGTGAGCCACGTGCTGCGCTGGCTGGCCGGCGCGCGGCCGGGCGGATTCCGCAGCTTCAGCATCAACATCTCAGTGCAGAC
>Ga0137356_1000062_pt1 | contig 15807 bp, 17 predicted proteins | sample EasRivERMLT830_2_FD_102297 | JGI IMG/M metagenome (GOLD analysis project Ga0137356, IMG submission 102297) | Soil microbial communities from meander-bound floodplain in the East River, Colorado, USA - East River MetaG ERMLT830_2 | ecosystem: Environmental > Terrestrial > Soil > Floodplain ...
GATCTTGGCCGGCTCGAAGCCGACCACGGCGCCGTTGCGCCGGATGACCTTGTATTCGCTCCAGTCCGATTGAACCGCGCTCGCCGCGCCGGCAGCGTTGGCACTTCTCACCGGGTTCGTGGCGACGCTTTCCTGCGCGATCTGCATGTCCTGTCTCCCTTGCTTGCCCTCTGCGGGGCACCCCATCCTCGCCCGGCCGTCCGCCGCAAGGTTGCGGTTCCGTGACGACCTGCCCTAAAACCACAATATCTAGTGCTGACTTGCTGATTGTTCACTAATTATAGTGGCGGCAATTTACCACGGCCGGTTTAATTTGCAAGCACGAATGCGCGCCGGCGCGAATTGCGCAGCGCAGCGAAGCTACTAAGGATAGGGCTTGGACCTCGGCCGGGCCCAAGTAATAGTGTTAGTGGGTGCGAGGCGGCGCGCTAGCGGCGCGCCAGGCCGGCCAGACCGCGTGCCCAGTCGAAGTGCGTGCCCGGATCGCGCTTGCGCCCGGGCGCCACATCGCTGTGCGCCGCGCACGCGCGCAGCGGCAGGCGCGCCGCCAGCGCGTGCACCAGGCGCCCGAGGCACCGGTACTGCGCATCGCTGAAGCGCGTCTGCTCCGTGCCTTCCAGCTCGACGCCGACCGAGAAGTCGTTGCAGCGCTCGGCGCCGCGCCAGCGCGAGGCACCGGCGTGCCAGGCGCGCTTGTGCAACGGCACGAACTGGACCAGCGCGCCATCGCGCCTCACCAGGAAGTGCGCGGAAACGCGCAAGTGCGCAATTTCACGGAAATACGGGTGTGCCTGCGGATCGAGCCGGTTGGTGAAGAGCTGCTCGATCGCTTCGCCACCGTAGCGTCCGGGCGGCAGACTGATCGAGTGCAGCACCAGCAACGAGACGCGGGTGCCGGCAGGCCGCGAGTCGCAGTTGGGCGAGGCCACGTAGCGCGCCCGCGCCACCCTGCCATCAGGACCGATTCTCATCCGTGATGCCGAGCCGCTGCATGCGGTAGCGCAAGGTGCGGAACGTGACGCCAAGGAGCTTGGCCGCCGCGGTGCGGTTGAAATTGGTGCGCGCCAGCCCCTCCAGGATCGCCTCGCGCTCGACGCGGTCGAGGTATTCGGGCAGCGGCACGCCGAGCGCGCCTTCCGCCGCGCGCGCGCCGGGCTCGTCGTCGGCGGGCGCTGGTCGCAGCCGCAGGTCGTCGGGCCCGATTTCGGCCTCCGGCGCCAGCGCCATCGCCCGCTCCAGGATGTTCTCCAGCTCGCGGATGTTGCCGGGGAAGTCGTAGCGCATCAGCTCCTCGAGCGCGGCCACCGAGAGCCGCACGGCCGGGGCGCCGGGCTGCCGTGCGGCGCGCGCCAGGATGCTCTGCGCGATCAGCGGGATGTCCTCTCGGCACTCGCGCAAGGGCGGCATCCGCAGCTCGATCACGTTCAGCCGGTAGAACAGGTCCTGGCGGAACTTGCCGGACTCGACCAGCCGCGACAGGTCCTGGTGCGTGGCGCTGATGATGCGCACGTCCACCGGGTCTTCCTGGGTGGCGCCGACCTTGCGCACGCGCTTTTCCTGGATGGCGCGCAAGAGCTTCACCTGCATCAGCAGCGGCAAGTCCGCCACTTCATCCAGGAACAGGGTGCCGCCGTTCGCCGCCTGGAAGAAGCCGTCGCGGTCCTGTTCGGCGCCGGTAAAGGCGCCCTTCTTGTAGCCGAAAAACTCGCTCTCCATCAGCGTTTCCGGGATTGCGCCGCAATTCACCGGCACGAACGGCCGCTCGCGCCGCGCGCCCTGGGCATGGATCAGCCGCGCCGCCAGTTCCTTGCCACTGCCCGATTCGCCCGAGATGTACACCGGCGCCTGCGTGCGCGCGAGCTTGCCGATCAGCTCGCGCACCTGCGCCAGCGGCGCGCTGTCGCCCAGCAGCGGCATGTCGCGCACCGGCTCGCCCGCCGGCTCGGGCAGCGACAATGCGGACTTGACCAGCGAGCGCAACTGCTCCAGCCCGACCGGCTTGGAAACGTAGTCGAAGGCGCCGGCCTTGAGCGCCGCCACGGCGTTCTCGGCGCTGCCGTAGGCCGTGATCACCGCCACCGGCAGGTCGATGCCGAGGCCCGCGATGTGGCGCACCAGGTCCAGCCCGTCGCCATCGGGCAGCCGCATGTCGGTGAGGCACAGGTCGTAGCGCCCCTTCTGCAGGGCCTCGCGTCCCTCGGCGAGGCTGCCCGCGCCGACGACATGCAGGCCCATCTTGGCGAGCGTCAGCTCCAGGAGCTCGCGGATGTCGGGCTCGTCGTCGACCACCAGCACCTGGCGATCGCGCAGCGGTGGCCGGCGCTCGGCGCGCTTCACGCGGCAACTCCGCCGCGGCAGACGATGCGGAAATGCGCACCGACCGAGCCGGCGACGTACTCGAGCAGCGCGCCGTTTGCCGAGCTCAGCTCGCGGGCGAGGTACAGGCCCAGTCCGGTTCCCTTGCTGTCGGTGGTGAAGAACGGCTCAAACAGCTGTCCCTGGATGGCGTGCGGCACGCCCGGACCGTTGTCGATCACGTTCAATTCTACTTGATCGCCGAATGCGCGCGCCTCGATGCGCACGGCGCCCGGCTCCTCACGCGCATGCCGCACCGCGTTGCGCAGCAGGTTCCACATCACCTGCCGCAGGTGCTCGCGGTCGAACTCGGCCCAGATGCCGCGCGCCGGCTCGAGCGCCACGCGCCCCGCGGGCAGCGACTCGTTGGCGGCGAACTCCTCGAGGAAAGCGCTGAGCCAGGTGCCCAGCGGGATGCGGTCGGTCGCGACGCGATCGCGCCGGTTGAGCTGCAGCACATCGGCCACCAGCTGCTCCAGCCGCAGGGTGTTGTCGTGGATGATGCGCGTGAGGCGCCCGCGGTCGGTGGTGCGCCGCTCCTCCGCCAGCAGCTCCCCAGCGTGGCTGATCGCCGAGAGGGGATTGCGGATCTCGTGCGCGATGTTGGCCGTCAGGCGGCCGAGGGCGGCGAGCTTGAGCTGCTGCGCCTGCTCGCGCGAGCGCGTCATGTCCTCCACGAACACCACCGTGAAGCGGTCTTCGGTGCCGGTATCGAGCAGCCGCGCGCGCACTTCCTTGCCGCGCGCCTCGAGGTCCACCGACGACGCGGCCGGCCGGCCGCCGGAGTCGCGCCACGCGCGCCAGCGCGGCTCCAGGCCCGGGAGCACTACCGCAAGCGGCTGCTGGCGCAGCGCCTCCATGCCGAGCAGGCGCAGGGCCTGCGGGTTGTGCTCGACCACGCGCCCGTCCCGGTCGAGCACCAGCACGCCGTCCTGCATGTCGGCGATCACCAGCTGGTTGACGCGCATCTGGTTGGCAAGGGCGCGGCCGCGCTCGCGCGCCAGGCGCTCGTTGGCCGCGAGCCGCTGTGCCAGCCAGCCGGTCGCGCCGGCAGTGGCGAAGTAGCCCATCGACAGCAGGCCCGCGGGCACCACGGTCGCCGACGGCAGGTCGAGCGCCAGCGCCCAGTAGCTCTCCTCCAGCAGGACCGCGATGGTGGCCAGCGCCGCGTACAGGAAATTGAGGCGCAGCGGCGCGACCAGCCCGGCGCCGGTGAGCGAGATCAGCAGCATGACGCCCAGGCCGCTGCGCAGGCCACCGCTCGCGTACATCAAGAGCGGTATCGCGACGATGTCGAGCAGGGCGTGCAGCGTGAGCTGCAGGTTGAAGCGTTCGCGTCCCGAGCGCAGCGCGAACTGCAGCGCGATGCCGAGCAGCAGGTAGCCCACGCAGACGCTCCGGAACATGCGCAGGTCATGCGCGCCGAAGTTCGTCGGTTCATAGGCGAAGTAGGTGGCGCCGAGGAACAGCAGGGCGATCGCAATGCGGTACAGGTTGAAGTACTGCAGCGAAATCCAGAAGGACTCCGGCGGGGCGTCTCCACGCGCGAACAGCGCCGAATCTGCCCGCGTGGCCATCAGGGGCGGCGCGGACCGAGCCGCGCGTGCTCCTCGCTGCAGTAGTCGCGCCCGAGCTCGGCACGCGCCTCCGCGCGCGGCAGGTGCACGCCGCAGTGCGCGCAGCGCACCAGTTCGCCGCCCTGCGCGTCACGCCGCGCGCCGTCCGCTCGCCGCGCGGCCAGCGCGCGGCGCACCAGCCAGACCAAAGCCAGCACTGCGAGCGCGAGCAGCAGCAGGCGTCCCATGGCGCTATTCTAGGAAAACAGGATTGGTCGGGGTGACTGGATTTGAACCAGCGACACCTGCGTCCCGAACGCAGTACTCTACCAGGCTGAGCTACACCCCGAGGTGCGAGAAATTCTAGCTGCGGCGCGTCACCGAGAAGGACGCCAATTCTAGCAAAGAATCCCGGAAGGCAGACGCCGGCAGCCCGGCGATCGCTCGCGCCGCGATCTCGGCTTCGCGGCGTGCGGCCTCGCGGGCGTAGTCCAGCGCGCCGCTCGACCTGATCACCGCCAGCACCGGCGCGAAGCCGGCGCGCCCGCCATCGACGATCGCGCGCCGCACCAGCGCGCCGTCCTGCGGGCTCGCGGCCTGCATTGCGCGGATCAGCGGCAGGGTCGGCTTGCCCTCGGCGAGGTCGTCGCCCAGGCTCTTGCCGGTTTCCTGCGCCTCGCCCGAATAGTCCAGCACGTCGTCGACCACCTGGAACGCGGTGCCCAGATGCATGCCGAAGGCGGCCAAGCCCTCCTCAAGGGCCTGCGGCGACCTGCCCAGCACGCCGCCCAGGCGCGCCGCCGCCTCGAAGAGCTTTGCGGTCTTGCGGCGCACGACGTCGAGGTAGCGCGCCTCGTCGACGTCGGGATCGTGGCAGTTCATCAATTGCAGCACCTCGCCTTCGGCGATGGTATTGGTGGCGTCGGACAGCACGCGCATCACGCGCATGCTGTCCAGCCCCACCATCATCTGGAAGGCGCGCGAATACAGGAAATCGCCCACCAGCACCGAGGCCGCGTTGCCGAAGGCGGCGTTCGCCGTGCGCCGGCCGCGGCGCAACTGCGACTCGTCGACCACGTCGTCGTGCAGGAGCGTCGCCGTGTGGATGAACTCCACCACCGCGGCCAGCTCGAAGCGCGCCTCGCCCCGATAATCGACCGCGCCGGCGGCGAGCAGCAGCAGGGCCGGGCGCAGGCGCTTGCCGCCCCCCGCGACGATGTACTCGGCGACCTCGCGCACCAGCGGCACGTCGGAAGCCAGGCGCTCGCGGATCAGTGCGTCCACGCGCCGCATGTCTTCGGCGACGGGGGCAAGGAAGGGGCTGGCAGAGGGCTGCGGCATGAGGCGGCGGCGGGGCGCGGGGCGTAGCATACAAGGCTTTGACGCCAGGAGCCGGAATCTCCTATAATTCCAAGTCTTTGCAGCTCATTCGCTCATCATTTTTGCTCACGGGTTACGGAATCCCCATGTACGCAATCATCAAGACCGGCGGCAAGCAGTATCGCGTCAAGTCCGGCGAGCAGGTGCGTGTCGAGTCGCTCGTGGCCGATGTCGGCGCCGCGGTGTCCTTCGACCAGGTGCTGGCCGTCGGCGAGGGCGATGCGGTGCGCGTCGGCGCGCCGTTGGTCGCGGGCGCCCAGGTCAAGGCCACGGTCGTGGCGCACGGCCGCGGCGAGAAACTGAAGATCTTCAAGCTGCGCCGGCGCAAGCACTACCAGAAGACGCAGGGACATCGCCAGAACTACACCGAAGTCCGCATCGACGACATCGTCGGCGGCGCCTGACGAGGGAGATCCAGCATGGCACACAAGAAAGCAGGCGGCAGCTCGCGCAACGGCCGCGATTCGCAGGCCAAGCGCCTCGGCGTCAAGGCCTACGGCGGCGAGCAGGTGAACGCGGGCCAGATCATCGTGCGCCAGCGCGGCACGCAGGTGCATCCCGGCGCCAACGTCGGCATCGGCCGCGATCACACCCTGTACGCGCGCATCACCGGCAAGGTCGAATTCGCCGTCAAGGGCGCCGCCAACAGGAAAACCGTGAGCGTGGTCCCGGCGTAGCCGAGCCCCGCTCCCGCGAAAGCCCTATCGCTCGCGGTAGGGCTTTTTCATTTCCAGACCATGAAATTCATCGACGAAGCGATCATCGAGGCGCATGCCGGCAAGGGCGGCGACGGCGCGGCGGCATTCCGCCGCGAAAAGTACGTGCCGCGCGGCGGGCCGAGCGGCGGCGACGGCGGCCGCGGCGGCAGCATCTGGGCGGTGGCCGACCGCAACATCAACACGCTCATCGACTATCGCTACGCGCGCATCCATCGCGCGGGCAACGGCGCGGGCGGTGGCGGCTCCGACAAGGACGGACGCGGCGGCAACGATCTCGTGCTGCGCGTGCCGGTGGGCACGATCGTGCGCGACGAGGAGAGTGGCGAAGTGATCGCCGACCTCGCGCGCGACGGCGAGCGCGCCTTGCTCGCCAAGGGCGGGCAAGGCGGCCTGGGCAATCTGCATTTCAAGTCCAGCATCAACCGCGCGCCACGGCAATACACGCGCGGCCTGCCGGGCGAGAGCCGCAAGCTGCGGCTGGAGTTGCGCGTGCTGGCCGACGTGGGTCTGCTCGGGCTGCCCAACGCGGGCAAGTCGACGCTGGTGCGCGCCGTGTCGAGCGCACGGCCGAAGGTGGCGGACTACCCGTTCACCACCCTCAATCCGTCGTTGGGCGTGGTGCGCGTCGCCGAGGACGCGAGCTTCGTCATCGCCGACATTCCGGGCCTGATCGAGGGCGCGGCCGAAGGCGCGGGACTCGGCCACCAGTTCCTGCGCCACCTCGCGCGCACGCGCCTGCTGCTGCACCTGGTGGACATCGCGCCGCTCGAGGACGACGCCGACCCGGTGCGCGACATCCGCGCCATCGCCGCCGAGCTGAAGAAGTACGATGAGTCGCTGTACCGCAAGCCGCGCTGGCTGGTGTTCAACAAGGCGGATCTCGCGCCGGACGCCGATGCGCGCATCGCGCGCGTCGTGCGCGCGCTGCGCTGGAAGCGCGCCTGGTTCAAGGTGAGCGCCATCAGCGGCGCGGGCTGCCGCGAGCTGTGCAGTGCCGCCTATCGCTTCCTCTCGCAGCCGGCGAAGCCCGTGCGCGCGCGGCGCGCCGCCTGACCTGCATGGCCTCGCCGCTCGCCACCGCCGGCACGCTGATCGTCAAGGTCGGCAGCTCGCTGGTCACCAACGAGGGCCGCGGTTTGGACGCCGCGGCCATCGCGCGCTGGGCCGCGCAAATCGCGCAACTGCGCGCGCTCGGCAAGCGCTGCGTGCTGGTGTCCTCGGGCGCCATTGCCGAAGGCCTGCAGCGCCTGGGCTGGAGCAAGCGGCCGAGCGCCCTCCACGAGCTGCAGGCGGCGGCGGCCGTGGGCCAGATGGGGCTCGTGCAGTGCTACGAGGCCTGCTTTCGCGAGCACGGCATCGCCACGGCGCAGGTGTTGCTCACGCACGCCGACATGGCGGACCGCCAGCGCTACCTCAACGCCCGCTCGACGCTGCTCACGCTGCTCGCACTCGGGGTGATCCCGGTGATCAATGAGAACGACACGGTGGTGACCGATGAGATCAAGGTCGGCGACAACGACACCCTCGCCGCGCTGGTGACCAATCTCATCGAGGCAGATGCGCTGGTCATCCTCACCGACCAGGCCGGCCTGTACGACGCCGATCCGCGCCACGCGCCCGGCGCGCGCCTGATCGAAGAGGCGGTTGCAGGAGAGGAGCGCCTGGAGGCGATGGCCGGCGGCGCCGGCTCGAGCCTCGCGCGCGGCGGCATGATCACCAAGGTGCTGGCCGCCAAGCGCGCAGCGCGCAGCGGTGCGCATACCGTGATCGCGGCCGGGCGCGAGCCGGACGTGCTGCTGCGCCTTGCGCGCGGCGAGCGCATCGGCACGCTGCTGCGGGCGCAAACCACGCCGCTGGCGGCGCGCAAGCAGTGGCTCGCGGATCACGTGACGGTCACCGGCCGGCTCACGCTCGACGCCGGCGCGGCGCGCGCGCTGCAGCGCGACGGCAAGAGCCTGCTCCCGGTCGGGGTCACCGCGGTGAGCGGGGAATTCGAGCGCGGCGCGGTGGTCGCCTGCGTGGAGCCCGGCGGGCGCGAGATCGCGCGTGGGCTGGTGAATTATTCAGCCGCGGAAGCTCGGCTCATCATGCGCAAGGCCTCCAGCGAGATCGAGACCGCGCTGGGCTACGTGGACGAGCCCGAGCTCATCCACCGCGACAACCTGGTTCTGCTTTAGCGCCGCATCAATACCCGCGCGCGGGAATGGCGATGCGGTTGGGATGGCCGCCACGCTTGAGCGCATCGACGCCTTCGGCCGCGCTGCGGATCGGCAGTTCCCGGGGACAGAAATACTCGCGCCACAGCGCGTCGTGCCAGCGCTGCACGCTGCGCGCCTCGATGCGGCGCCACGGTCCGGGGTGCACCGACCAGCTGCGGTCGGCGCGGCCAGTGGCGTAGGTCCTTACCTCGCGGGTCGCGCAGCGGATGCCTTCATTGGTGACCGACTCGGCGCCAAGCGGGCTGCGCACGATCAGGGTGTAGCGCACGACCCCGTCCGCACCGGGCGCGAGCGAGGCGGCATCGATGAAGAAGCGGTAGTCGGAGGCGGAGCTGACGAAGAACGGCAGCAGCTGCCCGCTTCCGGGCGGGGGTGGCGCCGGCATCTCCGCCTCGCGCCAGTCGCGCTTTTCCTGCTCGAGCTCCCAGTCGCTCTTGCCGGTATTTCCTGGCGTCATTCCCTGCTGCGCCAGGGTGGCGGCGGAGAACGACGCCGCTGCAACCAGCAGGAGAGCGGCGCGCCTCAGGCGAGGTCTGCGGCGAGCGCGGCGCGCGCCGCAGGCGCCAGGGCCACGCGCGCCTGGTACTGGGGGTGATCCACGCCCACGGCAAGGCCCGCGCCGCCGGCGAGCGCCGCGCGCGCGGCGGCATCGAATTCGAAGCGCAGGAAATGCACGGCCGAGGTCTTTTCCTCGTTCTCGCGCTCCAGGTCCTCGTCGGCGATGGCGTGGCTGCGAGCGCCGTCGCCCACCTGCACCCACACCCGGTCCTCGATGCCTTTCAACTGCGACAGCGCGCGCTTGCGCTCCACGACGTCGGGGTACTCGATCATCATGGTGGCCTTCAGGTTGCTGCCGTCGGGCACCATCGGATTGTAGGCGTCCAGCTCCTGCCGTATCCCGTCGTCCTCGAAGATGCGCTCGATGCGCAGCATCTCCTGGATCTGGTAGCGAATCGTCAGCTCGTCCTCGAAGATCAGCGTAATGTGATCCCCGAGGGCCACTGTGCGGGCCTTCTTGTGCTCGATAACCCGCGCGCGAAATGCGTTGCGTTCGCGCGCGTAAGCCTCGAGCGACAGCAGGCTGCCGTGCTCGATGCGAGCCATCATCAGTCGGCGAGCGCGTCGAGCGCCTTCTGGAAGCGGTTGGCGTGCGAGCGCTCGGCCTTGGCCAGCGTCTCGAACCAGTCCGCGATCTCCGTGAAGCCCTCGCCGCGCGCGTCCTTGGCCATCCCCGGGTACATGTCGGTGTACTCGTGGGTCTCGCCGGCGACCGCCGATTTCAGGTTGTCGCGGGTACGGCCGATCGGCAGGTTGGTCGCGGGATCGCCCACCTGCTCCAGGTACTCGAGGTGCCCGTGCGCATGCCCGGTCTCGCCTTCCGCGGTGGAGCGGAACAGCGCCGAAACGTCATTCTGGCCTTCCACGTCGGCCTTCGCTGCGAAGTACAGGTATCTGCGGTTGGCCTGCGATTCGCCGGCGAACGCGTCCTTCAGGTGCTGGTGGGTCTTGGTGCCTTTGAGTGGCTTCATGACTGCCTCCTATGTGCGAGCACTTGCCTTGAGCGGCGCGGCCAAGTTACGCCCGCGAGGCCCATTAATCAAATCGATTTTCACAATGCAATTCATTAACCACAGCTATTTGCAGTCAACGGCCGAGCGCGGCCTCGATCTCGGCGAAGGTGCGCGCCACCTCGCCCGCCTGCGGCAGGAGCAGCCCGAGCTGGCGCGCGAGCTGCGAGACGGAAAAGATGCCGCGCACCATTGCGCGGCGCGGCGCCCGCCCGGACGGCGCGCCCTCCGCGCCCGGCTCCGCCTCCACCACGAGCGCGTGCTGCCGCCCGGCGCGGCGCAACGTCTCGAGCACGTGGCCGACGCGCGCGCCCTGCACATGGCCGAGCGCGATCACCTCGACCGCGGCCGCCGGCGTCATCAGGTCGCCCGCCGTGAGCTCGCTGCGCTTGACGCCGCGCGCGGCCGCCACGCGCAGCGCCTTCTCGCCCAGCACGTCGGTCGCCGTCAGCACGCCGAGAACGGCGTCTTGCACGTCCACCACCAGCAGCAGCCGCACGCCGCGCGAGATCATGAACTGGTTCGCGCCCTCGAGCGGCGCCTGCGGCCGGATGGTGGCCGGGCTGACGCGCGCGAGATCGGTCATGACCTCGAGCGCGGGCGACTCGAGCGTCACGCGTCCCGGCTGCGGCTGCTGCGGGCTGCGAAAGCCCGCGCCCGGCCCCAGCTCGCGGATCGGCAAGTCCTCGTATAGCCTGTCCATGCCGCCTCCTTGGCGCGCACGCCGCTCAGCGCAGCGTTGCCTCAGCGCGCCGGCCGCCGCCCAGATAGCGGTGCAGTTCGGTGAGCGCCTGCTGGTAGACCTCGCGCTTGAACTCGATCACCGTCTCGAGCGGCACCCAGTAATCGTGCCAGCGCCATGCGTCGAACTCGGGCTTGTCGCTGGTGCGCAGGCGGATGTCGCAGTCGCGGCCGACCAGGCGCAGCAGGAACCAGATCTGCTTCTGGCCGCGGTAGGCGCCGCGCCATTCGCGGCGCACCCATTTCTCCGGCACCTCGTAGCGCAGCCAGTGGCGCGTGCGTCCGAGGAGGCGCACGTGCTCGGGCTTGAGGCCGGTCTCCTCCTCGAGCTCGCGATACATCGCCTGCTCCGGCGCCTCGCCGTGCTTGATGCCGCCCTGGGGAAACTGCCACGCGTGCTGATTGACGCGCTTTCCCCAGAACACCTCATTGCGGCCGTTGGCGAGGATGATGCCGACGTTCGGACGATAGCCGTCGCGGTCGAGCATGGCCACACCACCTAAGTTAGAATTCCCTCGCATTTTTTCACAGGCGCACCGCAACTGCAATGCGGTGCGAGGGAAGCTCTGCGCAAGTCCCGCGTGCGCGACGGGGCGATTTTCGTGCAGGGCGAGACAGCGGACGCCGCCGTGTGCTGGACGCCCACAAGGCGGCCGATGGCGATGCTATGCATGAAAACTCGCCCCGTCCCTCCAGGCGGCGAGGCCGCGAGGCGGGGGTGCAAGACAAAGGCCTCGCCGCCCTCCGGGTTGCGGCCGGAAGTCTCCCGACAATTGCCTTACGATAGCGCGATGACACGGGCGTCGGCGTTGTTGCTCGGCCTTGCGATATCGACCTATCGCTGCGGCCGCGCGCCTAGCCGGCGCCGCGTTCCGGCCGCAACGCGCATGCGCGCGACTTGCGCAGCGCTTCCCTAGATGCGCACATCGCGATTCCACCTCGGCACGATCAAGGAGGCGCCCGCCGACGCGGAGCTCGCCAGCCACCGGCTCATGCTGCGAGCCGGCTACGTCCGGCGGCTCGCCGCCGGCATCTACACCTGGCTGCCGCTCGGCGTGCGCGTGCTGCGCAAGGTCGAGGCGATCGTGCGCGAGGAGATGAACCGCGCCGGCGCCATCGAGCTGGTGATGCCGGCGGTGCAGCCCGCCGAGCTCTGGCAGGAATCGGGGCGCTGGCAGGCCTACGGGCCGGAGCTGCTGCGCTTCAAGGACCGGCACGATCGCGACTTCGTCATCCAGCCGACCTCCGAGGAAGTGATCACGGACCTCGCGCGCGCCGAGCTGAAGAGCTACCGCCAGCTGCCGGTGCACTTCTACCAGATCCAGACCAAGTTCCGCGACGAGCGCCGCCCGCGCTTCGGCGTGATGCGCGGGCGCGAGTTCGTCATGAAGGACGGCTATTCGTTCCACGCCGACTTCGCGGACCTGGAACGAGAGTACCGCGTGATGCACGACACCTATACGCGCATCTTCACGCGCCTGGGCCTCAAGTTCCGCACGGTGGCGGCAGACACGGGCGCCATCGGCGGTACCGGCTCGCACGAGTTCCAGGTGCTTGCCGAATCGGGCGAGGACGCGATCGCCTGGTGCCCCGATTCGGATTACGCCGCCAACGTCGAGCTTGCCGAGGCATTGGCGCCGCGCGCGCCGCGGCCCGCACCCGCCGAGGCGATGCGCCGGGTGCCGACGCCCGGCAAGACGCGCTGTGAGGACGTGGCGACGCTCCTCGGGCTGCCGCTGCAGCGCACGGTCAAGGCGATCGCGGTCATGCACGACGAGGCGTTCCACCTGCTCCTGGTGCGCGGCGATCATGAGCTGAACGAGATCAAGGCGCAGAAGGCGATCGGCGCGTTCCGCTTCGCCAGCGAGGGCGAGATCCGGCAGGCGCTGGGCTGCCCCCCCGGCTACATCGGCCCACCCCTGGCCGGCAGCGGCTCGCCGGGCGCGCAGGGCTTGCGCGTCGTCGCCGACCGCACCGTGGCGGCGATGGGCGACTTCGTGTGCGGCGCCAACGACAGGGACCTGCACCTCGCCGGGGTCAACTGGGGACGCGACCTGCCGGAACCATCCCTGGTCGCGGACATCAGAAACGTCATGGAGGGCGATCCCAGTCCGGACGGCAAGGGCGCGCTGCGCATCCAGCGCGGCATCGAAGTGGGGCACATTTTCCAGCTGCGCACCAAGTACTCGGAGGCGATGAAGGCGACGGTGCTGGACGACAAGGGGGCTTCGCGGCCGATGGAAATGGGCTGCTACGGCATCGGCGTGACGCGGGTGGTGGCGGCCGCCATCGAGCAGGGCCACGACGAACGCGGCATCGTGCTGCCGGCGCCGATGGCGCCCTTTGCCGCGTGCCTCGTGCCGATCGCCTACGCCAAGAGCGAAAAGGTGCGCGCCGCGGCGGACCGGCTGTACGCGGAGCTGCGGGAGGCCGGCGTCGACCTGCTGCTGGATGACCGCGACGAGCGCCCCGGGGTCCTGTTCGCCGACATGGACCTGGTGGGCATCCCGCATCGCATCGTGCTCTCCGAGCGCGGTCTCGCCGCGGGCGAGGCGGAATACAAGTCGCGCCTGGCCGCACAGCCGCAGGCCGTGCCGCTCGCGCAGATCGCCGCCTTCCTCAAGGACCGCCTGGCCGCGGCATGAGGCGCGCCGGCACCTTTGACGCGCTGCTCGCCGTCGTGCTGCTGCTTCCGTGCGCCGCTCAAGGCGGCGCGCAGGTCTATGAGCCGATCGCCGAAGCCGTGCGCGGCAAGCTCTCGGCCGCGATCGCCGACCGGTCGGCCCCGGAGCTCGTGTTCCGCGACAGCGAGGACGGGCACCGGTGGATCTTCGAGATGTCGAACCGGCTGGAGCGGCGCATCGCCGACCGCAAGCAGCGGCTCGAGTTGCTGCGCACCGTGCACTTCGAGGCGCTGCGCGCGGGCCTCGACCCGCAGCTGGTGCTGGGCGTGATCGAGGTGGAAAGCGGATTCCGCAAGTATGCCGTGTCGCGCGCGGGGGCGCGCGGCTACATGCAGGTGATGCCGTTCTGGGTCAGGATCGTCGGCAGCCGCGGCGACAACCTGTTCCACCTGCGCACCAACCTGCGCTACGGCTGCGTGATCCTGCGGCACTACCTCGACCTGGAGAAGGGCGACTATTTCCGCGCGCTCGGCCGCTACAACGGCAGCCTCGGCAGCCCGGATTACCCGCGCGCGGTGCTGGCGGCGTGGAAGGTGCGCTGGGGCTACCAAGGTGCCACAAGCTAAGGGGATGCGCGCACTGCTCGCCGATCCCCGCCTGCGCCGCTGGTTCCACGGCGACGCGCCGCCCGAGCGCGGCACGGTGGTGCTCGGTCACCGCCGCGTGTACATCATGCCGACCCGCGCGGGCTGGATCTTCGCCGCGACCGTCGGCATCCTGCTGGTCGGCTCGATCAACTACGCGCTGCAGCTCGGCTTCGCGCTCACGTTCCTCCTGGCCGGCATGGGACTGGCGGGAATGGTGCACACGACGCGCAACCTCGCGCGGCTCGCGGTGAGCGCCGGGCGCGCCGAGCCGGTGTTCGCCGGGGAGCGCGCGCAATTCCACCTGCACCTGGACAACCGCTCGCCGTTCGAGCGGCCCTCTATCCTCGTTCGCCACGTCGCGGGCAACGCGCAGCAGGTGCTGAACCTGCCTGCGCTCGCCGCGCGCGAGGCGGTGCTGCCGGTGCCGGGGGCAAAGCGCGGCTGGCTGCGGCTGACGCGCGTGATGGTGGAGACGCGCTTTCCGCTCGGTCTGTTCCGCGCCTGGAGCTACGTCGAGCTTGACGCCCGCTGCCTGGTCTATCCGCGTCCCGAGCGCACGCCCCTGCCCGCGCCCGCGGCGGACGCGGCAGCGGGCGCAGCGCGCGCCCAGGCGCAGGGCAGCGACGATTTCAGCGGCTTGCGCGGCTATCAGCCCTCCGACTCGCCGCGGCACGTCGCCTGGAAGGCCGCGGCGCGCGCCGAGAACATGCTGACCAAGCAGTTCAGCGGCGCGGCCGGATCCGAACTGTGGCTCGACTGGTCGCTGGTCGCGGGCTCGCCGGCCGACGAACCGCGTCTCTCGCGCCTGTGCGGCTGGGTGCTGCAGGCCGAGCAGGCCGGCGCGCTCTACGGCCTGCGGCTCCCCGGTCTGGAGGTCGCGCCCGGCCGCGGCGACGCCCATCGTTCCGCCTGCCTGCAGGCGCTCGCACTTTACGCCAGCGCATGAGAGCTGCGCATCCGCTCGCGCCCGAGCTGCGCGCCGTCGCGCCGCGAGACCTCGCCAGCCTGGTCGTCTCGCTGCTGCTGGTCGCGGGGCCGCATGCGCTGCGCATGCCCTGGTGGTTGTCGCTGTTGCTTGCGGCGCTGTACGCCTGGCGCGCGCAGATCGCGTTCGCCCGCGGGCCCCTGCCCTCGCGCTGGCTGCTGCTCGCGGTGGCCGCGCTGGCCATCGGCGCCGTCTTCGCCGAGTACCGCACGCTGTTCGGCCGCACCCCGGGCATCGTGCTGCTGGTGCTGTTCTCCGGCTTGAAGCTGCTCGAGATGCGCAGCCACCGCGACGCCACCGTCGCGGCGTTCCTCTGCTATTTTCTGATCATGACCAACCTGCTCTACTCGCAGAGCATGCCAATCGCGGCGCTGATGGGCGCGGCGCTGCTCGCCGTCACCTGCACGCTGGTCGGCTTCGCCGCGCCGCAGCGCGCGCTGCGCGCCAACCTGCGCACCGCCGGCCTGCTGCTGGCGCATGCCGCACCGGCGGCGCTCGTGCTGTTTCTGCTGTTTCCGCGCGTACAGGGCCCGCTCTGGAGCCTCCCGCAGGACGCCTATGCGGGCATCACGGGGCTCACCGACACCATGTCGCCAGGCAACCTGTCGCAGCTTGCGCAATCGGATGCAGTGGCCTTCCGCGCCGAGTTCGCCGGCGACCCGCCTGCGCCGCGCCAGCGCTACTGGCGCGGACCGGTGCTGTGGGACTTCGACGGGCGCACCTGGAGCATGGGGCAGGCCTGGCTGCGGCCTTTTGCCGCACCGCACGGCGACGGCCGCTTCGCCTACGAGGTGACCCTCGAGCCGCACAACCGATCATGGCTGTTCGCGCTCGAGACCGCGGCCGGCCTGCCCGGGCGCGCCCGCTTCACCCACGACGGCATGCTGGTCGCGCCCGCGCCGGTGCGCAGCCGGATGCGCTATGCGCTGGAGTCGGTCGCCGAGCCGAGCGATCCGCTGCTGGAGGAAGGCGGGGCGCTGCAGCGCGCGCTTGCCCTGCCCGCCGGCTACAAC
>Ga0137356_1000065_pt1 | contig 15589 bp, 15 predicted proteins | sample EasRivERMLT830_2_FD_102297 | JGI IMG/M metagenome (GOLD analysis project Ga0137356, IMG submission 102297) | Soil microbial communities from meander-bound floodplain in the East River, Colorado, USA - East River MetaG ERMLT830_2 | ecosystem: Environmental > Terrestrial > Soil > Floodplain ...
AAGGCCTTACCGACCTCACCCGAGGCTCGCCTCGCCGAGCCTCGGTTGGAGCAGCCCGGAAAGCGGAGGCGAGCTTGGCCATGATCATGCTCAGCCCGGAGACCATCGTCATTCCTCCTCAACGAGACATAGGTTCTCGAGCGGAACGTCGATCCTTCGCGAGCCAAGGGCTACGTGGATCATCTCGGCCATCGGTTTCTCGTCCTCGTCCACTGTCGCACGGAGTTCGATAACTTCTCCGTTGACCTCCGCCTCCAGGAAGACTACGTCGCCCTTCCTGAAGGGACGGTTCTCAGGATCAGTCTCTTGGAGCATGGCGGAGCACCTTATGAACGTACATGTGGACGAGGTCAAAGAACTTGTACGTCCTTGCGGCTGGGTACCTACGATCCTCGCAGAAGGCCCCAGCTGCCATGTAGATACTTGGTATGGCCGACGTCTGCCAGTAGTCCAGGAACTCGACGAATTCGATAGCCGTCTCGCCATCACGGCGTGTGATCCCGGAGATCTGGATCTTGTCCTTCCCCTTCATGACGCCATCTCGCGGTAGGATTTGGCGAGCTTTTGTAGTCATGGCTAGCTCCACAGTTGGGTTCTCTCGTAACACCAACAACCTTACGGCTTTCTAACCCCCGCTACTAGTGGAAAATTCAGAAGAATCTTTCCCAGGGGCGTCATTTTCTCGATAACCCCCGGAAATCTCATTCCGAGGCTCGGCGAGGCTCGGCGAGGCGAGCCTCGGGTGAGGTCGGTAAGGCCTTTACACCATCGAGCCTCCCCAACGCGGCTTGGGCCGAGAGTCTTCGCCCTTGGTCCTGGAGGGCTAAAATCCGCTCCGGCGACAGGCTCCGAGGGGGCGTGTACCGCACCTTAAGCGCGCGAAACGCCCTTCGGAGGTCGTTTCGCGCGCTCCGTCCGATGAACCGGCTTACCAACCTGACGTACACGTTTGCGAACGGCCAGGAGTGACCGCACACGTAGCCTGTGGCTACGTGTGCGAGCTCATGAAGGATGACAGGCAGCGTGATCATCAACGTCCCGAACTTAAGACCGTCACGAGAATCCGCGCTCGCGCCTTTCTTCTGTGACTTGATGAGCGTCACGCGGAACTGTCCTTCGTAAGGGGTGACGTTGAACTCACGAAGGATCGATTTCCAGGTCTTCGACCTACGAACGCGCCGAATGACCTTCTGGATTCCGCGTTCATCTGGGCGATCAAGAAGAACGTCGAAGGCCGAATCGAACGCGTTACGCTCGGCTCGGTACAGCCTCTTCCTTTGACTATCCCTTCTGGGCAGTCGGTAGACCGTGGTGACGTTCTTGACTGTCCTTCTCACAGCTACAGCCATCTTCGCTCTCCTTGGGTTCTGTGGGTTCTAGCGCAAAGGATGAGTTTACCGTCTCATCGCCCTTCGCGCTACATAAAAATTACGGCACTGGATGGTTTTGGTCTTTCCCGGGGCGCGGTCGGCCGCCCGTCCCTCTCCCCTGCACCTGCCCACCCGCACGCCAAGGACCGCGCTACGCGGCGCGATCGCGTGGTCGAGGTGCTGCATGCGCTGAAGGCCGCCGGCCCCACGCAGATCACCAAGGCGATTCAGAAGCGGTGGGGCGAGGACGCCGCCAACGTGGCGAACGTGAACGACATCCTCCGCACCGACAAGATCGCCGAGCAGGTCGGCGATGGGACGTGGAAGTTGACCGCCATCATCGGCGACTGGAAGCCGTTCGCGGTGACCTGATCGACGCCGAGAAGGGAGAGCGCGATGCTCAGGAAAGTTGAGGCGCCGATGACTCGGCGGCGCCGTGACTAGTAAGTCAGAAGCCGGGGAGCGGCGGTAGCATCTTCGCGGGACGTTTCCGCCGCTCCCCTCCGAGCTTTCAACGCCCCCGTAGTTCAGTGGCATGAACAGCGGATTGTTAATCCGCCTGTCGCGGGTTCGAACCCCGCCGGGGGCGCCTAAAGCGTCGTCTATTTTGACGTAGTGGGTACACACTGGAGAAGCCCCCTCTTAGGAGAGAAGCTCCAGGATCTCCCATCTCCGGTGCTCGATACCAGCACGTTGAGCTGGTGTCTCCCCCTTCAACGTGATGTGCGGGCGGCAGTAATTGTGGTGGGCGCAATGCAGCGCCACCGCCGCTCGTAGGGCGTCCGCGCTCTTGGAGAAGTTGAGCGTGAGTCTGGCGAACCGGGACGATCCCATGCGCAGGGACAGATTCCAGCGCGAAGCAGCAACTTCGTCACCGACTCGCGGTCCACGTCGCACAGGCGCGCCGTCGAGCGCATGCTGTTGCCCTCGACCAAGGCGGAGAGGATCAACGCCTGCTTTTCCTGCTTCAGAACGTTCACGATCTGTTCCCTTCGTCGCGCCAAGGTGGCGCACCGCGACAGCCTACTTATGCGTGGTTCAACGAGGACAACCTTCCCCGGCAAAACCAGCCACTATCAAAATTACAGCTTCACTTTCACTTCCCCCTCAAGCTTTTCATTCATCCGGCTAACCGCGTTTTCGAGCTCTTGAAGTCTACTTACCTTACGGGTGTTGAGCTCGATCTGCCTCTGAATGTCGTAGATCTTTTTGAGCATCCGAATAAGAGCCCTATCCTTACGTGTGGACTCTTCCATCCTTCGCATTATCGCTGGAACGAGTCTTATCATCAGGATGACAACTGCCGTTGCAAGACCGATTACACCGGCAGGAGGGATAGGTATTTCTTCGCTTAGCATTATGACTTATAGAGTAACGCAAAACCATCCTGCCCCGTACTAGGAGCGTCCATCGAAATGAACCGCTCTTCCCCGACAGTAGCGTCATTATGCTTAATGACGACCGTGTCTCCGATTACAACTCCTGCGAGATTTCCTGTCGTCTGCCCAGCACCGACCAGCGTCGTGAAGGAGCCACCGTTCTTCGAGACCTGGACAATCGCGCCGCCGGAAAGGGCGCTGAACAAAGTGAAAGAATACGTTCCAGCGACCGTTGCCGTATAAATATTCGAGGAAACCCCGTCATCAAGTGCACCGAATACGAACTGGCCAGTCAAAGCAGTAGTGACGTCACAGATCCACTTCGTCTGATTAAACTGGAAATAGGTTACGCTCTTGAACGTATGCTTCGCCTCGATCTTTATTCCGATCTGGGCCGGGATCACTCCGTTAGTAAACCTAAGAACATGGTCTCGCAGGAGCGTCGTCGTAGCCGATGAAGATTCTGCGAGCGTAAAGAGTAGCGTGTCAACACCAAGCGGATCAGCGTACACGCTCACGATGTACTTCGTGCTATTAACAGACGGGAAGTCAGGATAGGTGAAGGCAGCGTCGATCGTCAGTACGTCAATTTCGTTACCGCCTCGGAAGTCACGACGAATGAACAAGAGTGCGACGCCAAGTCCATCGCCTGCCCCGGTTCCTTCAAGTGAGGAGACCACACTTCCCTCGACGCCGTTTATTGAAATGGCGCCGGGAGAAAGTGGCCTCCTCGACCGATCATTCATCGAAACCCTAATCGGTGTCACATCGCCAGGATCGGCAGTTTCTGTCTTGTTGTAGGGCCGGAGATAGAAGTCATAATCAGCTCCCGCCTTCAGGTTGATACCGTTAAGACGTCCGCCACAGAGCGTGACTTCACCCCCGCCGATTCCATTAACGAAGAAGACCTGCGTTCCAGCCGGATGAACACGCGGCTGAGCCGTGTCCATGATCCCACGATACAGTCCTTTTATGATGACGTCATTACCAGAGCCTGCTTCAATAGTGTCAAATAGGAGGAATTCATCCTCGATCATAAGCATATGATACAGCTTATTGCCAATGTCTCTTGGATCCGTTGGCTGCCCAGCATTAGAATCAATGATCGTCTGTTTGGCGAAAGCTGAAACAGTTGTGACTGTGATCGTGCCCCCAATCGCGGGGCCTTGAACAAGATTGTCCTTCAACGGTGCATTGAGAGCGAAAATCCCGATATTACCATCATCGTATAAGTCAGTAAATCCAACATCTGCGATGTCATCGATTGTTTCAAGATATCCGCTAGCGGACGCAATTCGAACCGTTCCAAACCACACATGGTCTACTGGGCCATAGGTCGGATTCCAGTTTGTATCCCGGATATCAAGAGCGTATGGTGCCTCTATCGCAAAGGAGAAGGCAAATTCCTGTAGCCCAGAGGTCGGGGAGACCCAAAGAGTGGGGGGCGGGGCTGCGCCGGAGGAAGGGTAAGTCGCGGTAAGGTCGTCGATCGCTTCGATCAGGATCTCTCCCTTGTCAATACGAGAATAGTCAATTCGAGAAACGCGCATCGCAAACTTATTGATGCCGTGCTCAGTGTTCGTGTAGACAAATGCATCACCAAGCTTGAGCGAGTATACGTCGCGCGTGCACACGAGCGTCGTGGAAGTTCTCGGTACAGAGAGATTTCTGAGATCCCTCCACACTAAAGAATTCGCAAGATCAGCATTCTTCACGCCAGGATATTTGACGCTCGCACGAGAATTCTTCCCGCTAGTGACCGTCAGATTCCCCTGCATCTGGGCGTTGGCCATATCCTGAGCCCAGGCGACGACCTCCTTATAGCTTTGCTCGCGGTCATTGAAGGAGAGCGTAACGAGATTCTTCGTGTCCGCCCAGGTCTGACGGAAGAAGCGATCGACCTTCGTGATGTTCTTGCTGGCCGAAAGCTCCATAATGTCATCGACGTCGTAGTCCGCCCGAAGAAGCTTACAAACCCAGAGCCCCGAGGTATGGTCGATGAAGATAACGCCACCGATCTGGCGCTCGATCTCCTTAAGAATGTCGTCGTGCGATGTGATCGTATCGAGCAGGAAGGAGAAACCGTTGCCTTCCGTCGCAAGTGTTTCGGCAGCAGCTGTAAAACTCGAGACGTCGATCATCGACGAAGGCCACTTCATCCCCCAGTCATCGTCGGTAATGATCTCGTGAGCAACGTTCATCGGGTTGCAATCATTACCGTCATTCAACTTAGCGACATCATCCGGCAGGCCAAGACCGTTAGGAATTCTCCGAACTACGACCGACGGGAATTTAAGAAACGTACTGTTACCAAGATAAAAGTCTTTCAATACGATCCCAGCATAACCCTTATAGGCGGAGGTCTTGTCCGTCCCAACGAGTGTCTGCTGATACTGGGCAAGATAGGGATTGATCTCCTGGTCCTGGCCACCGTAGAGGATATCGATCTCGCCGTTGATTCCGCCAGAGCCGATATTGTTACCGCCGAACAAGTTCAAGAATCGCGAGACCGTGATCGTACTTGTTGGCCCAGAGGGGGGATCGTCGATGTCCTTATCCCAGACCTCAACCTCACCCCACGATATCCCAACGAGTTCATCGAATTTATGGCAGAGTCCAAGGTGAATTCCAAGGAAGTACTGGAATCCAATGGTCACATACTCAGTATCAAAGAGACTGTACTTGATCTTCTTTTCGATCGGAAACTGAATTAGGTTCCCGTACCACATGACGTTCCCACCGTTAATCTTCACAGTCCCCCAAGCAATCGGGACTGCCCGGGAGGATGAAGTCGTTGGGAAAGAGAAGTCGCCCATTCCTGCTGGACGAGCATTCTCAGTCTTCGGCTTTGGAGCAAAAAGCTGAGACAGAAGGAACAGGACAACAATTATCAGGACTTGGGTAAGCATTACTCTAGTCCGAGCTCGAACAGCGGTCGCCCAGGCACGTACTGAGCGCCATTGAAAGACTTAACACGATCGAAAACGTTAGAACAGTCTCCGGTTAGCTTCTTATCGCACCCGGCAACAAGCTTTATCTGCCGCCCCACTGGGCTAACTGGAAAGGGCTGGAGAAGAAGGACGTCATCCGTTGTTGCGATCTGTGAGATCACCATCCGGAGTTCGGAGTCCTCGCCGACTATGGCCGCGAAGCCTCCGGCAAATTTGTGGCCGGAGGCTTCGCTCCCGGTAATCGTTATCTTATTCCCTGACGGGGCATTCTCCATTGCCGTGCAAGGACCAATAAACGTATGCGCGGCAGAATTAGCCCCGCAGAACTTATCGTAAATCTGGTTGCTGCAGAGGCTCGAGTACGTCCTTCTGGGAAGAGACTCAGATTTCGCTCCGTCTGCTGAGAGAAGTCCGATCTTCGCAAGATTAAAGTCCGTGTCGAACTGAACTCCTCTCACGAATCCAATGAACATGACCTGTCGGATTGGCGTTGGAGTCTCATCAAGCTGAAGACGGATGATCTTACCCATCACCTGCCCAGATGGATTAACGCTGATGTACCGCTTCGCAAATTCCGTCTCGGCTGGCATCGTTACCTTGACGATTTTAGTCCGTTCGTCAAGACTGTATGAAATTGGATCGTGTGAGATGGCGATCGGTTCGTAAGTTTGTCCAAGATTGACGAACTCACTTTCAGTCGAAGCATAGCGATAGGTGATAGTCGGTGTCACGAACTCATAGAGTTCAATCGGCCGTGAGCCTTGCGTGCTACGTTCAAGGGTATCGAAGTCGCTCATCCGTCATCCTCAACTGCGAGGATCGGGACCGTAGCCCGAGCTCTACCAATTCCACGATGCTGGATTTTGACCTCGTCAGAGTCAAAACGTACGAGATTGATCCATTCCACTAAGACGATCTGACTGATTGTCTTAGTGGAAGGCCACGTAGCATCGAGAGTTAGAAGTTCTTCAGTCTCGCTCAAAACCTCAGACGCCGTGATCTTACGAATAAGGCTAGTCTCATCTGAGAAAGTGATCTTGAAGATATTTCGACCTTCCTTGCCATTTGCATACTGCGTATAGTTATTATTCCTAACGGTAATTGTATCGTCGCCGTTCGTCAAATCCTGAGTAGCCTTCAAGTCAACAGCAATCTGAGGGCAATAGAAGGAGATCAGTTTCCCCTTCAGAGCTAGGATGAGATTTCGGAAATCTCGGAGCTCTGCGCGATTCCGGGTTAAGAACCCAAAATCGCGCAGGTCCTTATTTCGATCCCAGGAAGCGAACTGCTGACGGACTCCTGAGAGGCTGTCATAGCCTTCGACTTCTTGAATGAAAGCCTCCGCCTTCGTTGATCCATTCATGAAGTTATTCTGATCGAGTATCAGCCTACCGTTATAGGTACTGAAACCAATCAGAGAACCATCTGAAGCTCCAGTATCGTTATCGACAGATAGACATTGGATGACATACGAAGCAACACCGACAGGGTTCCTACCGTTCCTTGGAGCCGACGTAATATTAACAAACCTGATTGGCATAACTATGTCGCCAATCGCATAGGAATTAAGGGTTACCGACGTCACGACGATGGAATTGCTCGAAACAGACTCAATCTTAGCGACGTCGTAGTAGGAATCTGACTTACGGATCATCAAATACCCACCCACACGAAGATCAACTCCAACCGTCGTGCTCACAGGAATCGTAACAGAGTCTCCAACCGTTACAAGAGCCCCGTTAATGGAGACTGACTCATGCCAAAGTGGGAGGGCGATAACCTCTGACTGTCTACCAAACAGGAGGTTATTGATCTCTCGTCGAGGATCCCCGTCGATATCGAAGAGATAAGGAACTTCAAAGTACTGACGAGGGTTAACCCGATACGAGATCCTCTGTTCCTTCCCACGGAGAATCCTCAGAACGCTTGTTCCAAACTGAAGATTCTCAGTAATATTACCGCTTGGCTTCCACGGAATAATCGGGACTCTAAGCCCAAGAATCTCGGCAAATACCTGATTACCGACAGAGAAGACGAACCCGATCTGGTCGTCAAACTTAAGAGGCCCGTCCTCGGAGGTTCTAATAGAAACTCCAAGGAGCGACGAATATGGAAGAAGTTTATACGGGAGTGTCGGAAGATCCTCGACAGTCACTCCCGGATCAAGAGGATTATTAACCTCCGTCAATTCCGTAGACTGATTGAATGCATTGAAAATCTCGATCGTCTGTTGCTGTGGAGTAATAAATCGTTCGAAGTTAATCGGCGTCCTAGGCAGGATGTGGATTCGATTGAACCAGTTAGCACCAATCGTAAAGTCAACAAGGACACAAGGACGGTCGATCGGCCCAGAGCCACCAGGCGGCGAGACAAGACCGGGTGCCCAGGCACCACCAAAGCCAATTGGAAAGAGGATCGGTCGCGATTTCCTCTTAGGCATCGGAAGGCCGATTCGCCCCTTCCTTCCTCTGGGCAGCGGGCCAGGAATGAGCTTCTTCGGCATGAAAAAGGCTTTACGGTCGGTTACGAGTGCAATTCCAAAGCCGTCGCGAGTGACTTCTGGCTCTTCAACGCGCTCAGAAGAAGCAATCCCAGTTGGTTGGATGAAGCCTGCCGTCGCAAGGTCACCGCCGACGATTGTATAGGCACCTGTCTCAGCGTTGAGAACTCTATTCCATAGCAGGGACGTTCCCGCCCCCGCGAGCGTGAAGGCACCCGTTGCTGCGCTGAGTAGACGGTTCCATAGCAGGGACGTGCCTGCTCCTGCTATGGCAAAGGCTCCGGCTGCAGCAGAGAGAACTCTATTCCATAGCAGGGACGTTCCCGCCCCTGCTATGGAATAGGCTCCACTTCCGGCAGACAGGACTCGCTTCCACAGGAGGTTCGTTCCCGTGGAAGCGATGGAGAAGGCCCCGGTGCCGGCAACAAGAGTGTAATGCCGAATTTCACGAAGAACGTAGAAAACGGTCGCGCCAGCTGGATTATTCGTTGCGCTACCGCTTGCGGTCATCGTAAACGTAATCGTTCCGGTAGAAGCTCCAGCTGTTACAAAGGCATCAGCGACCACGGTCCCAACGTCGTCACCGTTTGTAACAACGTTATCAACGCGCTCATTAACTGTTCCAAACGTACAGCCTGAGCATGACATCGCCTCCGCGCTATATGTATAAAGGTCAGTATTAATTCCTGAGCAGCAAACGATAAGGTCATCAACCAGGATATTCGGATCCGTGGCTGACGTTGCAGACCAGGAGGCTGTGCCGCCAGTATTCTGAGACGCGCTTCTACAGTGAGGAGTATCCCACGTACTCGTTGCATCAATCGAGTATTGAAGAATAATCCCCATCGCCGAGTTGCCGATCGGGATAGAGACAGACTGTGTCCCTGTCTCGGTTCCGTCCGAGATCTTATAGTATACCGAGCAATAGACCTGCCCAGTGTCAGCGCCGCTGGACCCTGACCCGCCCGATTTTTGGGCGTTCGTGATCAAAGTCCAGCCAGAGGGGGTTGTCGGTGCGTTTGTTGGGTACTTATTCGTCACTACGAGGAGAAGTATATTCCCTGAAGTGACTGCAGGAAACGACGGCGTGATCGTGGTGGTCCCGCCGGATCCTGTACCTTTGTTAACAAACGCGATCGACGTAGACATTTACGTGATCGTAATAATCCCGCCGGTCTGATCGGAATCGACAGTGAAGTTCTCATCGTTGAGAAGGGTGATGTCGGCACCGTAGTCCCACCAGCCGATCAGAGGATCCGCAGGCGAAGTTGGCGTGTCATTGTACAGGACAGCATAACGGAAGGTCGCAACCGAACCGCCAGACGCCGTCAGAACAAGGTCTGCCAGGACTAGCTTCAATACCCCAGATGCCTGGGCACACGACGTAATCGAAAAGACTCTTGTCGAGAGATTTGTATACGAAATCTGAGTTAGATTGGTGAGAATCGAATTTGTTGCGACAGGCGCATTAGCCGCAGCGCACAGGGCAACAGTAAGAGCATCTGAGCCAAGATTATGAACTTTCTTGGCGAGATCTTCTGAATACTGATTGAATTTATTGAACGTAGCCACAGTATCTCCTGATCAGGTCAGTGCGACCCGGTAAGCAATCCCTGAGTAGTAAGTGCTTCCCGTAACGTTATCCCCACTCTTTTTCTTAGTTGGGAAAACATACCAGGTATCCGCACCTATGAGCATTGTGTCGCCAAGTTCATAAGCTTGGATGTTCATGCCACCAACATCGTTTATCTCACCAAGAATTCGAATCACAGCGTCAGCCTCTGTTAAAGTTGCCGCTGCGATCGGATAGATTGGAACAAGGCCGAGTTGGTTATTCGAGCCGATTCGTCCAAAGGCTCGAGCAATCGCTCCCCCACGGAATCCGCCGAGAGTCTTAGTTCTAGCCGTCGCCCCACGATCAGTCCCCGCGTTAGCGCTGGCGAAATTACCGACAACACCCCACTTCCCTACCGCCTGCCCAGGAATCCCCTCAATATGGAGGGACGCGCGGAACGGAGCGCCGCTGGACGAGTCACAGAGACCGTCGAGGAGGTAGGAGGAGTCAGAATTGACGGCAGAGCCGTGGGTGTCCGTGGCTTTGTATGCACTCCCGTATGCGTACTCGCCTCCAGTCCAAAGGTCTCCGACCTTAGAGATGGCGCCGAATCCGAAATGGACGCACTCTCCGTCTGCTACCTGAGCGACACAATGTATGTAATGCGTGGCCGCGTTGGCATCAGACTGAAAGAACCAATAAGGCATAGGAGCATTAGTAAGTTTTGCATGGCGTCCCGTCCCAATCGTTGCATTGGTCCCGCTAATTACTCCCTGACCGGAGTCGTTAGTATGGCTACCTGGAGCCGTGGAAGAATTGATGTACCCCAGCGCGTGATAGATTCCAACATACTGCGGTGCACCAGAATCCCACCTGAATGAAGTATAGCAGGTCGCGCTCGCCGTGTGGTGAAGGAAGAGCCTCTCGGTGTTGACTCCCGACGAGTCCTTCGTCCAACCGTGTGCCTGGGCGAAGGTCGCCAGCTGTGTGAACAGGTCTGGGATATCGTTAGCCGTTCCCGTGCCAAGTGGCATTAGAATCCCTCTTGCATACAGAACCAGGAGTAGCCCAGGGTTCTAGAACCGTTAGGGAAAACTCTAAAGACGGACTGAGTTGGACCGACAGTGAAGGTAAAGGTATCTTCAGGAGCGATCGAGGAGCCGTCTTCCTTAATTCCGCTGACCCAGTAGATGTTCTCGAGAGCGCAGAGGAAGGCGCCACTGGCAGCAAGAATCAGACAGGCCGGATGGACTGTCTGGGCATTGCCGCCAGAGTAGGGAGTTGGCTTCAGACTAAGTGTTGCTGGACTTCCACCGTCAGCCCTACAAAACGACCCATACGAAGCCCATCCACCATTTTCAACAATATAGTCAGCCTTCGTGTCATCCGTCTGATTCAATGGCTTCCCGACCGGCCACATCACATTAGACTGGCTGATCGTAAACGGAGGCGAGCCGCTCGCGGCACTTGAATTGAAGAACTCAACCCACGACGTTGTCGCCTGGCTCCAGAAGTAGAAGGGACCAGCCCGACCGCTGTTCTTGAAGCACTCCGTCGGCCCAGAGATGTCAAGCTGGGAGTTGGAGTCTGCAGCGATCGCGACGCTACTAGCAGAGCCGAAGAGGACGAACGGCGCAGGATTCTCAGTGGCCGTACCGAACGGCTGCTGGGCTCCATAGCCTGCCGCATGGTAGACCGTCGTAGTCCCGCCATCCGCGCGTGAGACAATTCGAATCGCACGGCCAGAGCAGGAGAAATAGCACTGAATCGAGGAACTAGCAGGAAGAATTGGAAGATAGGTTCCGGCGCTTGTCGAAGGAACCGGATTTAGGATGTTTAGCTGTGTGTCGTAAGAGGATAGACCGTTAAAGTCCGTCATTGGGCTAAATGCAAGGAAATGGCGGAGACTTCCGCCAGACCCGTTAGTTCCTGTTCTAATACCAAGGATCGGGGCTTCCTGCCCCGTCTGGGCCGTTCCGAAAAGAACGATCTCCTTCTCGTCGTTAACGGTATTCAGCGAATAGTTGTTGACTGAACGGAGCACAGTCCAGCCAGAAGAAGTAATTGTTCCGCCGAAGGTCCCACCAGATCCAGTTCCGCCAGTAGGCACTATCCCGATCGGGATCAAGATCGCCTGCATCGTGATATTGACTGTAAGGCCAGTACCAGAACCAGTTCCAATGAAGCGCGTTGTTGGGCACGCTGTTAGGTTAGGAGCGCCCGAGCCAGTCGAAGCAGCGTAGGATCCGCCTCCTTCAAAGATACTGACCCCCGTAACGACCCCACTTGAAACAGACGTTACAATAAGTTTCGCTGGCTCGCTCGCAAGCCCAGTGAGAATTCCTACGACGTCGTTAACGGCATAGCCTGTACCGCCAGCATTAACTGCAGCAGAGGCGACTCTATTTGCGAAGCATCCTCCGGTGATAATCCGCTTGATGCCTACAATTACGCCACCGGAGACGTTAACCGCGAAGGTGCAGGGGAAGACCCCAGACGCGTGGCTGATCGTGAGAATATCGCCGTCGGTATATCCAGAACCACCATTGGTAACACCAAGACCGCCAGTCGCGAAGGACCCCGAAGTCGCCAGCTGCACCATCTTCTGGGAGACGTCTCGATACCCAGAGGCTACAAAGGGTTGCCACATTAGCCTTGGATCCTTGAGAGCGAAGTACGGTTCTCATAGAGACGGTTCAGAATAACCTTATCCGCCTGGCCACTCTGTAGGAAGTCGCCGATCTTTCTTTCGTCATCAACGTTCACAATCGTAATGTGAACCTCGCTTCCACCAAGAGCTTCATTCGGAACGATCTTACCATTGGTCTGCGGAACGAAGAGCTCGGTCCCCCTCTCACCAACCTTGATCGGCCGCATGGCTTGGGCTGGGCCACCTTCAGCGAATTCAGGAGCAGGGCTACCGCCTGCATATGAGCCAGCAGAAACAGCAGCGCCTGCGCCGCTAATTGCTTTAAGAACAAGCTGACTAAGGATGATACGCTCTATCTCTTGAATCGCGTCATTAGCGATCGTCTTCCAGCTCTGACGGTTAGCCGAGATAAGGTTGGTTAGAAGATTCGTGAAGCCACCAACAGCAACACCCATAACGTCTTGAACGACCTTAGACGAGTTCTCTGCCTCAAGAGCGATCTTGTCAAACGCGATCGTGAAGCCATCGGCGGCCTTAGTCGAGGACTGAAGACCAGCAATCTCCATCTCAAGATAAGCACGCTTGATCGTGTCCTTTTGCTCGTCAGTAATAGTCATTGAACCAAGCAAAACATTAATCGCTTGCTGCTCAGTCTTGAACTTATCCTGGGCCTCAAAGATCTGCTTATAGACCTTGAGCGCATTCTGGTCGGTGATGTCGGTAGGCCCGCCAATTCCGACCGTTTCATTCTTAGCTGCAAGAGAACGCGGGTCGAACGGCGTCCCTTCAGTCCTAGTATTCTTATTCAGAGCCTCAAGTTCTGCCGTCTTCTTAGTAATTCTCTCAAGAAGGTCGTCAACGCTCTTAGGAATTTCTGGAACTTCAGAAAGACGGTTGGCTAGATCCTTAACCTCGGTAACTAGACCAAGAATTGAGGTTCTAGTCCCACCGAGGCCGAGCATCGCATCGCGAGCTTCGTTCGCTTTAATCTTATTCGCTTCAAGTCCTTCCGTGATCTTATCGATTGTAGCCTTAACAGCGCCAGACTCATCCAGTGGAATATTCTTCCAAACTCTAAGAGCTTCCTGGCTCTCCCTAACTGCTTCTGTGGCTTTGCTAAATGCTTCAACCTCTGGGCCAGTGATCTGCTCAAACCCTAGCTTACTACCAATATAGGACGTTGAAAGCTTCGCAATCAAGTTGAGAAGGATTTCGAAACCTTTTTGGGCGATATCGAAGAAGATCTTGAAGGACGACGCTGCAACGTCCAAGCTCGCCTTGAAGACTCTGCCAAATAGATCCTGAAACTCTCTCTTATTCTCTGATACGAAGACCGTCAGCTTATTGATGGAGTCGCCAACAACTATGAAGAAAGCCTTGATGAAGGAAGACTCGTTAAGGACACGACCTAGCTCTTCCCTAAGTTCGGAGAAGGCTTTCTGTGAGGCAAGAATATCATCCTGGAGATCCTTTCCGATCTTGATCTTCTCAAGTTTAGAAAGAACTTCCTCGGTCTTGGTCGCTGCGTCTCCGGCAGCGGAGAGAATGACTGGGTATCTGCCCAGGATAATGGAGCCGGTCTCTAGAGACCGTGCGACCTTGACAACAGCGCTATCGAACGATACCCCCATGAATTGCGCATACTTCACGGAGACAGCGATCAAGCGATCGAGCGCGTCACCCTGCTTGCCGTAGAGAACGGCAAGTTTCTCGCCTTCAATAATTGCATCGTCCTCGAAGCGGGACGTAGAGGCAAGATTACTGGCGAGGTCGATCAGGTGATCACTAAGTTCCTTACTATATTGCCCAGAGAGTAGCAGAGCGGAGTTCAATCGTTCTTCTGCGAGGAACGCGTTATCATATTCGGAAGAGAGGTCCTCGACTAGACTCTTAATCTCCAGAAACTGATCAATCGGCGCTTCAAGGACAGTTCTTAGCGCGCTAAAACCCTTCTTGAGTAGTTCAAGACTTTGGTTCGCTTCGGTCGCAGAATTGTCAATTTCATTAAGAGTGTTGACGACTTTCCCGCCACCGTCAGTCGCTCCTGACGGGTCGATCACTATTCTGATTACGTATTCCGCCATTATCTTCTTCGTTCTTCTTGGCTAGATACGCATTATCCATCCGCCTAATGATTTCTATGAAATAGCTTAGAACGTCATCATCTAGGCCAAGGATTTCACCGTATCGAAGAGCGTCTCGCCACGGAATAGGACCGAGAGAGAATCCAATCTGCCTACAGCTTGCGAGCTCCTCAAAAGCTTTGAGGAAGATGATCTCTTCCTCGTGAACCACAGGGGCATCGGTTATCCAGGCTGGAACAGACTCGCCCTTAGCTTCTTTGACAAGCTTTATGACTTCGCCTGTTTCCTTGTACTCAATCTCCCAGAGTAACCGACTGATCAGTTTTTTGAGGCGGACTCCGCATCGAGAACATCTTCGTCAGCATTAAGGAAGTTCTCCTCAGTTCTACAGAAAGCACGAAGACGGTCGAACAGCCAGTCAGGAAGAGCATTCAGAAGATTGATCGCTTCGTCCTTCGTGTACTCCACTGGCTTGTTAGTGGAGTCCACAATGCCTTCCCACCCAATAATTGCATGTTCGGCATAGAGAGATTTCTCATCTTCACGGAGGAGGTCAATCGACTTCGCCGAGGTCGATTCGGACCGTCGCGAGGACAACTTCAGTCTTGCGTTCAAGTATCCGCGATTCGACTGATTCGTGGGTTTAACTTCGAGGAAGGCCTTCGTAGCGATCTGCGGGAGATGAAACTTAGCCGTCTTCCCCTTCAGTTCAAGATTCGACAGCTTCGAAAAATCAGCAGACATTTGTTTTTCCTTGGTTATTGGGGGTTCTCGTAGCCCAGGAGGGTATGCCCTCCTGGGCTACGTTAAATGATCTTGGAACTATTAGCCCACACCCAGATCAACATACACGAGGTCGAGGCGACCCGTGAACGTTGCAGTACCAGTACCGGACGTCACAGGTTGGGCGATGTTCAGGAACAGTTGGTTTGACGCACCAGCCGCAATCGTGACGTTCGAGCCAAGAGCGCCGCCAATAGTGCCGGTCGCGCCAGCACCGACGCCAGTCATCGAAGCGATGATGTTCTTCTCACCAGCGTTCGCGAAGGTCGTCGAGGCAGTCGTCACCGTACCGATCGCAGCGATCAACGAGGTACAGG
>Ga0137356_1000066_pt1 | contig 15484 bp, 17 predicted proteins | sample EasRivERMLT830_2_FD_102297 | JGI IMG/M metagenome (GOLD analysis project Ga0137356, IMG submission 102297) | Soil microbial communities from meander-bound floodplain in the East River, Colorado, USA - East River MetaG ERMLT830_2 | ecosystem: Environmental > Terrestrial > Soil > Floodplain ...
GAGTGCAGGGGGATCTGGCGGCGCCGATGATTCCCCCAATGGAGGCACCGGGGCGATGTGGGGGGGTCGAGTGGCGTCGATGACCCCACTACACCGATCCCCTCGGATTCTGGTGGTGGCGCCGAACTGGATCGGCGACGCGCTGATGGCGCAGCCCCTGCTCGCCCGGCTGCGCGAGAAGCTGCCGCAGGTGCGCATCGACGTGCTCGCTCCGAGCTGGGTGGCCCCGGTGGTGCGGCGCATGCCGGAAGTTTCCGGAGTGATTGAGACCTCGTTCGCGCACGGTGGCCTCGAATTGCGCGAGCGCTGGCGGCTCGGCCGCACCCTCAAGGCGCTCCGCTATGACCAGGCGATCGTGCTGCCCAACACCTGGAAGTCGGCGCTCGCGCCCTTCTTCGCGGGTATCCGCACCCGCAGCGGCTATGTGGGCGAATCGCGCTACGGGTTGCTCAACTCCCGCTACCGCAAGCCGCCGGGCCGCGAGCCGATGGCCTCGCATTACGCCCGCCTGTCAGCGAAGCCTGGAGCGGAAGTGGAGCTGCCGCTGCCGAATCCGCGGCTCCAGGTGGACGCACAGGCCGCCGAGCGCACGCGCGAGCGCTTCGGGCTCCCGGCGCGCTACGCCGTGCTGTGCCCCGGCGCCGAGTACGGCCCCGCCAAGCGCTGGCCCTACTTCCAGGCGCTCGCCGAGCGGCTCGCGCTGCCCGCGGTGCTGCTCGGCTCGCCGAAAGAGCGCGAGCAGTGCGCCGCCATCAAGGGCCGCAATCTCGCGGGGGAAACGACACTCGACGAGGCGATCGACCTCCTGACGCTCGCGCAATACGTGGTGAGCAACGATTCCGGGCTGATGCACGTCGCCGCTGCGCTCGGCCGGCCCCAGGTGGCGCTCTTCGGGTCCTCCAGCCCGCAGCACACGCCGCCGCTCTCGGACAGGGCGCGCGTGCTCTGGCTCGGGATCGAGTGCAGCCCCTGCTACGCGCGCGAGTGCCCGCTCGGCCACTTCCGCTGCATGAAGGAACTGACCGTGGACCGCGTCCTGGAGAAATTGGGGTCAGACCCCATTTTTCGGGAAAATGGGGTCTGACCCCTATTGTCGATGGCGACGAGGATCTTTCCGACTGCGCAGGACGCCGAGGCCGCTTTCTACGAGGCGCTCGAGCGCGCGGACCTCGAGCTGATGATGGCGGTGTGGTCGGAGGACGAGGACATCGTCTGCGTCCATCCGGGCGGCCTGCGCCTCGCCGGGCAGGACCAGGTGCGCGCCAGCTGGCGCCAGATCCTCTCTGGCGGCACGCGGGCGCGCGTGCAGGTCAGCCAGCAGGTGGCGGTCTCCGGGCCGATGCTGGCGGTGCACAGCGTGCAGGAGAATTTTTCGGTGCCGGGCGAAGCCCGGCCGATGCCGGCAGTGGTCGCCACCAACGTCTACCTGCGCACGGCGGCCGGCTGGCGCATGATCGTGCATCACGGCTCGCCCGCGCCGGGCAGCGCCGAGCCGGCGCGCGACGTGCCGAAGACCCTGCATTGAGCGCCTACCGGGCTCCCTGGTGGCTGCCGGGCGGCCACCTGCAGACCGTCTATGCGGTGCTCGCGCCGGCGCCGCGCGTCCCCTGGCGGCGCGAGCGCTGGGATACGCCCGACGGCGACTTCATCGAGCTGGACTGGGCGGGAAGCGACGGACCGCTGCTCGCGCTTTTTCACGGCCTGGAGGGCGGCTCCTCCAGCCACTATGCGCGCAGGCTCGCCGCGCTCGCGCTCGAGCGCGGCTGGCGCTGCGTGGTGCCGCATTTTCGCGGCTGCTCCGGTGTGCTCAACCGCCGCGCGCGCGCGTATCACTCTGGCGATACGGAGGAGCTCGACTGGATCCTGCGACGCCTGCGGCCCGACGCCGCGGCGGGCGTGTCGCTGGGCGGCAACGTGCTGCTCAAGTGGCTCGGCGAGCGCGGCGCGGCCGCAGCGCAGGTCGTGCGCCGCGCCGCGGCGGTCTCGGCGCCGCTCGACCTCGCGGCTGCCGGACATGCCTTGGACCGCGGCGTCAACCGGCGCCTTTACACGCGCGTGTTCCTCGCCAGCCTTAAGGCAAAGGTATCGGCCAAGATCGCGCTGCGTCACGTGACCCTGGCAAAGGGCCGGCTCTCGCGCGTGCGCACCCTGCGAGAGTTCGACGACCTCTTCACCGCGCCGCTGCACGGCTTTCGCGACGCCGACGACTACTGGACGCGCGCCTCGAGCGCGTCGTGGCTCGAGCACATCCGCGTGCCGACGCTGGTGCTGAACGCGCGCAACGATCCCTTCCTGCCGCGCGCGGCGCTCGAGTCGGCGACGCGCAAGGTTTCGCGCGACGTGGTGCTAGAATTTCCGGCCTCCGGAGGCCATGCGGGATTCCCGGGGCGCGGCCAGTGGCTGGCGCGCCGCGTGATCGAATTCCTTTCCCAGCCGTGAATATCCCGACCGAGATCTTCCGCGCCTACGACATCCGCGGCATCGCCGGGCGCACGTTGACGCCCGACGTGGTGCGCGCAGTCGGGCGCGCGCTCGGCTCGATGGCGCCGCGCTTTGCCGTCGGGCGTGACGGCCGCGCCTCCGGGCCGCAGCTCGCCGACGCCTTGTGCGATGGCCTGCAGGCCTCGGGCGCGGATGTGGTGGAGATCGGCATGGCGCCGACGCCGCTCACCTACTTCGCCGCGCATCACCTCGGCTGCGGCAGCTGCGTCTCCGTCACCGGCAGCCACAACCCGCCCGAGTACAACGGCCTGAAGATGGTGGTCGAGGGCCACACGCTCTCGGGCGAGGAGATCCAGGACCTGCGCCGCCGCATCGAGCGGCAGGACTTCCGGGCCGGCGGCGGCCGGCGCAGCCATGCGAGCGTGCTCGAGGCCTACCTCGCGCGCATCGTGGGCGATGTGAAGCTCGCGCGCCCGATGCGCATCGCCGTGGACTGCGGCAACGGCGTCGCCGGCATGGCGGCGCCGCTTCTTTACCGGCAACTCGGCTGCGAGGTGCGCGAGCTCTATTGCGAGGTGGACGGCAGCTTTCCCAACCACCATCCCGACCCCTCGCGGCCGGAGAATCTCGTCGACCTGATCGCCGCAGTGAAACAGGGTGGCTGCGAGCTCGGGCTCGCCTTCGATGGCGACGGCGATCGCCTCGGCGTGGTCACGCGCGAGGGCGACATCATCTTTCCGGACCGGCAGCTGATGCTCTTCGCCGCAGACGTGCTTGCGCGCAACCCGGGCGCGCAGATCATCTACGACGTGAAATGCACGCGCCTGCTCGCGCCCTGGATCGAGCGCCACGGCGGACAGCCCGTGATCTGGAAAACCGGGCATTCCCTCATCAAGGCGAAGCTCGCCGAGACGGGCGCGCCGCTCGCCGGCGAGATGTCCGGCCACACCTTCTTCAAGGAGCGCTGGTACGGCTTCGATGATGCGCTGTACGCCGGCGCGCGATTGCTCGAGATCCTCTCGCGATCGGCCGATGCGGGCCGCGTGCTGCGCGCGCTGCCCGACGCCCCGTCCACGCCGGAGCTCAACTGGAAGCTCGACGAAGGCGAGCCGCATGCGCTGGTCGCGAAGCTGCAGGCCACGCGGCCCTTTCCGGGCGCGCAGAGCGTGCTCACCATCGACGGCGTGCGCGTCGAGTACGCCGACGGCTTCGGCCTCGCGCGCGCCTCCAACACCACGCCGGTGATCGTGCTACGCTTCGAGGCCGATACCGAGGGCGCGCTGGAGCGCATCAAGCGCGAGTTCCGCGCCGCGCTGCAGCCGCTCAAGCCCCATGCGCCGCTGCCTTTTTAGCCTGTTCCTCCTCGCGAGTGCCGCCATGCCCGCTGCCGCCGCCTGCCCCGCCCTGCTCGACCGCAACATGAGCGACATCCTCGAGAAGCCGCGCTCGCTGTGCGAGTACGCGGGCAAGGTGATGCTGGTGGTCAACACCGCCAGCCAGTGCGGCTATACGCCGCAGTACGAGGGGCTGGAGGCGCTTCACCGCAAGTACCGCGACCGCGGGCTGGTGGTGCTGGGCTTTCCGTCCAACGATTTCGGCGGCCAGGAGCCCGGCAGCAACCAGGATATCGCCGCGTTCTGCGTCAATCAGTACGCCATCGATTTCCCCATGTTCGCCAAGACGAGCGTGCGCGGGCGCGAGGCCAATCCGCTGTTCGCCGAGCTTGCACGCGCGACCGGCAGCGAGCCGCGCTGGAATTTCCACAAGTACCTGGTGGCGCGCGACGGCAAGCGGGTGCAGAGCTTCGATACGCGCGTCGCCCCCGGCGACCCGAAGCTGGTCGGCGCTATCGAGAAGCTGCTCGGCGAGTAGGCCAGAGGCTCCCTAGGCGGCAAGCGAGCGCCGGAAGCGCGCCAGGTCCTGCAGGGTGCCGATCGGCGTGTCGAACAGCTTCGACAGGTTGAGCAGGATCATGTCGGAGACCTTCTTCTCCCATGCGCGGTCGAAGCGGATCTGCTCGTTCAGCCAGTGCTCGAGCCACTCGGGGTCGGGCAGCTTGGACTGCACGGTATCGTGCGGAAACAGCGACTGGTTGACGTGCAGGTTGGTCGGGTGCAGCGGCTTGCCCGCGCGCGCGGCGGCGGCCATCAGCATGCCCATCCTGGCGAAGGATGCCTTCACGGCGTCGCCGCCGCGCTCCAGCGCGCGCCTCATGTACTGCAGGTAGGCGCCGCCGTGGCGCGCCTCGTCGCGCGCGATCAGCCCGTAGAGGTGCTTGATCACCGGCTCGGTATGCCATTCGGCCGCGCACCGGTACCAGTGGTTGAGGCGGATCTCGCCGCAGAAGTGCAGCATCAGCGTCTGCTCGGGCGGCGCAGGGTCGAACGGAAAGCGCACCGCGTGCAGCTCCGCTTCGCTGGGCGCGAGCGCCGGGCGGAAGCGCCGCAGATACTCGATCAGCGCGAGCGCGTGCTTCTGCTCCTCGTAGAACCACACCGACATGAACGCGCTGAAGTCGCTGTCGTCGCGGTTGTCGCGCAGGAACATCTCGGTGGCCGGCAGGGCGGCCCACTCGGTGATGGCGTTCATCTTCACCGTCAGCGCCTGCTCGTCGGACAGGCGCGCGCCGTCGAACGCGTCCCAGGGCACGTCGCGCTCCAGGCTCCAGCGCACGCGCTCCAGCGACTTGAAGAGTTCCGGATAGAGCATCGAGTCCATGGCGGTCGCGTCCAGGTGCAAGTCTAAGCGGTAGCGCGCGCCTCGCGCCATCCCGCGAGCGCCTCGCGGATGCCGGCCAGGTCGGCGAGGACGCGCACACCCGCCGCCGGCTGCCGTAGCCGCGCCGATCCGGCGCCGCCGCACCAGAGCTCGACTGCCGGGGGCAGCGCCGCGCGCAGCTGGGCGACGCCCTCCTTCAGCTGTCCGGCCGGGTAGCTGTTGCTCGCGGACAGCGCCACGATGTGCGCGCCTTCGGCGCGCACGGCGTCCGCGAGCTCGCGCACCGGGGTCTGCGTGCCGAGCGATATGCACCCGGCGCCCTCCAGCGCGAATACCGCCTGCGCCATGAGCAGGCCCAGCCCGTGCTGCTCGCCGGGGAGCGTGCTCAACAGGACCCTGGGCACTGCACCCGCTCCGTCCAGCCGGGCGATCGCGCCGCGCAGCACCGACTGCAGCTGCTCGGAGAACAGGTGCTCTTCGTAGACCTGAAGCTCGCCGCGCGCCCAGGCCTCGCCGACCTGCAAGGCAAGCGGCGCCGCGGTGGCAGTGACGAACTCGTACAGCCCGTCGCGCAACGCGGCCTGCTCGAGGACCGAGCGCAATGCGGCGATGCGGTGCATCCGCAGCAGTTCGATCTCGGCTGGCAGGCCGCCCAAGGCCGGTGCAGGCGCCTCGCCCCGCGCTTTCGCCTCCAGCGCGTCGACTCCCATGGCGAAAATACGCCCTGGGCGCGCGCCCTGGTCCATCAAGCGCCTGATGCGGTGCAGCAAGTGGACCTGGTCGGAGGGATAGGCCCGCTCGCCGTTAGCGTCCCTGCCAGGCTTGGGAAAGCCGTACCGGCGTTCCCAGACGCGCAAGGTGTCCTTCGAGAGACCTGTCTCCTGTTCAACTGCCGCAATCCCAATAGAGTTCTCGTTTGTCATGGACAATTATGTTGACAACCTCGTATTGATTGCGCATTATGCGCGTCCCTCTATTATTTGTCTATGACAACAATATGTCAGTGGATACTCGCACCAGCTGCCGCAGTGCCCCATTGGAGGGCACGCCGTGAAGGTTGCCGTCGTCGGATCCGGGATATCGGGCCTAGCCGCCGCGAGGCTGCTTTCCCGCGGCCATGCAGTCACCCTGTTTGAAGCAGCCTCCCGGCTGGGTGGGCACGCCAATACTGTGGACGTCACCCTCGAGGGCCGCTCGTGTCCCGTCGACACCGGCTTCCTGGTCTATAACCGCGCGACCTATCCCGGCCTGGTGCGGCTCTTCGAGGAGCTCGACGTGCCTGCGGCGCCCAGCGAGATGAGCTTCAGCGTGGCGCTTGAGTCGCCGTCGATCGAATGGGCAGGCACCAGCCTCGGCAGCGTGTTCGCGCAGCGCGCCAACCTGCTGCGTCCCGCGTTCCTGCGCATGCTGCGCGACGTGCTGCGCTTCAACCGCGAAGCGCCGCTCGCGGCCGGCGAGGCGACGCTGGGCGAATTCCTCGCCCGCGGGCGCTACTCGAGCGAGTTCCGCGACTGGTACCTGCTGCCGATGGCGGCCGCGATCTGGTCCTGCCCGACCCGCGCCATGCTCGAGTACCCGTTCGCGTCCTTCGCGCGCTTCTTCCTCAACCACGGGCTGCTGCAGCTCGCCGGCCGGCCGCAGTGGTACACGGTGCGCGGCGGCTCGCGCCAGTACGTCGAGCGCATCGCGCGCGGCCTCGCCGACGTGCGCCTCGCCACGCCGGTGCGCGCCCTGCGCCGGGACAGGACGCAGGCGTGGGTCAACGGCGAGCGTTTCGACGCCGTGGTGCTCGCGTGCCACAGCGACCAGGCGCTCGCGCTCCTCGGCGCGGACGCCAGCGCTGCCGAGCGCGCCGTGCTCTCGGCCATTCCCTACCAGAAGAACCGGGCGGTGCTGCATACCGACGCGACGCTCCTGCCGAGGAATCGCCGCGTCTGGTCCGCATGGAATTACGCGGCGGGCGCCGATACGCCGCACGGCCGGCCGGTCAGCGTCCACTACCTGATCAACAAGCTGCAGCCGCTGCCCTTCGCCCAGCCGGTGATGATGTCGCTCAACCCGCATCGCGAGCCCAGGGCCGCGCAGGTGCTCGGCGAGTTCGACTATGACCACCCCATGTTCGGTGCGGGCGCGGCGGCCGCGCAGGCGTGCCTGCCGGAGATCCAGGGCGCGCGCGGCACCTGGTTCTGCGGCGCCTGGACGCGCTACGGCTTTCACGAGGACGGCTTCGCCTCGGCGCTGGAGGTCGCGCGCGCGCTCGACGTGGAGCCGTTGCGGCGGGCCGCATGAGCGCGGAACTGCTCACCGGCCGCGTCATGCACCGGCGGCTGCGGCCGGTGCAGAACTACTTCGCCTACCGCGTGTTCTTCCTGCGCCTGCCGCTCACGCGCCTGGAGGACGCCGGCATCGCCATCAACCGCCCCGCGCTGTGCAGCTTTCACTTCCGCGATCACGGCGCGCGCGACGGCTCGCACCCGCTCGCCTGGATCCGCGCGCTGCTCGCGCGCGAGGACATCGAGGCCGACGGCGAGATCTGGCTGCAGTGCTTTCCGCGGGTGCTCGGCTACGTCTTCAACCCGGTGAGCTTCTGGTTCTGCGAGGACCGCGCCGGGTGCCTCAAGGCCGTGCTCGCGGAGGTCAACAACACCTTCGGCGAGCGCCACGCCTACCTGCTGCGCGCCGGCGGCGCGCTCGAAGCGCGCAAGGAGTTCCACGTCTCGCCCTTCTTCCCAGTCGACGGGCGCTACCGCTTTCGCTTCGAGGAACGCGCGGGGCAGCGCCTCGCGCGCATCGACTACCTGGACGAGGCGGGGCCGCTGCTCCATACCAGCATCTCGGGGCAGCGGCGGCCGCTGACGCGCGCGCGCCTCGCGCTCGCCTGTCTCACCCACCCCTTCATGACCTTCACCATCGTCGCCCGTATCCACTGGCAGGCATTGCGCCTGTGGCTGAAGCGCGTGCCTTTCTTCAGCAAGCCCGCGTCACCCGCCGAGGAGATGACGCGATGAGCGCCGATCTCGTCCTGCGCACGCTGCAGCGCCTGGAGCGCGGCCGGCTGGAAGTCGGCTTGCCGGGCGGCGCGCGCCGCGCTTTCGGCGCTGCCGGCGACGGCGCCGATCTGCAGGTGCGGAGCCGTGCTGCTTTCTCGCGCATCCTGCGCTCGGGCGACATCGGCTTCGCCGAGGGCTACCTGGAAGGCGAGTGGACCACGTCGGACCTGCCGCGGCTGCTGACGCTGCTCGCCGCGAACCGCGAGCCGCTCGAGCGGCCGCTGTACGGCAGCTGCCTCGGGCGCCTCGCGAACCGCTTGCTGCACCTCGCGCGCGCCAACACGCGCTCGGGGAGCCGGCGCAACATCGCGGCGCACTACGACCTCGGCAACGAGTTCTATTCGCTCTGGCTCGACCCGTCGATGACCTACTCGAGCGCGCTGTACGAAGGCGATGCCGCGCGCGCGCTCGGCGAGGCGCAGCACGCCAAGCTCTCGCGCGCGCTCGAGCGGCTGGCGCTTGCGCCCGGCGCGCGGCTGCTCGAAATCGGCTGCGGCTGGGGCTCGTTCGCCGAGCTCGCGGCGCGCAACGGCCATCACGTCACCGGGCTCACGCTTTCGGCCGAGCAGCTCGCCTACGCGCGCCGGCGACTGGGCGGGGCGGCGACGCTCGCGCTGCGGGACTACCGCGACGAGCGCGGGCGCTACGACGCGGTGGTCTCCATCGAGATGATCGAGGCAGTAGGCGAGCGCTGGTGGCCGGCGTACTTCGGCAGGATCGCCGAGGCGCTGCCCGCGGGCGGCCGCGCGCTGGTGCAGGCGATCGTGATCCGCGATGAACTGTTCGAGCGCTATCGCATGGGCAGCGACTTCATCCAACGCTACGTCTTCCCCGGCGGCATGCTCCCCTCCCCCGCGCGCTTTGAGTTCGAGGCGACGGCAGCCGGCCTGCGCGTCGCCGAGGCACACCGCTTCGGCCCCGACTACGCGCGCACGCTCGCCGAGTGGCGCCGCCGCTTCCTCGCGCGCTGGAAGGAGGCGCGCGCGCTCGGCTTCGACGAGCGCTTCCGCCGCCTGTGGGAGTTCTACCTTGCCTACTGCCAGGCAGGCTTCGCCACCGGCTCCACCGATGTGGTGCAGTACCTGCTGGTGAAGCAATGAGGCTGCTGCTCGCCCTGCTGCTTGCCTGCAGCGCCTCACAGGCGACCAGCCTGACCCGCCTTGGCGAAGGCACCCTGCGCTGGTTCGGGATCAAGGTGTACGAGGCGAGGCTGTGGACCACCGGCGGAGCGCCGGACTTCGCGCGCCCGCTGCGCCTGGAGCTGCGCTACGCGCGCGCCCTGCGCGGCCCGGCGATCGCGGAGCGCTCCGACGAGGAGATTGCGCGCCTGGGCTTCGGCACGCTTGAGCAGCGCGCCGCCTGGTCGGCGGCGATGCGGAGCCTGTTCCCCGACGTCTCGCCCGGAGACACGCTCGCCGGCGAGCACCTGCCCGGCCGCGGGGCCCGTTTCCTGCGCAACGGCGCGCCGCTCGGCGAGATCGCCGATCCCGAGTTCTCGCGCGCCTTCTTCTCCATCTGGCTCGACCCGCGCACCAGCGCGCCGGACCTGCGCGCAGCGCTCCTCGGCCGGCCATGACGCTGACGCGCCCGCAACTCGCCGCCTATGGCGCGCTCGGGCTGCCGCTTGCGGCGGCGGCGCTGCCCGTCTACGTCCACCTGCCCAACCTGTACGGCGGCGTGCTCGGCATGAATCTCGCGCTGCTCGGCGCGGTGCTGCTCGCCGCGCGCCTGGCGGACGCGTTCGTCGACCCGCTGCTCGGCGCGCTCGCCGACCGGATGCAGCGGCCGCGCCTGCTGATCGCGCTTGGCATCGCGCTCCTCGTCGCGGGTCTCGCCGCAGTATTCAATCCGCCGGGCGCCCTCTGGTGGTGGCTTGCCGCGGCGCTGGTGCCCGTGTACCTCGGCTACAGCCTTGCGAGCATCTCGTTCCAGGCCTGGGGCGCGCTGCTGGGCGACACGCCGCACGAGCGCACGCGTGTCGCCGCCTGGCGCGAGGGCTTCGGCCTGGCCGGCGTGGTGCTCGCATCGGTGGCGCCGACTCTGCTCGCGCCGCGCATGGAGGACGGGCTTGCGCGCTTCAGCCTGGTGCTCGTCTCGATTGCGGCGGCCTGCGCGGCGCTCACGCTGCTGCGCGCGCCGCGCCCGGCGCGCGGGCCCGCGCCGCTGCGCGCGCCCGCGCGTGAAGCGCTGCGACTGGCCACGCTCACTGCACCATTCGCCAACCCCCGCTTCGGGCCGCTGTTTGCGGCGTTCATCTCCAACGGCATCGCCTCCGCGCTGCCCGCGACGCTGGTGCTGTTCTTCGTGAACGACGCGCTGCGCGCGCCGCAGCTCGCGGGCGCCTTCCTCGCGGCGTACTTCCTCGCCGGCGCGGCGAGCCTGCCGCTGTGGATGGCGCTGTCGCTGCGCCTGGGCAAGCGCAACGCCTGGCTTGCCTCGATGGCGGCGAGCGTGGCCGCCTTTGCCGGCGCGCTCGCCCTCGGCCCCGGCGACGTCGCCGGGTTCGCCGCGGTGTGCCTGCTCTCGGGCCTTGCGCTCGGCGGCGACCTCGCGCTGCCGCCCGCCATGCTCGCCGACGCCATCCGCGCGCGCGGCGACGAGCCGCGCGCGGGCGCCTACTTCGGCCTGTGGAACTTCGCGACCAAGCTCAACCTCGCGCTCGCCGCAGGCCTCGCGCTGCCGCTGCTCGCCGCGGCGGGCTACGTGCCGGGAGCCGGCACGGTACTGGCGCCGCTGTACTTCGCCTACTGCCTGCTGCCGTGCGCGCTCAAGCTCGCGGCGGCGGCCATTCTTCTGAAGGTGCCCCATGCGTAAGCTCGCCTCTGCCCTTCTCGCGCTCGCTGCCCTGCTCGCCGGCTGCTCGTCGATCAGTCCCGACGCCTACCGCGCCGAGCAGCCGCGCCTGGACGTATTCGCCTATTTCGACGGCACGGTGGATGCCTGGGGCCAGTTCGAGGACCGCTCGGGCAAGGTGGTGAAGCGCTTCACGGTGGAGATCCGCGGCCGCGTGCAGGACGATCGCCTGACGCTGGACGAGGATTTCCGCTACGCCGACGGCACGACGCAAAAGCGCGTGTGGACGGTCGAGCGCCAGCCTGAAGGGCGCTACACCGGCACCGCGGGCGACGTGATCGGCGCCGCGAGCGGCGAGGCCGCGGGCAATGCCCTGCGCTGGCGCTACGTGCTCGCGCTCGAGGTGGACGGCCGCACCTGGCACGTGGATTTCGACGACTGGATGTACCTGCAGGACGAGCGCGTGATGCTGAATCGCTCGGTGATGTCGAAGTTCGGCTTCCGGCTCGGCGAGGTCATGATCGCCTTCCGCAGGCGCGGCTGATGGCGCTCAATCCGCGCATTGCGTCCTGGACGGGCCGCCGCGTCTGGATCGTCGGCGCCTCCAGCGGCATCGGCGCAGCCACCGCGGCGCGGCTGATCGGGCGCGGCGCGCGCGTGGCGGTGTCGGCGCGCTCGGTGAAGGTTCTCGAGGAGCGCTTCGGCGAGCGGGCGCTCGTCGTGCCGGCGGATGTCACCGATCCTGAGGGCCTGCGCGGAGCGGCCCAACGCATCGCCGCCGCGTGGGGCGGCATCGATCTCACGCTCGACTTCGCCGGCACCTACCGGGAGATGCGGCCGTGGACCATGGACCTCGGAGACGCCCGCGCGATCGTGGAGCTGAATCTCGTAGGCGCCTTCAACCTGCTCGACGCGGTGCGGCCTTACCTGCGTGAGGGCAGCGGCTTCGGCGTGGTCGCCTCCGTCGCCGGCTACGGCGGCTTGCCGAACAGCCTCGCCTATGGTGCGAGCAAGGCGGGCCTCATCAACCTGGCGCAGTCGCTGTGGCTCGACTATCGCGCGCGTGGCGTGGCGGTCTACCTGATCAATCCCGGCTTCGTAGAAACGCCGCTCACGGCGAACAACCGCTTCCCGATGCCGTTCATCATTCCGGCCGACGAGGCAGCGGCGGTGGTCGTGAAGGGCCTGGAGCGCGGCGCGTTCGAGATCCACTTCCCGCGACGCTTCTCGCAGCTGCTCAAGTTCCTCAACCTGCTTCCCGACTTCCTCTACTTCTGGTGCGTGCGGAAATTCACCGGGCTGTAGCCGCGCTCGCCGCGTGGTACGAGACGCTCACGCCCGAGAGCCTGGCGCGCGTCGGCGAGCACTACGCCGCCAACGCCTGGTTCAAGGACCCCTTCAACGAGGCGAGCGGCCTGGAGGAGATCCGCCGCGTGTTCGCGCACATGTTCGAGGCGCTGGCGGAACCGCGCTTCGCGGTGCACGAGCGCGTGGTGAACGATGAGGGCGCGCTGCTCACCTGGGAGTTCAGCTTCCGCCTGCGCGGGCGCGCGCTGCGCGTGCGCGGCGCCAGCCACCTGAAGTTCAACAGCCGCGGCAAAGTCGTCTACCACCGCGACTACTGGGACACGGCCGAGGAGCTGTACGCCAAGCTGCCGGTGCTCGGCGCGCTGATGCGCTGGCTGGGGCGGCGCCTCTCGGCCGCACGCTAGAGCGGTTCAGCGTGAGCCGCGCGCCGGCAAGGCGCCGCAGGACTTCCGCGCGCGCAACGCGCGGACGCGTGCGTGCCGCCGGCGCCTAGCCGAAGCCCGGCGCAATGCGATCCAGCCGGTCGGTTACCAGGCAGTCCACGCCCCAGGAGAGGAGCTTGTGCGCGAGCCGCCGGTCATTGACCGTCCAGGCGAGCACCGCGGCACCGGCGCGGTGCGCTTCGTCCACGACGCGCACGCCCAGCGCGCGGTAGTTGGCGTGCAGCGCGACGCATTCCAGGTCGGCAAGCATCTCGCGCCAATGCTTGGGCAGGCGGCCAACCAGCAGGCCACGCGGCAGCTGCGGCTCGGCCTGGCGCGCGGCGGCGAGCGCAAGCGGGGAGAACGAGGACAGCACCGGCTGCAGCGGCGCGCCGCGCCAGTGCTCCGCCGCCATGCGCGCCACGGCGTCGCCGGTGCGCCGCTCGTAGCCCAGCGCGGGCTTGATCTCCACGTTGACCCACAGGCCGAGCTCGCGGCACAGCCGCGCGGCGTCCTCGAAGCGCGGGATGCGCTCGCCGCGCCAGCGCGCACCGCGCCAGCGCCCAGCGTCGAGCTGCGCCATCTCGGCAAAGCCCGTCTGCGCCACGTTGGCGCGCAGGCCGGCGGTGCGCTTGAGGGTCTGGTCGTGCATCAGCACCGGCGTGCCGTCGCCGGCGAGCATGACGTCGATCTCCACGCCCGCAAAGCCCATCTGCGCGCCCAGGCGTATCGCGCTGAGCGTGTTCTCCGGCGCGAGCGTGCCGCCGCCGCGGTGCGCGAGGATCCTCGGATAGGGCCAGCGGCTCATGCGGAACGGCGGCAGGGCGCGAGCCGCTGCCTCATGACTCGATGCGCTTGCCGCTTTCCGGATCGAACAGGTGCATGTGCTCCGCCGAGAAGCGCAGCGGCAGGTGCCCCTCTTTCGCCACCACCGAGGTGTGCAGGCGGGCGGCGATGCGCGCGCCCGCTTTCTCGGCGCCGAGGTGCCCGTAGACCAGCGAATCGGAGCCGAGCAGCTCGATGAAATCGATGTCGGGATTGAGCAGTGCGGCGCCGGGCTCGCAGATCTCGAAGTGCTCCGGGCGAACGCCGAGGAGCACATTGCGGCCCTCGAGCGAGGCGCGCACCTCCGGCAGGCGCACGTAGACGTCGCCGTCGGACGCGAGCGCCTTGCCGCCTTCTGCGACGCGCCCGGGAATCAGGTTCATCGGCGGCGAGCCGATGAAGCCGGCGACGAAGACCGTGGCCGGCCTGGTGTAGACCTCGAGCGGCGCCCCGATCTGCTCGGTCCTGCCGGCGTTCATCACCAGCATGCGGTGCGCGAGCGTCATCGCCTCGACCTGATCGTGCGTCACATAGAGCGTGGTGGTGCCCAGGCGCTTGTGCAGCGCCTGCAGCTCGCTGCGCATCTGCACCCGAAGCTTGGCGTCGAGGTTCGACAGCGGCTCGTCGAACAGAAACACCTTGGGTTCACGCACGATGCAGCGCCCCATCGCCACGCGCTGGCGCTGGCCGCCGGAGAGCTCGCGCGGCCGCCGCGCGAGCAGCTTCGAGAGCTCGAGGATCCCCGCCGCGCGCTGCACGCGCGTGTCGACGTCCGCCTTCGAGCGTCCCTGGATGCGCAGGCCGTAGGCCATGTTGTTGTACACGCTCATGTGCGGGTACAGCGCGTAGTTCTGGAACACCATGGCGATGTCGCGATCCTTGGGCTCGAGGTTGTTCACCACGCGCTCGCCGATCGCGATATCGCCCGAGCTGATCATTTCCAGCCCGGCCACCATGCGCAGCAGCGTGGACTTGCCACAGCCCGATGGCCCGACCATCACCACGAATTCGCCGTCCTTGATGTCCATCGAAATGCCCTGAATCACCTTCACGGCACCGAAGGACTTGTAGACATCGCGGATCGAGACGGCAGCCATTATTTTTCGGTCTCCACCAAGCCCTTGACGAACCACTTCTGCATCAGCACCACCACCAGGGCCGGGGGCAGCATCGCCAGCATGGCGGTGGCCATCACCAGGTTCCACTCGTTGGCCGCATCGCCGCCGACGATCATGCGTTTGATGCCGATCACCACCGTGTACATCGACTCCTCGCTGGTGATGAGTAGCGGCCACAGGTACTGGTTCCAGCCGTAGATGAACTGGATCACGAAGAGGGCCGCCATGCTGGTCTTGGACAGCGGCACCACCACGTCCCAGAAGAAACGCATCGGCCCGGCGCCGTCCATGCGCGCCGCCTCGGCAAGTTCGTCGGGAATGGTCATGAAGAACTGGCGGAAGAGGAACGTGGCGGTGGCCGAGGCGATCAACGGCAGGGTCAGCCCGGCGTAGGTGTTGAGCAGGCCGAGGTCGGCCATCACCTTGAACGTGGGGATGATGCGCACTTCGACCGGTAGCATCAGGGTGACGAAGATCATCCAGAAGAAGAAATTGCGCAGCGGGAAACGGAAATAGACGATGGCGAAGGACGACAGGATCGAGATCGAAATCTTGCCGAGCGACACCGCCAGGGCCATGATGAAGCTGTTGAGCAGCATCCTGCCGACGGCGGCGTGCGAACCGGTGGTGGTTCCCGCCGAGAGCACCTGGAAGTAATTCTCGATCAGGTGCCCGCCGGGCAGCAGCGGCATGGGCACCGACATGATCTCCTCCACCGTAAGCGTCGAAGCGACGAAGGTGACGTAGACCGGGAACGCGACGACCAGCGCACCGAGGATCAGCACGCCGTGCGACACGACGGTCAGCA
>Ga0137356_1000068_pt1 | contig 15203 bp, 11 predicted proteins | sample EasRivERMLT830_2_FD_102297 | JGI IMG/M metagenome (GOLD analysis project Ga0137356, IMG submission 102297) | Soil microbial communities from meander-bound floodplain in the East River, Colorado, USA - East River MetaG ERMLT830_2 | ecosystem: Environmental > Terrestrial > Soil > Floodplain ...
CACACCGTTACGATCGAAAACGGTGTAGAGATAGACATGTTTTCAGGAGAGAGAAATGTTCGAGGGCTGCGAGGCAGCCTGGGGCTGGCCGATGGCGATGTGGTGATCGGGATCGTGGCGAATTTGAAGAAAGTGAAGAACCATCTGTTCCTGCTACAGGCCTTTGCAAAGGTTGCTCAGGATAACGATGACGTCAAGCTACTGGTCGTCGGGCAGGGATTCCCGGGAGAGCCCGACAATACGGAGAACGATCTTCGCTCATATGTCAATAATCATGGCCTCGCCGACCGAGTATTTTTCCTAGGATTTCGAGCCGACGTTGCAGAGCTATTGCACGTGGTGGATGTGTTCTGCCTCACTTCACTGCGGGAAGGCCTGCCGATCGGACTCATAGAAGCAATGGCTGCGGGTTTGCCAGTGGTTGGAACGAATGTGGAAGGAATCCGCGACGTTATATCGCTGAATGAGAACGGTATCTTGGTGGAGCTGGGCGACGTTTTGGCACTGAGGGATGCACTAACGCGCCTGATTGGTGACCCGGAATGGAGGCATAGGCTTGGGCGTGCGGGTCGCGAAAAGGCGGTGCAAAAGTACTCACTCGAGCGGTGTGTTCGCGAATATGAGCAATTGTTTCTTTCCCTATCGGATGCTTCCGCATCCCACTAAACCAGGACAAGGGCGGTTACGCGATGAGGATCCTGTCGTTTAAATAAGCGCAAGTGGCGTGGGGACGACATCGGTTATTAAGGAATCACTCTCAGATTCCTCGGCGCTGGTACGGTCTGCGAGGCGGGCGGTTGATCTGCCACGACCAGGTTATCGATCCATAAGTCCTGCGTGATGGGCGAGCCGCTCCCGATGTAAGGAGAGAGAAGCAATTGGCTGAACTTCTGCGTTGCAAATTGGGCCGTGCGCAAATAGACGTTCGACTGATTGATCACGAGAGCACCATCCACCCAGAATTTGATAATTCCATCCGCTTGCGGTATCCCTCCAGAGATGGAATTCATCGCGACATAGACCTCAACATGGTGCCATGTGTTATTGACGAAGTTTGCAGAGGCGGAATCCCAAAACGTGCCATTTGCATAAGTTCCCGCTCCATTCGAGTAGTAATGTGCACTTGAGTTTTGAGAGCCGTTTCCGCCTCCTATCGCATGGGGCGTAGCTGTTCCAAGCTGATTGACGCCTAGTTGCCCCGTGTTGATTCGCTTCCCATCCGTTGCCGCTAACCGCGGAGTAAAAAGGGACGGCTCGATCAAGAATTCAAGATTGCACCATGCCGGACCCACAAAATCACCGTCTGCATCCGTCAGCAAATAGATCATGTGCGGATGAAAGGGCGACCCCGATCCCTGCCACGGTACGGTTGCTGAACCCAGCTTCATCCAGAAACTTACATAAACGGAACCTGACGCTGCAAATTTATGCCTTCCGGGTCTGCCCGCAGACGCCGATGTTCCTCCCAGAGTCCAACGACTATTCCATGACGCGGCACTTCCTGGAATGTGATTATTGGGGTCAATCGTCCCGCCTCCTCCCACTATGTCGTACCAGCCGCGCGAGGCAAAGTTCGCATCGTCGAAGTTCTCCGTGAAGAAGATGGTTTGCTGGGCGCTGCCTGTGCTCGGAAACCATGTCAAAATCGCGGCGAGGAGCAAGGAAAGACCTAGGGCTCTATCCATGGGTCACGCTCCATCTAGTATCACGACTGTCTTGGTTTCCGTAAGCCGCTGACTTTTCATCCGCACTATTGGACGCGGACATTCCTCGGCGCGAGAAGCACGATGGAGCAGCCAATACGACCGGCCGTGCTGACGGCGAGGTCGTCATAATCCGTGTAATAATCGACCAATGGGTTATTGGTTCCTGAATCATTGGAGCCAAGAAGAAAGCCTCCCCAAGCTCCAGTCCCCATGTTCGCCATCCTGCTCAGGACCAGCACATCGTCTATCCATATTTCAGCTACTCCATTCGCGCCATTTTGCTTAGCGTGATACTCGTAGCAATGAAACTGGCCATCTCCGGTATTTCCGCCCTGGGACGCAGCCCAACCCAACGATGAAGGTAGATTGCCCGCTTCGGTGGTGTGCAGTCCCCAAGCTCCGCCTTGATACCCGAATACTAGGTTGTTCCAATAGTGATCCTTGACATAGGAAGGGTTGCTTCCCCCACCCCATGTGAAACCCAACTGGTACCTCATGTAGAAGCGTACCCACACTTCCGTCACAGTAGAAGGAAGTGAAATGCTTATCCCGCCGCCTCCGTTGTTACCGCCAGCCCCGCGCCAATGCCTAAAACCCTTGCCGCCACCGCCTCCCGGATAGTTCGCTGCGGCCGTAATCTGGTCAACAGAAAGGTTATTAGATTTCCAATCACCGCCCCCAGAAATGCCGTCACCCGGAGAACAGATGATGTCACCGTTACGACCCATACTCTGGTCCCAGTAGGGACAGAGGGCATCAGCGAACGTGGTCTGGAACACCAATGGCACCTGCGCGCTCGACGTTAGGGGCAGTACGAGCGCAGCTAAGACACAACCACTTGAGACCAAGGAGACTGCGAGTGCCTTCATGTCTGACTGTCCTCTTGCCTGAGTGCCTAGCACTGGATTGTCCCGTTTAGCCATTTCGAACTCGTCGACCGGGTGGGGCCCATACACTCCGAATTTCCATCCGTCAGGAAACAGACTTGCAGACTGCGTTCGAGAAACTACTCTCATTTGGCGGAGTCGACGAATCATAGGCCGTCACCACGAAATGGTACGTTGTCCCGCTGCTCAGTCCCGTTACTGTATGGGTGGTGAGGATTCCCGCATCCTGAACCTGGAGATACATTCCGCTTGTGGTGCCGTAATGGATGCGGTAACCAGCAGCACCTGTTACGGCATCCCAGGTAAGGACGGCGGAAGCTGGGCCGGTGATGCAGGCAACAACAGGATCACCACCCGGCCCCGGTTCGCTGCCGCCGCCGCCGCAGGCATTCAGCAAGCCTGCGATTGCCAATAGCAGCAGGGCGCGGGCATAGCGCCGGGCTGGCCCGTTGCAATCCGCCTTAATCCGCGCAGGGCGTCGGATGGGTTCTCGAGCGTTCAAATTAGGGTATGTCCTTGAAAACTTCGTTGGAATAAACGCTCTCATCGTTTGACGTATCGAACGCCGTCACCGCGAAATAGTAGCGGATCCCGCTGCTCAGTCCGGTGACGGTATAGATCGTAACATTACCGATGTCGAGCCCCAGGCCGGCGGACTGGAGGTACGTTCCCGGGGCGGTGCCGTAATAGACGCGATAACCACTAAGACTCGCGGCTGTAACGGCATCCCAGGCAAGGGTGGCAGTGTTGGGCGCCAGCGTGGTCGCGCTTGCCGCTGTTGATACGCCTGAGGCATTCCCCGCCGCGTCGATGGCGTCGACGTTGTAGGAGTAAGTTGTGGATGCGGTAAGGCCAGTGTTTTGGTATGTGGTGACGTTGCCCAGAGTGGTTAGGAACACGCCGTCTCGGTAGACGCGGTAGCCCGTTACTGCCACGTTGTCCGTGGAGGCTGACCAGCTGAGGGCGATCCGGGACGAGGAGACAGCGTTCGCGGTGGGGCCGGTTGGCGTTGTGGGGGCAGTGGTGTCGGGCGTGGCCGACGTCGTCGCGCTTGCCACCGTTGACTGGCCTGAGGCATTCCCCGCCGCGTCAATGGCCTGGACTCTGTAGGAGTAGGTTGTGGCAGCGGTTAGGCCGGTATTTTGGTATGCGGTGACATTGCCCAGAGTAATCAGGAGCGTGCCGCCTCGGTAGACGCGGTAGCCCGTTACTGCCACGTTGTCCGTGGAGGCGGACCAGCTCAGGTTGATCTGGGATGGGGAGACGGCGCCCGCTGTGAGGCCGGTTGGCGTCGAGGGGGCGACTACATCGGGCGTGGCCGTCGTCGTCGCGCTTGCCGCTGCTGAAGGCCCTGACGCATTTCCCGCCGCGTCAATGGCGTCCACGTTGTAGGAGTACGGAGTGGACGGCGTAAGGCCGGTGTCTTGGTACGCAATGAAGTTGGCGGGCAGAATGGCCACGAATACGCCGCCTCGGTAGACGCGATAGCCTGCTACTGCCACGTTGTCCGTGGAGGCGGACCAGCTCAGGTTGATCTGGGAAGAGGAAATAGCGCTGGCGAGGAGCGAAGTTGGGGTCGAGGGAGCGGTGGTGTCAGACACGCCAAGTGTAGTGGCGCTTGCCGCCGTTGACAGGCCCGAGACATTCCCGGCCGCGTCAAGAGCACGGACGGTGTAGACATAAGTTGTGGCAGGAGCGAGACCGGTGTGTTGGAAGGTGGTGACATTGCCCAGATTGAGCAGAAGCGCACCGTTCAGGAAAAGCCGGTAGCCGGTAACCGCAACGTTGTCCGTTGCGGCCGACCAGGCTAGGTCGATCCGCAATCCGGAAACGGCGCTCGCGGTGAGGCTTGTAGGCGTTGAGGGAACGATGGTGTCGGCCGTGGCCGGTGTGGTAAGAATTAGCGCCGTTGACTGGCCTGAAGCATTCCCTACTCCGTCAAACGCTTGGACTGTGTAGGAGTAAGTCGTGGAAGCGCCCACGGCAGCGTCTTGATACGTGGTGACGTTGCCCAACGTTGTTAGCAAAATGCCGCTTCGGTAGATTCGGTAGCCGGTTACTGCAACGTTGTCCGTGGAGGCTGACCAGTTGAAGTTGATCTGGGAAGGGGAGACGGCGGCCGCGGCTAGGCCGGCGGGAGTCGATGGCGCAAGCGTATCCGCTGCTTGCACCGGCGGCGGCGTTGCCTGCTCGTCGCTTGGTATATCTGGGCAGCCCACGAGGCCGATGCTCGCGATCAGCATCGCAAGAACGATCCCCCAATGTCCTCTCGGTCTGACCGACTCGATATCCGGCATATCGCGCAAGCCTCTGACAAGCCTCTGACTGCTATTGGAATACCTTCGCTAGCTGACTGAAGTATCACAATCTTTGACCATGGCAACTAGGAAAAAGGCCTTGTTTTCCATGTGCCAAAAATCACTAGATATACAATTCGATGTTTCAACTTACCTAAGCACAAACAAGAACCAACAGGAAAGAGGTACGAAGTGGTATCAGGAGACGCGCCAGAACGCCTGGTCGATTGATCAAGTGGAAGGAGAATTTGCCGTGAGAACCTGGGGATGTTTAGCATTGGTACTGCTCTTGGGAGGATGCAGTACCGCATATCCGCCGGTTGCCGCGCCCGGGCCCCGGATTGATAGACCGTATCTGGTTGGCCCGGGCGATACGCTCAACGTCGTCGTATGGCGCAACCCGGAACTGACGATGATCGTCCCGGTGCGACCCGACGGCAAGATCACGACACCGCTCGTGGAGGACCTGCAGGCAAGCGGCAAGACCCCCAACCAGATCGCCCGGGAAATTGAGCGGGTACTTTCCCGTTACGTGCAGAGTCCCGTAGTCACGGTCATCATCACGACGTTCGCGGGCCCCTACAGTCAGCAGATTCGCGTGATCGGCGAGGCGACCAAGCCCCAGGCATTGGCCTACCGCGAAAACATGACGCTCTTGGATGTCATGATTGCAGTGGGCGGCATCACGGACTTCGCGGCTGGGAACAAGGCGAGCATCCTGCGCAACGAGGAAGGTAAGACCCACCAGTTCAGGGTGCTGTTGACGGATCTCCTCAAGAGCGGTGATCCGTCGGCTAACGTCGAGATGCGCCCCGGTGATATTCTGATTATTCCGCAGAGCTTCTTCTAGCCCCGGGTATGACATTTTCTGCAATTCTCGGCTTGAGCTGAGCTGCGCTTGGACAAGGCCGCCCCACGGATCCGCGTATGCACGAGCAGGCTGAGCAACTCCTCTCCCATGTAAGAACGGCCTGGCGCCACCGATGGTACGCGGTGGTCTTTGCTTGGATCATTGCATTGGGCGGCTGGATCGCCGTGTACCTGACGCCAAATAGATACGAAGTGTCCGCCCGGGTGTACGTGGACACGCGGTCGGTGCTAAGACCTCTGCTGGCCGGTCTCGCGGTGCAGCCCGACGTCGATCAAATGGTCACGATGATGAGCCGAACCGTGATCAGCCGCCCCAACCTGGAAAAGGTGATCCGGATGGCTGACATGGACATCGGTCTTAGGACCCCCGAGGACCGTCAGAAATTGATCGGGCACCTGACCAGGGAACTCGCCATCGTGAGTGCCGGCAGGGAAAACCTGTACACCATCTCCTACGCCGACAAGGACCCCCAGCAGGCAAAGCGGGTGGTGCAGTCGCTGCTTACGCTATTCGTCGAAGGTAGCCTCGGCGACAAGCGCAAGGATTCCGATTCCGCGCGACGCTTCATCGACAACCAGCTCAAAGGCTACAGCGAGAAGCTCGTGGCCGCCGAAAATGCGGTCACGGCATTCAAGCGTCGGCACCAAGGGCTCATGCCCGGTCAGGGTGCGGGGGGGGATTACTTTGTGCGGCTGAGCGATGCTCGGACTGCCCTGAGGCAGGCCGAGCTCGCACTGAGGGAGGCCGAAACTTCCCGCGATGCCATCAAGAAGCAGCTTGCACGTGACGACGAGATCATGTCCCAACCTGCCGGCAGGGGCGCCACTGTGGGAGCCTTCTCAGAGATCGACACCCGTATCAGGACGCTCGAGGAGAAGCTCGACGGACTGCGGCTTACCTACACCGAGCAGCATCCCGACGTCGTCGCCTTGGTGCGCATCATTGCCCAGTTGAGGGAGCAGAAGCAGGCGGAGGACAGGAGTGGGAAACCTGTCGCACGCCAAGGGCCGGTGTATGAGCAGTTAACGGTTGCCCTGGCGACGGCCGAAGCGAACGTGGCCGCCATGAAAGCCCGGGTCGCAGAGTTCGGCATTCGTTACAACGAGCTGCAAGCTTCGGCCAATGCCTTGCCCCTGATCGAGGCGGAATTTGCGCAGCTTAATCGCGACTACGATGTGATCAAGCGCCGCTATGACACGCTACTGGAAAGGCGCGAGTCGGCGCAGATCTCAGGGGATGTGGAGGTGAGTGACAGTGCGATGGGATTCCGGGTAGTCGATTCGCCCCAGGTGCCGCTTGCGCCAAGCACGCCGAACCGCCTCCGGCTGAACTCGCTTGTCCTGCTTGCGGCGCTTGGGGGCGGGTTCGGCATCGCTTTCTTGATCGGCCAGTTAAGGCCCACGTTCAGCGACGAGCAGAGGCTGAGGGAGGTGAGCGGGTTGCAGGTGCTCGGGACAGTCGCGATGGCCTGGACCGATGAGCAGAGGAAACGCCGGATGCGAGGGTTGGCCGTCTTCGTGTTTTCCTTCCTGAGTCTGCTGGCGGCCTACGTTGCAGTCATGGCGTCGATCGTGTTGACGGTTTCCAGGGCCTAGGATGAGCATCATTGAAAGAATCGCGGAGCTTCTTGGATCGGATCCCCAGGCCCAGCAGAAGCATTCGGCGGCGGGTCAGGGGGCCGTCATCGCCACGCAGGACCCGTTCGAGCGGGCCGCCGGCGAAATCATCGGCCGCCCTGATTTCCCTGGGCTGAGAGATCCATCCTCGGAATCCCGCTCGAGCAAACCGGCGCACTCCGCCAACAGGGCCGCGCGGACTTTCAGGATCGATCGGGATCGGTTGCGAAGGCAGAACGTGATCACTCCCGATGGCGAGCGCACCACGATCACCGAGAGCTTCCGGCACATCAAGCGGCAAATCCTGGCAAACGTTGCCCGCCCCGGGACCGACGCACCACCGGCCAACCTTGTGCTGGTGACGAGCGCCCTGCCAGGGGAAGGCAAGACGTTCTGCGCAATCAATCTTGCGATCAGCATCGCTCTGGAAATGGACCGGACCGTGCTGCTCGTTGACGCGGATGCGGCGAAGCCAGGTGTACCAAAGGCACTCGGTCTCGAAGTGGAGAAGGGATTGATGGACGTATTGGTCGACCGCCAGCTTGACCTGGCGGAGGTGCTGTGCTGGACCGACATCGACAAGCTCACGATTCTGCTAGCTGGCACGGCGAACCAGCACGCCACAGAGCTGCTGGCGAGTGACGCGATGCGCGTGCTGCTCCAGGAAATGACTGGACGCCATCGCGACCGCATCGTTATCTTCGACTCCCCGCCGCTCCTCGAGGCAAGCGAGGCCGCTGTCCTCGCGGGCCAAGTGGGTCAGATCATTGTGGTGGTGGAGGCGGGGAAGACCTCCGAGGCGGCACTAAAGGACGCACTTAGCCGTATCGATTCGAGCAAGGTGGCCGGTTTGCTGCTCAACAAGCGGGATGGCCACAGGCTGGGAGCATACGGCTACGGCGTCTATGGCTAAGGCGCGAGGCGGCGCGAGGCGATCGTTGCAGGCATACCCGGGCAGCGGAGATTTCTCTCGCAACCTGAATTGGTTCCTGTCGCTTTCCGCCGCGCTGCTCGCATTGGTCGCCTGTCCTACCTGGGCTGCCCGGTGGGACATCGTCCCCACGCTGTCAGTCACAGAAACCTATACCGACAACCTGTCGCTGACGACGGACGCGCTTAAGCAGAGTGATTGGGTCACGCAGGTTATTCCGGGGATCTCGATCACTGCCACCGGAGCCCGGCTGAAATTTGATGTCAGATACGCTCCCGAGGTCACTTACTATGCCCGAGGGAAGCAAGACAACACGGTATTCCATCGGGGCAATGCATTCGGCAACGCGGAGCTTGCGAAGGGGCTCCTGTTCGCCGATGCCGGTGCCCGTGTCGATCAGTACAACGTTAACCTCCAGGGCCCCATCACGACAAGCAACATCAATACCACCGGAAACGTCGCCACCGTCGGGACATATTTCGTAAGCCCATTCCTTCGCCGTGAATTCGGGTCGGCCGTTCAGGCAGAGGCGCGGTTTACGTACAGCGTGGTGAACTCCGACGAACAATCGGACCTCTTGAACAGCGTGGGGGACCGCATCGATCTACGCCTGGCAAACGGTCCAGCGTACAAGCTGCTGACCTGGGATCTCGCCTACAGGAAGGAGACCATTGACTACGAGACTACGGGGGACACGGACATTGAGGTAAGCAACCTGAAGGCGCGGTGGCTGATCACCCCCACCGTGGGCCTGCTAGCACAAGGGGGCTACGAGTACTATAAGAGGGGGCTCATCCCACCGACAGAAGGGCCATCGTGGAGCGCAGGGATCGATTGGGAACCGTCACCCCGCACGCGACTTGCGACGACCGCTGGTCAACGTTTCTTCGGCCCTGCCTACACCTTCGATTTCAATCACCGCACGCGCCTCACGACGTGGAGCGCTGGATATAGCGAGAACGTCACGACCGCACGCGCGGATTTCCTCATTCCGGCCACGACGAGTACGGCCGGATATCTGGACACATTGTTTTCGGCACGGTTCCCCGATCCGGTGGCCCGGCAGAAGGCGGTGGAGGAATTCATCGCCCGGACGGGGATTCCGCCGAGCCTCAACGATCCGATCAATATCTTCACCAGCCAACTGTTCCTCGTGAAGAGATGGAACGCATCGGCCAGCATCCTGGGGGTCAGAAACGTTTTGATCGCCAATGTATTCGGGCTGACCAGCGAGGGGTTGGCTGGCGACTTGGTTCTGCCCGCCGCGCCCAACACCAGCATTCAGACCGGGGCGAGCCTTCTGTGGAATTGGCGCATGACGGCGCGCAACGCCTGGAACCTGGCCCCGGCATACCGCCGTAACGAGTCTCGCAACACCGGCGAAATCGCTAACCTTACCTACGTCACGATGGGTCTCACCCGGCAGTTCCAGCGGCGGATTTCCGGCTCCCTCAACTATCGCTTCCAGCAGAATGATTCAAACTTTAGCGCGTCCGACTACACGGAAAATGTAGTGTTCGCGACCCTTCGATTGGGGTTCTGACGTTCTATGTACGAAGCTTTCTACCATCTTCATGCCAAGCCGTTTCAGCTGACTTCCGACCCCCGCTTCTATTTCTCCAGCAGGGGCCACCGGCGTGCCATGGCTTACCTGGTGTACGGCGTGCATCAGGGCGAGGGGTTCATCGTCATCACGGGAGAGATTGGCGCCGGCAAGACCATGCTCGCGACCACCCTCGCCCACAACCTGGCGTCGCGGAACCTGGTGCTGGCGAAGGTGGTGAGCACCAATCTGGAGGCCGATGACATGGTGCGCACGGTCGCTGCGTCGTTCGGCCTGCCCCAGGAGAACAGCAAGTCGGCCTTGCTCAACGCAGTGGAGCAGTTCCTGCTCGCCTGCCACAGACAGGGCAAGCGAGCGCTCCTGGTGGTGGACGAGTCGCAGAACCTTCCTGCGAGATCTGTGGAGGAATTGCGGATGCTGTCGAACTTCGTGTGCGCCGACAAGCCCCTGCTGCAGACCTTCCTGCTGGGCCAGCCGGAGTTCCGCAGGACGCTGCAGAGCCCCGCAATGGAACAGCTCAGGCAACGGGTCATCGCCACCTGCCACCTAGGCCCGATGGACGGAGCGGATACCGAAGCCTACATCGTGCACCGGCTGAAGACCGTAGGCTGGCGCGAAGATCCATCGTTCAGCAAGGAGGCCTTTGCTGCCATTCACCAGCAGACCGGCGGCATTCCGCGGAAGATCAACATCTTCTGCGACCGCCTGCTGCTAATGAGCCGCCTGGACGAAAAGCACGCGATTACCTTCAATGCGGTGGCCGTTGTGGTCAACGAGTTGCAGCACGAGTTTGCGCCTGCCGACTTGCACGTCGGCCAGAAAGAGGGAGCCTGATGCCAACTCGGGGCATCGGTGCCGCCAAACCGTGTGTAGTTGCAGTTGTCGGTTTGGGATACGTGGGTTTGCCGCTCGCCGTCGAGTTCGGCAAGAAGCAGGAGACCATTGGCATTGACCTGTCGCGAGCGAAGGTCGAGAGCTACCGGCGGTTTGTCGATCCGACCGGCGAACTGTCGAGCGAGGACCTGCGCGCGGCCGCGCAGCTCAGCGTGACGACCGATCCGGCAGCGCTCGCGCAGGCTGATTACATCATCATCGCTGTGCCAACGCCGGTGGATTCCGTTCACCAACCCGATTTCGGCCCGCTCGCTGGCGCCAGCGAGTCCGTCGGCCGACACATGAAGCGCGGTGCGATCGTCGTATACGAATCGACGGTCTATCCTGGCGCCACCGAGGAAGTCTGCGTCCCGATCCTCGAGAAGTTCTCCGACATGCGCTGGCGGCAGGACTTTCACGTCGGCTACTCTCCCGAGCGCATCAATCCCGGTGACAAGGAGCACACGCTCACGCGAATCCTGAAGGTCGTGTCGGGGGACGATGCGGGAACGCTCGAGAAGGTTGCCGCGCTCTACCAGAGCATCATCACCGCGGGGATATTCCGGGCTTCGAGCATCATGGTCGCCGAAGCCGCCAAGGTGATCGAGAACACGCAGCGCGATCTGAATATCGCTCTGATGAACGAACTTGCCATCCTGTTCGACCGAATGGGTATCGACACGCTCGAAGTGCTGCAGGCCGCCGGTACGAAATGGAATTTCCTGCCATTCCGGCCCGGCCTAGTCGGCGGGCACTGCGTTGGCGTAGACCCGTACTACCTCACCCACAAGGCCGACAAGATCGGCTATCACCCTCAGGTGATCCTGGCGGGGCGGCGCATCAACGACGGCATGGGCAAGTTCATCGCCGAGCAAACCGTCAAGCACATGATCCGCAACGGCTCGCCGGTAAAGGGCTCGCGGGTCAGCGTGCTGGGCCTGACCTTCAAGGAGAACTGTCCCGACATCCGCAACACACGGGTGATCGACGTGATCCAGGAACTGAGGTCGTATGGTGTCGAGGTCCATGTGCACGATCCGGTGTGCGACGCTGCAGAAGCTCGCCACCAGTACGGGCTGGAGCTCGAGCCGTGGGAGTCATTGCCGCGGGCCGATGCCCTGGTGGCCGCCGTCGCGCATCGTCAATTCGTCGCGAAGCCGCTCGGCGACTACCTCGCGAAGGTGAACGAGAAAGGTTGCTTCATCGACGTCAAGGGCCAGTTCGACTTGGCTGCATTGCAGAGGGCGGGCCTCACGGTGTGGCGGTTGTGACCAGCTGGCATAAGGGCTCCAGGTACCAGGAAGTCCAGCGCGCGATCCGGCAAGGCCCTCGCCGCTGGCTGATCACGGGTGTCGCGGGCTTCATCGGCTCGCACCTTCTCGAGACTCTGCTCAAGCTTGGCCAGACCGTCGTCGGTCTTGACAACTATGCGACCGGCTATGCCCGCAATCTGGACGACGTAAAGGACGTGACCAGCGCCGCAGCCTGGCGAAACTTCACCTTCATCGAGGGCGACATCCGGGCGCTCGCAGACTGCAGGCGGGCCTGCGCGGGAGCGGACCTCGTGCTGCATCACGCGGCGCTGGGCTCGGTGCCGCGCTCGGTGGAAGATCCCCTGGCGACCCACGAATCCAATCTCACTGGCGTCGTGAACATGCTGCTGGCCGCCCGCGACGCCGGCGTTGCGCGCTTCATCTACGCAGCCTCCAGCTCCACCTACGGCGATCACCCCGGCCTGCCCAAGGTGGAGGACGCGATCGGCAGGCCGCTCTCGCCCTATGCCGTCACCAAATACGCGAACGAGCTCTACGCCGATGTCTTTGCCCGCTGCTACGGCATGAACTCAGTTGGCCTGAGGTACTTCAACGTGTTCGGGGCGCGCCAGGATCCCGAGGGTGCCTACGCGGCTGTCATTCCGAAATGGATTGCCCAGCTCACGCGCGGTGAGCCGGTGTACATCAACGGCGACGGGGAAACCAGCCGCGACTTCTGCTACGTCGAGAATGCAGTCCAGGCGAACGTGCTCGCCGCAAGCATCGAAGACCCTGCGGCGCTAAACCAGGTCTACAACGTTGCGGTGGCGGAACGCACCACCCTGAATGAACTGTTCGAAATGCTGCGCGTGCTGCTGATGGAGCATTTCCCGCAGGTACGCGAGCGTCGGCCGCGTTATCGCGAGTTCAGAGCAGGCGACGTGCGCCACTCCCTGGCCGACATCTCCAAGGCGCAGAACCTCCTACGGTATGCGCCGACACATCGAGTCCGCGAAGGGCTCAGTGAAGCGTTGGGCTGGTATATCCACAGCTTGTCGCACCAGCTTTGAGGACACCACCTGTCGGCGCCGGCCAGGCCTGCACGGCTCAAACCATCTCCTCTACAGCTTCCGCGCGACTTGGACCCTCGGATAAGCTATCTAGAGAGTCTTTCATCTTGGTTTCATGGCGTTGTCCGTAGAACCTCTCTTATCACATTAAGATTTCATCGACAGAACCTTGCGTTGAGCATCACAAAAACGCTGCATCTCTCGGACGGACAACTGTACTGGGGGGGCTGGCTTTGGGGCGGCCGCAGACGTACATTGTGCGCGCTGCATCCAAGCGATGCGCGGGGGCCCGGGGGGGATCTTGCAGGCTGTTCGTCTTGTGTCGGGCGCTTTTCGAATTGACTCGGCCGTACTCGGGTCAACTGACTGCGCACGAGATTTGACAGTCAATCGGGCGGCAAGCGCCGCACAATCCGGCAATCGAATTCCTGAGCAGCGTCTCTAGCTGCACAGTCTGTAACGATCGCGTTTCTAACAACCCAAGCGATGATCAACCTTTTCAGCCACTACGTTCCGGGGAGACTGGTGATTCTGGCGACCCTGGAAGGCGTGGTCCTGTTGATCGCGGCTCAGGTCGGCATTTCTCTTCCGTTTGGCGGATCCGGCGCTGCAATCCCGGGCACTGGCCCGGCAGTGCCGGTTGTGGCGGCTGCCTTTGCCGTGGGCATGATCGTCATCATGCTGAGCATGGGTCTGTACCAGTGGGACGGATGGAACAGCACCCAATCCATCAGGGTCCGCCTCGTTGCCGCGTTCGTGCTGGGCTTCGCGATGATCGGCCTGGGCACCTATCTCGTGCCCTCGCTGCACGGTGGGCCGCTTGCGCTCGGCGCCACGGTGATCGCGCTGGCGCTGGCCGGCAGCCTGCTTGTCCGCGCCGCCTTCGACAAGTGGAACAATGCGAGCGCGTTCAAGTCGCGCGTGCTGGTGCTGGGGACGGGCTCGCGGGTTGCGAAGCTCGCGGAGTATGCGAAGCGCAACCTCAATCATCAGGTGGTCGGCTATGTCTCGCTCCAGCCCGCGAAGCATTTTGTTCCCTCGCTGCAGGTGCTGGCCGTAGGTCAAGGTGAGTCGCTGCTGTCGCTGGCGCAGAGGCACGCGATCGACCAGATCGTCGTCGCGGTCAGGGATCGCCGGGGCGGCGGGCTTCCGGTGCAGCAGCTGCTGGAGTGCAAGGTGAAGGGGGTCAGGGTCGTGGAGCTGCCCACCTTCTTCGAACGCGAGTACCGGCAGGTGATGCTGGAGTCCCTCAATCCGAGCTGGATGGTCCTTGGGGATGGTTTTCGCCAGAGCTTCGTCGGAAACATGGCGAAGCGCCTTTTCGACCTGACCGTGAGCGGCGTACTGCTGCTCGTGTGCCTGCCTGTCCTGCTTGTCGCCGCGCTGTGTATTTACCTCGAGAGCGGCCTGCCCGTGCTCTTCAGGCAGGAGCGCGTCGGCCGCGGCGGGCGCGTTTTCACGCTCTACAAGCTACGCAGCATGAGGACCGATGCGGAGCGCGGCGGCCAGGCGCAATGGGCAAAGGCCAACGATGACCGCAACACGCGGGTTGGGCGGATCATCCGCAGGTGCCGGCTCGACGAGTTGCCGCAGATCTTCAACGTGCTCAAAGGGGAGATGAGCTTCGTGGGCCCGCGGCCTGAGCAGTCGGTGTTCGTCGACCAGCTCGGGAAGCAGATTCCCTACTATGCACTGCGGCACAGCGTGAAGCCGGGCATCACGGGCTGGGCGCAGATCCGCTACGCCTATGGCGCCTCAGTCGATGATGCCATCGAGAAGCTGCAACATGACCTGTACTACGTGAAGAATCACTCGGTCTTCATGGACATCATGATCCTGATGGCCACTGTGGAGGTCGTGCTTTGGGGGAAAGGCGCCAGGTAAGGGCCGAAGACACGCGTTGAAGAAGCGCGAGAACGGGGGCGCATCCCGCCAGAGAGCGGGCGCCGTATCGCAGCGTTTGAGATACGAGGAAATTTGCGGGAGGGATGACATGCATTACCTGACCAAAGAAAAGACCAAGGTACTCTCTGAAAAGAACGGCTGGTCGCTGGCCCATGCAGAAGGCTTTGTCGATGGCGAGGCCTTCCGCCGGCGCGGCTTGACGCCTTCGAAGCACGCGCAGGTTGGTATCG
>Ga0137356_1000069_pt1 | contig 15119 bp, 19 predicted proteins | sample EasRivERMLT830_2_FD_102297 | JGI IMG/M metagenome (GOLD analysis project Ga0137356, IMG submission 102297) | Soil microbial communities from meander-bound floodplain in the East River, Colorado, USA - East River MetaG ERMLT830_2 | ecosystem: Environmental > Terrestrial > Soil > Floodplain ...
CGGACAGGAGAACTCCCAGTCGTGTCGCCGGCGCCCGCCTTTCCAGAGGCTACCGCGCCTGCCGCCAAAAAGCCAACTTGCCGCGCTGGCCGGCGTCGGGTAGCGTCGCGGGCATGGGCACGAGGATTGAGCCGGCGATGGCCGACGCGGCGCGGGCGGCGATGCCGAAGCAGCTCGCGGCCGTTTGCGAACACGTCCTCGCCGTCCACGCGTTCTTCAACGCGCTGCATCCGCATCGGGCGGTTGCGCTGACGCGCATCGCCGTCGAGGCGCACGTTCGGCAGCGCTTTGCGCGAGGCGGCCTCGAGCTTGCGCACGTGGTAGGGGAATCGACTACCACGCAGACCATAGCGGTACCGCCCGGACTCCTCACAAAGGACGTGCGCGGCGCGATCCTCGACGCCGTCGAAGCAGAACGCCGAAGCGGCCAGGAAGGCGCTTGAGCCGCAGCCGCCGCGCAACGGGCCCGGCAGCCTCATGGTCGGCATCAACGGCGCCGGCGAGGTGGTCATCAACCTGCCACGGGACATTGACCGGGCACCATCGTCTTCTCGCCGGCGCAGGCGCGAAACCTGGCCGAGCTGCTCAGGTGCAAGGCACTTGAGGCGGAGGAATCGGGCAGCTAGTGACTTTGCGGCCTCTAGGGCAGACCAAGATCCTCTGCGGCGACGCGCTCGCGCGTCTGCGCGAGCTGCCGGCCGGCTCGGTCCATTGCGTCGTGACGTCGCCGCCGTATTGGAGCCTGCGGGACTACGGCACCGGCCGCTGGGTCGGCGGCGACCCGGCGTGCGAGCACAAGAAGACACGCTGGAAGCCGGGGCTCGGACGTAACGGCAGGGGTGACGGGGCCGGCTGCACGAACTGGGGGCTCGACGACGTGCGGCCAACTCGTTACCGCAACCGCACGCGCTGTAGCTGCGGCGCCGAGCTGGTCGACGCGCAGCTCGGCCTCGAGGCCACGCCGGAGGAGTACGTGGCGCGCATGGTCGCGGTCTTCCGCGAGGTGCGGCGCGTGCTGCGCGACGACGGCACGCTGTGGCTCAACATGGGCGACTGCTATGCGAGTTCCCCGCCAGGCAACCAGAACGGCGTCGGCGACTCGTCGACGCTGCGCGGTGCGAGCGGGGCAACCTACCGCGACACGCTCAAGCCGAAGGACCTCGTCGGCATCCCATGGCGGCTGGCGCTTGCGCTACAGGCGGACGGCTGGTGGTTGCGGAGAGACATCATCTGGGCCAAGGGCGTCTCGTTCTGCGCCGCCTACTCGGGCAGCATCATGCCGGAGAGCGTCGAGGACCGGCCGGCGACGTCGCACGAGTACCTGTTCCTGCTGACGAAGTCCGCGAGGTACTTCTACGACGGCGAGGCGGTGCGCGAGGTCGGCGTCCTGGCAGCCGGCACGCGCTCGGCGAAGGGCTCGGCCGATCGTCGGGGCATGCGCGGCGTCAACGCGCGGCCGCCCGAGTACGCGGTCGCCGACGGCACGCGCAACCTGCGCAGCGTCTGGGCGATCGCGACGCGGCCGTTCCCCGACGCGCACTTCGCGACGTTCCCGCCGGCGCTCGTCGAGCCGTGCGTGAAGGCCGGCACGAGCGAGCGGGGCTGCTGCCCGAAGTGTGGCGTGCCGTGGGTGCGGCAGGTCGAGCGCGGCGCGCTCGCTTCGGCCGATGGCACCAAGGCGACCTACCGGCCGACCAAGGGCAGCGACGACCAGCGCGTGAAGGGGCGCAGCGACGGCCGGACGCCGAACCATTCGCGCGCGCGCGCGACGACCGGCTGGCAACCTTCGTGCGAGTGCGGCGGCGGTGCGGGCGGGCTCGGCGACGCGGTCGAGGCGCGGCCGTACGCGCCGGTGCCTTGCGTGGTTCTCGATCCGTTCCTCGGGAGCGGGACGACGGCGCTGGTCGCCAACGGCCTCGGGCGTGACGCGGTCGGCATCGAGCTGAGCGGCGAGTACGTGAAGCTCGCCACGAAGCGGCTGCGCGACGCGTTCGGGATGTTCGCGCACGTCGAGGTCGAGGTTGCCGGCTAAGCTCGTCGAGCCATGGCCGACGTCGCGAACCTGGTGCCGCCCAGCGTCTGCGCCGCGCTCGAGTTCCTCGAGTGGACGCGAATGGTTGAGTGCCCGTACGACGTCGGCATGCCGGGCCGCGAGCTGACCGGCGACGAGACGTCTACGCGGCGGGCGGCGCTGGCCTTGCTCATGGCCTACTTCAAGCTGGCCGACCCGATCCGCGAGGAGGCGAAGTCGAGGCCGGACGGCGCATGTGGTGGCAGCGCCGGCGAGCGCGAGCCTGCTGTGCGGTAGAGAGAAGCCGGCTCAAGCTCGGGATGCGCCAGCACGGCTCAAGTTGGCGAGCGATACTTCCGAAAGGGGGCACCACCATGCAACCGCAGCAACGCGACGACCTGATCAACCTCCTATGTGCTACCGACGATGTTCCGCCGTCCCTGGTCGAGCTGCTGCGGCAGCTCGTTGAAGAGCGCGAGGAAGACCGCGACGCGCTGCGGCGCGCCCAGGCGGCCTTGGACGCAGACGTCGAGCCGGACGTTCGCGCAGCGGCCTTATCGCAGCTCGAGGCCGCTCGCCGGCGGCTCGGCATCGAGCCTGGCTCAAGTTCCTGAGCCGCGCGTGCCGATAGGTGGGGCATGAAGAACTCGGACCTGCTCGCCGAAATCCTCAGGCACCTGGCGGATGGCGCCACGGTCTACGTCTCCACCTGCCTGCGCGTCACCCGCTTCGAGCCGGCCTTCGTCGCCTTGCTCAAGGAGCGCGGCTACGCGGCGTTCCGGCTGACGCAGGACGGGGCACTGTGGATGTACGAGGGCTGCTCGCGCCGCGGCATCCCGCGCTACGTCACCATCGCGACGGGCGACGGAATCCTGCTCGTCGGCCTCAAGTTCGAGCCGGCCGCGAGCCGATAAGTGGGCAACGGAGACAATGAGCATGTCACACCAAGAGCAGCAGAGGCGGTGGTTCGTGGCGGGCCAGACGATGAGCGCGGCGCAGATCGCGGCGCTGCCGACGGCCGAGCAGCGGTTCTTCGCGCGCCAGGGCGCGGCGGCGGCGGCGCGCGCGTGAGCGGCTACTACGACGACGCGCGCTGCTTCGGCTGCGACGGCCGGCTGCTGCCGGGCAAGATCATGCCGGGCAAGCTCTGCCCGGCTTGCCACGACGGTGAACGGCTCGACGACCTGGTCGAGGTTCCGGCGGCCGCGCTGCCCGACCTGCTGCGCCGGGCCAGCGCCGAGGGCAACGCCGAGTTCCTGCGGCTGCTCGGCCTCGAAGCCGCGCGGCGCTCAAGCTCGGCCGGCTCGCAGCCGATAGGTGGGACATGAGCCCGTTCAACCGCGCCCTCTCGCTCTGCTCGACCGATGCCGCGCGCGCAGTGCTCCGCGGCGCCTACTGGGCCGCCCGCTACCCGGAGCGGCGGACCAAGGTTTGGCTCGCCTACTGCGCGCTGACCAACGCCGAGAAGGTCAGCGCCATCGAGGCGGTCAGCTACCTCCTGCGCGCCGGGCTGCGCGCGCACCTGCCGCTCTGCGATCCGGGCGCGCACTTCCCGGTCAACGGCCCCGGCATCGAGCCTGGCGAGTAACGCCGGCGAGCCCGGAGTGGTAGCCTTGCCGCCCGGGATGGGTGGCACGCTCGACTTGACGACGCGGAACCGGCTGCGCACGCAGCGTGCCGCAGTCGCGCGGCTACGCCGCAAGCTGCCCGCCGGCGATGTGGCGCGGGCGCTTGCCGACGCCGTCCTCGAGCTGGTCGACCTGGCGCTGCACGAGCCGCGCGAGCTGGCTGACGACGAGGACGAAGCCGGCGATGAGCTGGCCGCCTCGAGGAGCTGACCCGGGCGAATGGCACTGAGCAACAAGCACCCGCTCTACGCCGATCACCTGGCGGCGTGGCAGCAGATGCGCGACTGCTACGCCGGCGAGGCGGCCGTGAAGGCGGCCGGGTTCGCCTACCTGCCGGCGACGCCGGGCCAGGTCGAGGACGGCATCGTCGCCACGAACCAGAAGGGATGGATCGTCTACAGCGCATACCGCAAGCGCGCGCGCGTACCCGACGCGGTGCGCGAGGCCGTCGACGCTTTCATGGGCGTGCTACACCGCAAGCCGGCGTCCATCACGCTGCCGGCCGCGCTCGAGCCGCTGCGCGAGCGCGCGACGCTGCGCGGCGAATCGCTCGAGCTACTGCTGCGCAAGGTCAACGAGGAGCAGTTGATCGTCGGCCGCATCGGCATCCTCGGCGACGTCGTCGACGAGGGCCCGCAGGCCGGCAGCGTCTACCTCGTGACCTACACCGCCGAGCGGATCCTCAACTGGGACGAGGGCTCGCGCAGCCTCGAGCCGGCGGCGCTGAACCTCGTGGTGCTCGACGAGAGCGAGCAGGAGAGGCAGGCCGACTTCTCGTGGCGAGCCGTGACCAAGTACCGCGTCCTGGTGCTCGGCGACCCGGAGACGAACGAGCCCGAGGGCGCGGCGATCTATCGCGCCGGCACGTTCCGCGAGACTGAGACGTTCGACGCGGGCCAGCTCGTGGTGCCGTCGTTGAAGGGCCGCACGCTGTCGCGCATCCCGTTCGCGATCGCCAACCCGAAGGACGTCACTGCGGCACCGGACCGGCCGCCACTGCTCGGGCTTGCCGACCTCGTGCTGGCGATCTACCGCGGCGAGGCCGACTACCGGCAATCGCTGTTCATGCAGGGGCAGGCCACGCTGGTGACGGTCGGCGCGTCGCTCGAATCGGCGACGACGCGCGTCGGCGCCGGCGCCGAGCTGGCGCTGCCACAAGGCGGCGACGCGAAGTTCATTGTCGCACCGTCGGACGGTATCAGCGAGCAGCGCGAGGCGCTGGAGAACGACTACCGGCACGCGTCGGTACGCGGCGGCGAGCTGGTTGACGCGACGAGCCGCCAGAAGGAGTCGGGCGAGGCGCTGCGCGTTCGCGTCGCGGCGCGCACGACGACGCTGGTCACGGTCGCGAAGGCTGGCGCGTTCGCGCTCGAGCAGGTCCTCAAGGCCGCGGCCGAGTGGGTCGGCGCCAACCCCGACGAGGTCGAGGTCGTGCCGCACCTCGACTTCGTCGACGACCCGATGGCCGGCAAGGAGCTGGGAGAGGTCATGACGGCCAAGAGCATCGGCGCGCCGCTGTCGCTGCGCAGCGTGCACGCGCAGATGCGCATGCGCGGCATGACCGAGCTGACCTACGAGGAGGAGCTGGCCGAGATCGAGCGCGAGGCCGAGGCCGTGGCGATGCTCGGCACGCCGGAATCGTCGGCCGAGGACGGGCCCGAGGAAGACGAGGAAGAAGGCGGCGACGCCGAGGACGCCGAAGGCGACGAGGAGTAGCGCGTGGCTGCCAAGCCGCGGCGCCCGAGGTCAGGCCTGCCAGCACAGCCGCGGACCGCGAACGAGCTGCTGGCCGACGCCATCATCCGGCACCAGGTCGGGCTCTTGCGCTACGCCGGCAGCCTCGACCGGCGGACCCGCGAGCTGCTGGACGCCACCGAGGTCGACCTTCGCCGGGCGATCCGCCGACGGCTGCGGCTCTCGAAGGGCCTCGACCGGCCGAGCGACTTGGCGAGGCTCGAGGCGCTGCTCGCCGACGTCCGAAGGATCCGCAGCCGGGCGTGGAAGAGCGTCGAGGACTTGTGGGTCGAGGAAGGCCGCGGGCTGGCCGTCACCGAGGCCACGACGGTCGACGAGATCCTGCGCGCGGCCGCGCCCGTGCAGCTCGGGACGTCGGTCCCGCCGGCGCCGGCGCTGCGCGCCCTGGTGACCTCGAGGCCGTTCGAGGGTCGAATCCTGCGCGACTGGGCGCGCACCGTGCGCCGCAACGACCTCGAGCGCGTCGAGCGCGCCATCAAGGTCGGCCTGGTGCAGGGCGAGTCAGGCCAAGAGATCGCGCGGCGAGTCGTCGGTGCCGTCTCGACCGGCGGCCGCGGCGGCGCGACGGCGATCGCCAGGAACGAGGCCGTCGCGGTCGTGCGCACGGCAGTGGTGGCGATCGCCAGCGCGGCGCGAGGCGCGCTCTATGCGCGCAACGCCGACCTGCTCGAGGCCGAGGTTTTCCTCGCGACGCTCGACTCGAGGACCACGCCGGAGTGCCGGGCGAACGACGGCAAGCGGTTCCGGGTCGGCGAGGGCCCGATCCCGCCGCTGCACTGGCAGTGCCGCAGCACGCGCATGCCGCTGCTCGACGACGACGTCATCGGCGACCGGCCATTCAAGGCCTCGACCGAGCGCGGGCTCCTGCGCGAGTTCGCCGCGCGCGAGGGCTTCGGCGCGCCGGCGAAGCGCGACGGGCTTCCGCACGGCACCAAGGGCGACTTCGACGCGTTTGCTCGCCGGCGCGTCCGCGATCTGACCGGCCGCGTGCCGGCGAAGACCACCTACCAGGAATGGCTCGGCCGGCAGTCGGCCGAGTTCCAGAACGACGTCTTGGGCCCGACGCGCGGCAAGCTGTTCCGTCGCGGCGGCCTGGCGCTTGACCGCTTCGTCGACCGGCATGGGCGCGAGCTGACGCTGGCCGAGCTGGCGATCGCGCACCGTCGCGCGTTCGTCGAGGCGGGGCTCGATCCTGCCAGCTTCGCGCGATAGCCTCTCGGGTCCGCGGCGTGATGCCGCGAGGGAGGAACCGAGGGCATGGTCCTTAAGGCAATCCACGACAGGCTAGACGAGATACCCGAGCCGTTCCGGGAGCTGTTCACCGAGAAGGACGGCAAGTTCGAGCTGACCGGCATCACTGGCTTGAAGACGCAGGCCGACGTCGACCGGATCGAAAAGGCGCTCAAGAAGGAGCGCGACGAGCACAAGGCGGCGAAGACGAAGCTGCAGGCGTGGGGCGAGCTAGATCCAGAGGACGTGCACAGCAAGCTCGACCGCATTCCCGAACTCGAGGTGGCCGCGAAAGGCAAGCTCGACGAGGCGAAGGTCGAGGAGCTGGTCGCCAAGCGGGTCGAGGGCGTGCTCAAGGGCAAGACCGCGCCGCTCGAGCGACAGCTCAAGACGATCGAGAAAGAGAAGGCCGACTGGCTGGCCGAGCGCGATGGGTTCGTCGCGGCCGATCGCTCGCGCAAGATCGCCGATGCGGTCACCAAGGCGCTGCTCGCGGCGAAGGTCATGCCGGAGGCGCACGAGGACGCGCTCCTACTGGCCGGGCGCGTCTTCGAGGTGCGCGCCGAGGACGGCGCGGTCGTCGCGCGCGACGGCGTCGGCATCACGCCGGGAATCGACCCGCCGGCGTGGCTCTCGGAGATCCAGGCGCGCAAGCCGCACTGGTGGCCGCCGAGCCAGGGCGGTGGCGCGAAAGGCGGCGGGCCTGGCAGCCTGAACGGCGCCAACCCCTGGTCTGCCGAGCACTGGAACGTGACGGAGCAAGCCAGGTACGCGCGTGCGCACGGCGAGGAGAAGGCGGCCGCGCTGGCGAAGGTGGCCGGCTCGAGGATCGGCGCGACCCGACCAACGCAGCCAGCCAAGAAGGCCTAGGGGCTAGCGCGGCTCCCGATCGCGGGAGTAGGATCCTCGCGCGCGCACGGCATGGCCGGAGCCGCGCTCCCGCTGGTGGCAGGGGCTCGCAGGCGCATGGCGCTGCGACGAGGGAAGCCACCGAAGGCGGGTCGAGCCGTGGTGCGACGACCCTGAGTCCGAGACCGGATCGTCGAGGCAGAGAACAACCGTGGCGCTGACCCAAATCGCGGACATCGTCGTCCCAACCGTCTTCACCCCCTACGTCCAGCAGCTCACGGAAGAGAAGAGCCGCCTGATCCAGTCGGGCGCGCTCAGCGTGGACGGCGTCTTGAGCGGCATGCTCGCTGGCGGCGGCCTGCTGTTCAACGTGCCGAGCTTCAAGGACCTCGCGAACACGACCGACAACGTTTCGACCGACTCCGAGTCGGACACGATTGTGGCGGACTTCGGGGCCGGCACGCCGAACCCACGGCTCGACGCGTTGCCGAACAAGACCGGCACGTCGACGGAGACCGCGGTTCGCCTGTCGCGCAACAACCACTGGTCGTCCTCGGACCTGGCCGCGGCGCTCGCCGGCGCGGATCCCATGGCCTCGATCGCCTCGCGCGTCGCCGACTACTGGGCGCGCCGCCTGCAGGCCGCCTTCGTGGCGGCGTGGAACGGCGTCATCAAGGACAACGTCGCCAACGACGCGGGCGACTACCAGAACGACATCTCGGCCGGCGCCTACGTCGCCGGCGTGACCGACTTCTCGGCCGAGGCGCTGATCGACGCCGCGCTGACGGCCGGCGACTCGATGGACCTCTTCACGCTCGTGCTCGCGCACTCGGTCGTCTACGCGCGGATGAAAAAGAACAACCTCATCGACTTCATCCCCGACAGCGAGGGCCGCGTGAACATCGCGACGTTCTTCGGCATGCGCGTCGTCGTCGACGACGGCCTGCCGAACGCTGCCGGCGTCTACGACACGTGGGTCTTCGGTGCCGGCGCGACGCGCCTGGGCGTCGGCTCGCCCAAGGTCGCGACCGAGACCTACCGCGAGCCGCTGGCCGGCAACGGTGGCGGCCAGGAGGTGCTGTCGAACCGCGTCGAGTGGTCGATTCACCCCGTTGGCCACGCGTTTGTCGGCACGGCGGCGAACGGCGGTCCGGGCAACGGCACCGGCGCCAATCAGCTCAACGCGGCCGCGTCGTGGAACCGGGTTTTCCCCGAGCGCAAGCAGATCCGGTTCGCGCGCCTCGTGACCCGCGAGAGCTGAGCCATCGGGGCGTCGTGAGCCGAAAAGAGCAACAGGGAGGCAAGAGAGAACATGGTCAAAGGGCTACTGCGCTCGCTGGGGCGCAACACGGCGAGGGCGCCGGTCGTCAAGCAATCGGTCAAGGTCAGGAGCGTCCCGGTGTCGGTCGATGGCCTCGCCGGCGTCGGCTTCGGCACGGCGGTCATCGGCGACTTTCCGGCCGGCAACATCCTGTTCCTTGGCGCGGTCGCCTACCTGCAGTTCCGGGGGCCGACCTCGGCCAACCTGGTCGACACGTGGGAGGGCGACTACTCGATCGGTACCGCGCCGACGGCCGACGCGTCGCTGGCCGGCGCCGAGGTCGACGTCGTACCGAGCACGGCGCTGGCGGCGGCGACGGCCGAGCTGTCACCGCGCACGCGCGGAACGCAGGCCGACGGCGCCAAGGCCGGGCAGGTCTTCGACAACACGGACGGGTCGCTCGAGTTGAACCTGAACCTGCTCGTCGACGACGCGCACATCGACGCCAACGACGTGGTCATCACGGCCGACGGCGACGTCCTGCTATCCTACGTCGTGCTCGGCGACGACTGAGCCCGGGCAGAACTCTAGGAGAAGGAAACGCATGGCGGCGCTGAGCATCGCGGACGCGGTCGGAAAGCTGGATCCGGCCAACGACGAGCACTGGACGGAAGACGGCCTCCCGAGGGTCGACGCGGTCACCAAGCTCGTCGGGCGTCCGGTCGTGCGGCGCGAGGTCACCGAAGCCGCCCCGAAGGCTACCAGGGCGGCAGCGCAGCCAGAGGCGCCGCCGGCGCCGCCGCAGCCGCCGCCGCCGCAGCCGGGGCCGCCGGCGCTGCCGCCGGCGCCGGCGGCGGCGTCGTTCCTGGCCGACGACGTCGACGCCGCCGCAGTGTCGCCGGCTGGCGACGACGTCCTCGAGCTGCCGCGCAACGAGGTCTACAAGTCGCTCGACCTCGTCGAGCGGGCCATGGCCGAGATCGACCGGCGCGCGCTGGTTCTGGCTCGCCGGCGCGATCGAGTGATGGCCGGCCTCAACGACCTCAGCCGGCAGACGGCGTACCTCGAGGCGGCCAAGAACGCGCTCGAGCGCAACGGCGCGCAGTCGAAGGACAGCGGCGTTCGCGCCTACCTCGACCGGCAGAAAACGGTTCGCCTCGAGAGGGCCAGACGCGCGCAGCGGTTCATCGAGGCCGGCACTACGCCGGGCGACGTCGTCGCCCAGCTCGCGAACAAGTCGAGGCTCGACGCGGTCATGGGGCAGCGCCGTCCCGGCATGGGCGGCACGCGCCCGGTCTACCCGGTGCCGCAGCAGTGAGATCACGGCCGACTCGGCGGCGGGTCGCGACTTCGCCCGCGTGCTGAGGGCATAGCGTGGCACTCCCAACCGTCATCTTTCGCACGATCGGGTCGGCTGCTGGCCGCGACTTCGCGACGATGCCGCTGTGGGAGGACGCGACCGACTACGACTTGGTGGCCGCCAACGTCATCGAGGTTGGCCTGGTCTACGCGGACAGCGTGTTCACGGCGGCGGTGGCGCTGGCGGGCGCGACGACGGACCCTGGCCACTTCCGCGTGCTGATGGCGGCGCCCGGCCACGAGTACGACCCGATCACGGACACGGGGGTCAAGATCGTCAGCAGCACGGTGGTGAGCACCATCGAGCTGGTGGAGGGCTATTCGTGCATCGTCGGCATCTACTTCTCCACGAGCGTGGCCAAGAACGCCAACCAGGCGCACGTCGTTGGCTATACCGGCGCGCGATGGTACGCCGAGCGCTGCCTCGTCAAGGACACGTTGAGCACGGCTGATCCAGTGATCGGCTTCTTCGACATCAGCACGGCGGCGTTTGGACGGAGCTGCCTGGCTGTCGGCAAGGATGCCACCAACGGGCTGGCGAACGGCTTCAGAGGCAACGGGTCTCTCGTCTCATGGTATCGGTGCGTCGCGATGAGCTGCCGGCCTGGCGCCGCGCCACACGGCTTCTACGATAACGGCGCTGCGCTCGGGTGTGTTGCCGTCGACAACGGGACCGACTTCCGAATCGGCGCGACCGGCAACGAGACCTATTCTGCCTCGCAGGACGTCTCGGCTGACGGCACGGGATCGATCACCGGCGTCACGGCTGCTGCCGCCTTCCGCAACGCGGCGGCCAACGACTTCCGGCCGCCGGCAGGCGCGCCGACGATCGACAAGAGCGTGCCGTTCATCCCGCCGTTCAAGCCGCTCGCGCCGGCATTGGCGCCCGGGCATCCTTTGAGCGTTGGCATCGCCCTGCTGCACCTATGGGCCGACCGCGTGGCCGACGTGGCGACTGACCTGTCGGGTCGCGCCAACCACTGCACGCTGGCGGCCGGCGCGGGCGACGCGGCGTGGTCCCGCCACTTCCCTGGCGCCACCATCAGCATGGATGGCGGCAGCGCGACGCCGATGATCGTCGCGCAGGCGAGCGGCCTGCCGCTGGTCGCGGCCGGCGCGTTCTCCGTTGCCATGTGGGTGAGGCCGGACACTGTCGCGGCCGGCGTTCGCGCCCTGTGGTCGGAGCAGAACGCGGCTGGCACGACGCGCTACTCGCTGCTGTGCTCGGCGGCGTCCGTCGGTCTGCGCGTCGTCGACGCGACGAACGGCACGCTGGAGGACACCACCTCGGGCACGGTAGACATCGGGGCCGATAGGTGGCACCACGTCGTGCTCGTCGACGAGGGCGGCGCCTTCCGCATCTACGTCGACGGATTCTTGCGGCACTCCGGTAGCTACGTGAAGGCGAGCCTAGCTGTCGGCGACCTGGTGCAGACGAGGCCGTTCCTCAACATCGGCACCGCGTGGACTGGCCACTGCGCGAGCTTGATGGCCTGGGAGCGCGCGCTGACGACGACCGAGATCCAGCAGCAATGGATCCTGCACCCGTGGGAGCTGGTTGGCGGCGACCCGCCGCGCGATTTTTCCGGCACGTTTGCGCTCCAGGGCGCCAGCCTCGACATGGGCGCCTACGAGCACGTTGCGGCCGCGCGGCCGGTCGCTTCGGCCAGTCCCGGGGCGGCGAGCATCGACAAGCCGGTCCTCTGGCCTGGCTTCCGGACGGCGAGGGGGCAGGCGGCGGCCTACTTCCAGCGCAAGCGCCATTGCGGGCTCATGGATCCTGCGCGCGGGCTCTTCGTGACGCACCGATTCGTGGCGGCCGACTCTGGATTCGACGTCGGCGACAGGTTCCCTGTCCGCACCGCGCCCGTCACCTTCTCCGTCACGATCCGGCGTGATGCTTCCGCGGCCGCGCACGGGATCATCTTCGAGGCCGGCGACGCGACTACCGGGCTCGCGCTGTGGATCGCCGGGAACGGTCAGGACGTCATGGCCGCAGTCGGCGACGTCGGCAACGGCGGTGCGACGGCGACCGTAACCTCTGCGGTGATGGCCGCTGGTCAGACGATCCGCATCGTCGTGTCCGTGGTTCCCGGCACCGGCGAGCTACGGCTATGGGTCAACGGGCGCGTGGCACGCGCGGCGTCCGTCACGAAGCCGCTGCCCAACGGATGGGCGGCCGATTCGGCCGCCGGTATCGGCCAAGTCTCGGGAGCCGTGAGCGCGCGCGTGCCGGCCGCGGACCGTATCTCGCTGGTCGGCGCGGCGATTGCCTCGCCGATCTTCGCCTTCGACGGCCAAAGGCCGCAGCACTTCGGCGCGGCGTGAGCATTGGAGAACCGACCAGATGAAGACAGCTATCGCCGCCCTCATCCTCTCCGTCGCCTTGTCGGCCCAGCTCGTTTTGCCGCCCGGGGCGTCTTCGCAGGAGGGCTTTGCCTCCGACGGGAACGTCTGGACTTACCAGACTTTTCGCGCCGCCACGCGCTACCCGGCCTCGTGGGTCATGGGACCACGCACGGTCACGCAGGTCGCATGGCGAGCCGACGCGACGTACGCCTGGACCTACGACCGGATGCAGGGACAGGCCACCGTGCGAGCAGGCGCTTGGCTCGGCAACCCCGCCGTGGCCTGGTCCGCCAACCTCACGACTGTCTTTCAGGGCGCGCTCGACCCGCCGCAGATGGTTGTCGTGCAAGCCTGGACGCCGCAGCCGTGCACCTTCGTCGTGCCCTTCTCGGCTCCTCTCGTGATACCGCAAGGCGGCCTCGAGGTCGACATCGTCTTCGTCGGCCCGTGGGATCCCGTGTGGGGCAACCGCGCAACTTACTGGGTCGACGCGCTGCAGAATCCGGACAGCAGCCCGACACTCGCCGACCAGTGGCTCGACCAGGTGCCGCCGTACCTGGGCTGCGCCGGCTGGGTGAGCGAGGCGCGGGCAGACCGCGCGCTCGGCAAGCTCACGATGGAAGCGCGCGACACGGGCCTCCCGAACGCGCCGGTCGTCCTCGTCATCGGCGCCGTGCCGTCGATCCTCGGCTGCTCGCACGTCGCAGGGACCGCCTTCTTGCAGGCGGTGACCGACGGCGGCGCCTGGCTCCAGTACCATTTCCCGCAGCCGGCGGCCGACTTCGCGTGGGCATGGCAGGCTTGGATCTTCGACCCGACGCGGCCGATCGATCAGTGCCTCGGCTCTGGTCACTACTGCGCATGGCGCTACGGTGACCCCTGGCCATGCCAGCTGGTCTACGCCTACGATGCTGCGGCGGCGGTCCCTAGCTATGCCCTGACCGGGGCATCGTGGGCGACGAGGATCCAGTGAGCACGGGAGGGTAACGACCGATGGGCGCAGCACTCTTCGAAAGAGGCCGCGAGGGATTCCTCGACGGCACGATCGACTTCGACACCGACACGATCAAGGCGGCGCTGCTGCGCTTGACGACGGCCGACGTCGGCATCAAGGCGATCACCGGCGCGACGAACGCGACGCCGATCGTCATCACCGCTACGGCTCACGGCTTCGCCAACGGCGACCTGGTGCTCATCGGCAAGGTGGGCGGCAACCAGGCGGCGAACGGCATCTTCAAGGTCGCCAACCAGGCGGCCAACACCTTCGAGCTTACGGACCCGATCACCGGCGGCAACGTCGTCGGCTCGGGCGCCTACACGACCGGCGGCTACGCCGTCTGCCTGGGCCCGAGCGCGGCCGGCGACCACTGGGAAGACTTCGACGCTGCCGTGGTCGGAACTCCGGTGACGCTGGCGGGCAAGACGGTGGCGAGCGGCGTCGCTGACGCAAACGACGTGACGTTCGTCGCGGTGCCGGCCGGCGCCGAGGTCGAGGCCATCGCTCTCTACGAAGACACGGGCGTCGGCAGCACCTCGCGAATGGTCATGATCAACAACGGCTACCACGTCGTGACCTGCGCGGCGGTCGCGGCCGGCAGCGCGACAACGATCGCGGTCGAGCGGCTGGCGGCCGGCATCCCGAACGGCGCGACGATCGCCTTCTCGAACGGCCAGCTCGCGACGTTGACCGCGCTGGCGAACGCCGGCGACCGGACGCTGACCGTCAGCGCGCTGAGCGGGTCCGTGACTGCCGGCTCGCGCGCGAGCGCGCCTGCGACCGGCAGCGGCTTCCCGTTCACGCCCAACGGGAACGACGTGCTGAATACCTGGGACGCCGGAGCGAACCGAATCTTCAAGCTGTAGTCCGTGGGCGTCATCAACGCAGACCGCGTCAAAGAGACGTCCACGACGACCGGCACGGGCACCTACGCGCTCGACGGGGCGGCGGCCGGATTCCGCACTTTCGTTGCGGGCATAGGAGACGGAAGCTCTTGCCACTACGTCGCCGAGGACGGAACGGACTGGGAGATCGGCGTTGGCACGGTGAACGATGTTGGCGGGCCAGGCGAGCTGGTCCGCGATCGGATCATCGCATCCTCGAACGCCGGCGCCGCCGTGAGCTGGGGAGCCGGGACGCGCAACATCTTCTGCTCGGCAGTCGTCGAGGCGTTGGAGCAGCGCAGGGTGCTGACCGCCGACCAGGCCAGCACGACGGTCACCACCAACGTGAACGTCACCGGCTTGGACTTCCAGGTCAAGGCCGGGCGGCGCTATATGTTCAGCTACGGGACGCTCTCGCGCGCCGCAGCGACTACCACTGGCATCCGGCTCAGCGTGACGGTGCCGGCGTTTACGAAGTTCGGCGCGGTGGCTCGCGTCCCTACATCCACAGCGGACGGCGCATCTACAGAGTTCCAGGGCAACATCACGGCATCGGGCGATCAAGTAGTCGGTACCGGCCACCCGGCGACAGGACTCGACTATTTCAGCGAAGTTCGCGGCATACTGGTGCCATCGGCTGATGGGGATCTCCGGCTCGTGTATGCCTCCGAGGTTGCGGCCTCAGCCGTCACCGTTGCCCAGGGGAGCTACGGGCGGCTCCTGGTGCTGGGGTAATCGGCATCATAGGGAGAGTCAGCATCGGCATGCCATGCCACGATGGCTTCCGGGCCGATAC
>Ga0137356_1000071_pt1 | contig 14826 bp, 17 predicted proteins | sample EasRivERMLT830_2_FD_102297 | JGI IMG/M metagenome (GOLD analysis project Ga0137356, IMG submission 102297) | Soil microbial communities from meander-bound floodplain in the East River, Colorado, USA - East River MetaG ERMLT830_2 | ecosystem: Environmental > Terrestrial > Soil > Floodplain ...
CTGGTGCTCGGCTACCTGGGCGTGAAGCCCACCACGGTGTGGGGCCAGTTCGGCTTCGAGGCCTTCTTCCTCGACACCAAGGACCGCGCCACCTGGATGGCCCGCCTGTGCACGGTGCTCTACTTCGCCTTCTTCATCCTGATGCCCTGGTACACGGCCAGGGACAAAGTCAAGCCGGTGCCCGACCGGGTGACGATGTGAGGGCCGCGGCCGTGAAACAGCTCATTGCCGCCTGCCTGTTCGCGCCCGCGACGCTGCTCGCCGCGCAGACCGGCACCCCGCTCGATGCGGCGCCCATCGACGCGCGCGACCTGGCGAGCCTGCAGTCCGGCGCGCGCACCTTCGTCAACTACTGCCTCGGCTGCCACGGCCTGCAGTACCTGCGCTACAACCGGCTCACCGACCTGGGCCTCACCGAGGCGCAGATCCGCGACAACCTCATGTTCAGCGCCGAAAAGGTGGGCGAGACCATGAAGATCGCGATGAGCGTCAAGGACGGCAAGTCGTGGTTCGGCGTGCCGCCGCCCGACCTGTCGGTGATCGCGCGCTCGCGCGGCGCGGACTGGCTCTACACCTACCTGCGCACCTTCCACCGCGACGCCAAGACCGCGACCGGCTGGAACAACAAGGTGTTCCCCGACGCCGCCATGCCGCACGTGCTGTGGAAGGTCCAGCAGGCGCAGAGCGCCGCGCAGTACGACATCACGGTTCGCGACCTCGTCAATTTCCTCGTCTACGCCGGCGAGCCGTCGGCGCAGTCGCGCAAGTCGATCGGCGTCGTCGTGCTGTTCGTGCTCGGCGTGCTGTTCATCTTCGCGTACATGATGAAGAAGGCATTCTGGAAGGACGTACGCTAGTCCCCCGCAAGATCAACCCCGAGGCCGGGCGGGCTGTTCCGTCCGGCCTTTTCGTCAGGACCACCGCCTCATGATGCAACTTTATTCCGGCACCACGGACCCCTTCAGCCACCGCTGCCGCTTCGTGCTCTACGAGAAGGGCATGGACTTCCAGGTCATCGACGTGGACATGTACAACAAGCCGGAAGACATCGCGGTGATGAACCCGTACAACCGGCTGCCGGTGCTGGTGGAGCGCGATCTCATCCTGTACGAGTCGAACATCATCAACGAGTACATCGACGAGCGCTTCCCGCACCCGCAGCTGATGCCGGCCGACCCGGTGATGCGCGCGCGCGCGCGGCTGATGCTCTACAACATGGAGAAGGAGCTGTTCGACAACGTCGAGGCGCTCGAGTCGGGCAAGGAAAAGCAGGTGGACAAGGCGCGCCAGATGGTCACCGACCGGCTGATCGAGCTCTCGCCCCTGTTCACCAAGACCAAGCACATGCTCGGCGACGACTTCACCATGCTGGATGTCGCCATCGCGCCGCTGCTTTGGCGGCTGGACCACTACGGCGTCAAGCTCGGCAAGACGGCGGCGCCCCTGATGAAGTTCGCCGAGCGCATCTTCTCGCGCCCCGCGTTCATCGAGGCGCTCACGCCTTCCGAAAAGGTGATGCGCAAGTAGCTGCATGAACGAGATCGCCACCAAGCCCTACCTGCTGCGCGCGCTCTACGACTGGTGCGTGGACAACGGCTACACGCCGCACGTGGCGGTGAAGGTGGACTCGAAGACCCAGGTGCCCTCGGAATACGTGAAGAACGGCGAGATCACGCTGAACGTCTCGCCCAGCGCGGTGCACAAGCTGCAGATGGGCAACGAGCTGATCGAGTTCTCCGCGCGCTTCGCCGGCGTCGCGCGCCAGATCTCGGTGCCGGTGACGAACGTCTACGCCATCTACGCGCGAGAGACCGGGCACGGCATGACCTTCGACGTGGATGCGTCCAAGCCCGCGACCCAGCCCGTGGCCGAGGCCGAGCCGGCCGCGCCTCCGAAGGAGCCGCCGGCGGCGCTGCCCGCGCCGACGGCCACAACAGCGGAGCCGCCCAAGAAGCCCGGCGGCGGCAAGCCTACACTTCGCCGGATCAAGTAGACTGCCCTCGGCAAAATCGGGGTCAGACCCCAATTTCGCTTGCGAGTCGAAATTGGGGTCTGACCCCATGCCGGCTTAGCTCAGTTGGTAGAGCAGCGGTTTTGTAAACCGTTGGTCGGCGGTTCGATTCCGTCAGCCGGCACCATAGAGACTGCGGTGGAACGAATGTAGAGTTGTTGGAGAAATTGTCGGCCCGCCGCAAGATCCAGCAAGTGGAGTGCTTATCACCTGAGCCTGTACTCCTACGACATATGTCCTACACGATGCTGCCAAGTTGCGAGCAGCATGCCTACTTCCGAACGGAGCCGGGTGTGGTTAGTCGGCGGTTCGAATCGGCCACATCCTGCCAAAGCGACGCATTCAGGGATACATTTTCGGCCTCCTTTCGGCGAGTCCGCTTTGCGACACTTCATTAATACACAAGATTGGCGCTTGGAGGAAATGCAGGAGCTCCTAGCTGCTTCCGCCAGCTTGAAGCGCGATCCGATCCAGCCCCGCCTGCAGGGGCGGACGATCGCACTGCTGTTCTTCAATCCTTCTCTGCGCACTAGGACGTCATTTCAGATCGGCGCGGCCCAGCTCGGCGCGACGGCGGTCGTCCTGGAGCCCGGCAAAGGCGTGTGGGGCATCGAATTCGATCCCGGCAAGGTCATGGACGGCGATGCGGAGGAGCACATCGTGGAAGTCGCATCGGTGCTTTCGCGCTACTGCGACCTCATCGGGATGCGCGCCTTTCCGGGGTTTAAGAACTGGAAGTACGACCGCGACGACCCGCTGATCAAGGTGCTCGCGCAGCACGCACGGGTGCCGGTCATCAACATGGAAACGATCGTCCACCCTTGCCAGGAGCTTGCCTTCGCGATGACGCTCCAGGAGAAACTGGGAACGCTGAAGGGCAAGAGGCTCTGCCTGACATGGACTTGGAATCCCCAGCCGCTGAGCACCGCCGTGCCCAATTCAATTGCCATGATCGCCACGAAGTACGGCATGGACGTGACGCTGTTGTGCCCGACCCCGGACTATGTCCTCGACGAACGCTTCATGAAGGCGGCGTTGAAGAACGCCGCAGCCAGCGGAGGAACGCTGACGGTGGCGCACGAGATCAACGACGGTTACCGGGCAGCGGATGTGGTGTACGCGTGCAGTTGGGGCGCGTTGCCGTACTACGGCGACCCAGAAAGGGAATGGTCATTGTCCAGCGCATACCGGGGCTTCCTCGTCGACGGACGAAAGATGGCCCTCACCAACAAGGCGCTTCTCAGTCATTGTCTGCCAGTGCGCCGCAACGTGGAAGTGGCCGATGCGGTCGTGAACAGCCCTGCCTGGATTGCGATCGACGAAGCAGAGAACAGGCTCCACGTCCAGAAGGCTCTCATGCTTAGCCTGCTGCACACGTCAGGGCGCGCATAATGTCTTCCGGCCGTTCGGCGGTTCAATTCCGTCAGCCGGCAGCACACCCTTACCTCGGCACGACGTTGTTACCCGGCACAGCGGGCGGGTGGGCTGGCAGGGGCGCGGGCTTTGGCAGCGGCTGCGCCCTGACCACGAGCGGCGGCAGCATAAAGGTGCGCTCGTCCGCCGCCTTCTGCCGCTCGTAGGGGCGCGGCGCCTGCGGCGGGTCCTTGTCCACGTTGAGCAACTGCTGGCTGGAGACGTTCTCCAGCCGCTGCCGTTCGCTCAGGTGCCGATTGTCGCCCGGCGCGGGCGTCGCGCCTTCTTGCCATTGCCTGAGCTGCAGGGCGAACCCGGCCGATTGCTGGTCGCGCTGGATGAGGGCGCGCTGGACCTCCTGCTCCTGTGCCAGCACCGGCGCAGTGACCAGCGCCAGGACCAGGAATCTCCACATGCCTAGCGCTTGATCTGGAACCGGCAACGGTTCTGCGAGTAGGACGCGCACACGCCCGCAAGGAACGTCGCCAGCGCGGGCGTCGGCTGCACATCGTGCTCCGCCGCGCCGGAGAGCGACAAGCCGGCATCCGGCGTCCACGTCCCGCTGCCGCTCAATCGCAGAGGCCCGCTCAGCGTCGCAAGCTCGATGTCCACTTTCCTGCCGCCGCCCCGCAGCTTCACCACGTGCGAGCCCAGGTCGAGCCCGGGCGCGCGCGCCAGCCGGACCTGACGCCACTCAATCTCCGCTTGGCCGAGGATCGATCCGGTGTCAATGCGCTGGCTCTCGGAACGAATGCGCAATGTCCCCTGGGGACCGACCGCGTCGAGTCCGGGCACGAGGCTCGCAAGGACGCTGGCAGGCAGCGCGACGTCGAGGCCGCGGATCGTCGTGCCAAAGGGAGAGACCTCGACATGCGTGCTGCGAGTGCCGTCGCCGAGCGATACATCGGCGGCGAGCTTCCCGGTGAACACGACGGGCCAGGCCGTCTTCCAGCGTAGTGCGCCGAGTTCGACGGGAGAGCCGGACCGCTGCATGGCATACAGGCGCCCGCTTCCGGACCACAGGCTGCCCGCCGGCGCGCGCAGCTGGAGCTTCTGCGCGGAGGCGCGTTCTATTGCTCGGGCAACCCAGGGCGCGGGCGCGATGGCAATGAGCGCCGCCAGGTAGATGACGCCGCCGACCGCGCAATAGACCGCGATGCGCCGCGAGATCAAGGCGCGCCAGCCCTGGACGGTGCGCCGGCCCCTGCGAAGGTCGCATCGAGCCGGACGAGGCCCGGCTGCTCCAGCGCGCTGATGCGGCACGACACCAAGCGAACTCCCAGTTGCCGCTGGAGGCTCTCGATCCAGGCCAGCCAGGCGGTAAAGGGCACCGCCGCCGACTGCATTCGCACCTTGCCCTCCGGCAGCGCTTCAATGCGCTCAACCGCGACGGCGAACGGCGTTTGCGCTGCGGATGCACGCAGCAGCGTCGCGAGGTCGCCCTGCTGCGGCGCGGCGGCCACCTGCTTGCGAACCGCCGCGATCTCCGGGCGCTGCCGGCGCATGTCCTCGAGCTGCGCGCGCAATTGAGGCAACGAGGCAGACAGCCGCTTGCGCGCCGCCATGCCGGGTTCCAACAGGAACAAATAGAGCGCCGCCGCGAGTACCAGCGCAGCGCCTGCGAGCAGGGCGGTGCGTTCCCTTGGGGAATACGAACTCCAGGTCGTGCGGACGGTGTCGACGATTCTCATGCACCGGTCCTCGACCGCAGCCGCAGCGTGATGGCGCCGGCGGCCGGCCCTTCCTGCAGGTTCGCTTCGTAGCCCTGCGGCAAGGGCTTGGCGCGCAAGTCCTTGAGGAGCGTCGCGGCCTGTTGCCCCATCGCTGGGCGCAGCGTCACGGTCAGGGCGGAATTCTCGTAGGTCACGCTCTCTACGCGATGACGCGCGGTATCGCGCAGCTCCTCTGCGAAGATGCGCAGCAGCGTGAGGAAATCCTCGCGGCCTGCGTAGCCTGCCTGTTGCCGCAGTCCTGCGAGGGCACGGCTCATCTGCAGCGGTGCGTCCACCACGGCAGCGCTCTCGCCGAAGGTCTCGCGGTAGATGGAGTGCATTTCGCCGAGGAGCACATTGCGCTCGCGAACCTTGGCGCCCCAGTCCAACGCAATCGCAACAGTGCTCAGCGCAAGCAAGGCTGCGGCCATTATCGCCGGGGGACGCAAGCGCTGCAGCCACGGGGTCGTGCCGCGGTGCGCCGCGAATTCTCCCTGCAGGAGCTCGGTCTCCGGTCGGCGCCTCGCGTCCGTCCAGTGCCACTCGGGACCTGCCTCCACCGGGACGCCAAGCGCAGCCGACCACGCGCGCACATCGGCCACCGCGGACCCGCGAACCGGGCGCACCACGAGAGCCTGCGGGCCTGTGCCCTCGGCGCTCGCCCGCTCCAGTGCGAGCTGCAGGGCCACCGGCGCGGCGTGCGCTTCCGCGCGATCGAGGGCGATCGCCTGATTCTCCCCGGTGCGCGCGAATCCTTCGTCGCCCCGCGTCACGACAGTCCAGGTGTGCAGCTCCAGCGCCGGCAGCAGGCTTTCCGGATACGCGGAGACGGCGGCGAGGCCCGCGCTCTGCAGCCTCGTGAGCAGCGAGCCCAGCCACTGCCGGTCAACGATGGCGAGGCAAAGCGAACTCTTTGCCGGCCCCGGCGTGGCGGCAACATGCAGCTGCTCCGGGTCCGGAAGCGCAAGCTCCTCGGCGAGAAAGCGCAGCCCCTTTCCAAGCCGCCTCTGCTGCGACGGGGGCGCGACGACAGCGTCGAGCGTCACGAGATCGCTCGCCAGCACCACCTCGCAGGCGCCCTTGACCGGAGACTGGGCCAGATTGCCGGTGCCCGCGGCCAGCACCTCGCCTTCATTGCCGATGGTCGCCCACTCGAACGCGCCGGTCGCGGGCGTGTCGCGCGTCACGCGGATGCGGCAGGCGGTCATCGCATCCGCTGCCACAAGATGGCCGGCATGCCCGTCTTCTCACGCTGCAGCAGGGCCTCCATGCGCACGTCAGCCTTGCCCACCGTCGCGCGGCCCTGCAACAGAAAGTACTGGCTCTCGATCGACAGATCGCCTGCTTCCCATTGAAAGGCGCGGCGCGGCAGTCTCGCGCGGAAGTCATCCAAAGTGCGAAAGGGTGTCGTCGCGCGGCCGCCCGTCAGCGCCTGGGCCTCGGCCAGCGTGAGCCCGGCCACCAGCGCGACGAGGACTTCCGGCGGGGCGAAGTTGACGTTCACCGGGGTGCGCCGCGGCAGCGCAGTGGCAAACCTGCGCAACTGCGCGAGCACCTGCTCGTCCACGCCGCGCACCCGCAGCAGCTCGCCGATCTCCGCCACCGGCTGGTTTGCCGCACGGTACGGCATGGCGAGCTGCAGATAGTACGCATCCTCCGCGCCATCTTTCGGCAGCGGCTCGTTGTCGGCGTCGACCCAATCGGCGATGGCCTCGGCGAGACCGGCTTCCAGGCCGATAGCCTGCAGCAGCCGCTTGAAGACGGCGAGTTCCCTGGCGCTGGCATGACCGTCCTGCGCCAGGTTGTTCACGTTGAACAGCGCCTGCTGGTCGCTGATCTCGCCGGCCACCGAGCCTTGCTCGATGTCCGTCGACGGCAGCCCGATGGCCCACAACTCGCCGCCGTGATCCACGTTGGAGCTGCGCGCATCCTGCTGCAGGATGGAGCGCGCCCATTGCGCGCCGCCCTTCAGCACCCAGGTCGCCTGCTCGTAGTCGCGCGCCGTCGTCAATTGCCTCAGGGCGAGATCCTGCTGGCGGACCAGCGACACCGCGGCCGCTGCCGCAAGGGCCACGATGAGCATGGCGACGAGGATGGCGGCACCCCGGTGGCGGCAGGGTAGCGTCATTGCAGCGGCAGGGTTCGCGCGATCTCCTCGCCGCCGGCGAGGACGATCCGCACCGAGACCGCGCGCGGCAACGCCGTCGCGGGCCGTTGTGCCGGCCATTCCGTGGTCCAGCGGCCATCGGCGTCGAGCGCCTGCCACTGCAGGTCTGCGACCGCTCCGAGCAGCTCGTACGCCGCGGGCGCGCTTCCCGGCGCGGCGTCCAGGTCCGGCCAGACCAGGTACTCCAGCGCGCCCTCGCGCAGGCGGTATCCCACCCGGCGCGGGGCGCTGCGCATCGCCGCACCCTCGCCGATACCCAGCCGTGTGAATTCCAGTTGCCCGCTGCCGGTTGCCGCGGCTGCGCTCATGCCTGTGGTCAGCAGCAGCGCCGGGTTCGTGTGGTCCGCGCCGTCCCGCGTCGTGCGCCCGACCGCCATCGTCAGGTCCTCGCTCAACTGCGAGAACAGCAGCGACACGTCGCTCCAGCGGCGTGTTTCCGCCTGCAGCCGCGCCTCCGCGTCGAGGACCGAGTTCAGTCCCCGGTAGCCCAGCGCGCCCACGATGGCGAGCACCGCCATCGCGACCAGCAGTTCGAGCAGGGTGAAGCCGCGGCTGCGCACGTCAGAACTCCCTGGAGAGCACGCCGACCAGGCGGCGAAGCTCGTGGGTGGGATCGCCGGCTTCCGTCACGTGGATCTCTACGCGCCGCAACCCCGGATGCGGCGTGGCGATGACCTCGGCACGCCAGCGAAAATCCACGCCGGCCTGGCGCTCGGCGCCTTCGGTCACGCCAACGCCAGGCCAGGCGCGGCGCGCGACGAACTCGCCGAGGCGGTTCTCCGCAACCAGGCCCGCCAGCACGCGCTGCTTGTGCGCAACCGCGGAATCGGTGGAAAGCGAGACCGACCTGGCCGCCGCAGCCATCGCGATCGCGAGAATGGCGAGCGCGACCAGGACCTCAACCAGCGTGAAGCCGTGCGCTCTCGGGCCGGGTGCGAGCATCGTCGCGTGCTTCAAGGGGGACTAGCGAAACGCGGCCAAGCGGGCCTCCACGCAGGGTGAAGCCCGCATCGCCTGCGGAGACCGTCGCGGCGATCGCGCCGGCGAGGCCGTAGGGCGACATCACGATGCGCTCTCCCTCGCGAAGCGGATGTGCTTCGACCGTGACATCACGCAGCAGCACGCCATCGGGCAGCGATCTGCGCCGATACACGCTGTCATCGGCAAAACCCACCCACCCGCCGTCCTCCGCCCTGCGAAAGAACGCGTAACCGCCGGGCACCGGCGACCAGGCGATGCTTTGCCCGCTCGCGCGCGCCTCGGCGAGCGCGAGCTCGATCAGCGCCGCGAGCCTGCGGCCCTCGGTCCGGGCCTGCGCGGCAGCGCTGGGCGATGCGACGATGACCAGCATCGTCGACAGCACGGCAACGAGGACCAAGGTGACCAGAACCTCGATCAGCGTGAAGCCCGATTGCCGCATGCGGATCGTGTCGCGCACTACAGGCTCCACGAGCCCACATCCGCATCGAAGCCCTCGCCTCCGGCAACGCCATCCGCGCCGAAGCTGAAGATGTCGATCTCGCCCTGCAGGCCGGGATTGAGGTACTGGTAGGGGTTGCCCCATGGATCCCTCGGCATGCGCTCGAGATAGCCGCCCGTCTTCCAGTTCGGCGCCAGAGGAGGGATGGTGGGCGGCTTGACCAGCGCTGCCAGGCCCTGCTCCGTGGTCGGATAGCGCAGATTGTCCAGGCGATAAAGCTTCAGCGCCTGCGAGAGCGTACGGATGTCCTGCTGCGCGGCGATCACTCTGGCTTCGTCCGGGCGGCTCATCACTCGCGGCACGATCAACGCCGCGAGGATGGCGAGGATCACCACCACCACCATGATCTCGATGAGCGTGAATCCGCGCGCATCCGCCCCGCGACGCCGGAAATCCTGTCGGATCGTCACGACAGGGGAACGCGTCGTCGCCTGAAGAAGCGATGTTGCGGGGCTTGCGCTGCGCATCGAGGGAGGGTATCGGGTGGTTCGAACGGTGTACTATACATCGAGCGTTGCGCCACCTGTCTCCCGATGCATCCAACAGGAATGAACCGCCTGACGCACTGGATCCTGAACGAGGCCTCGATGGTCGCCCTCGAGCTTACGCTCGTGGCGGCGCTCGCGATCAGCCTTGCGTACTGGACATGGGTCGCCATCAGTCCGGCGACCGTGGCAGCGCCAATGCTGTCCGCGGGTCCGGGCTCCGGCCGGCCGGAGCAGCTCGCCAGCGGCAACCTTTTCGGGGCGCCTTCGGCAGGCGTCGCGACGGGGCCGCGCAGCGCGGGCGCGGGGTTCACGCTGGTCGGCGTTTTTTCCGGCGAGCGAGCGGGCGATGGCCGGGCCATCTTCGGACGGCAAAGCGGCCCGCCGGCGAGCATCGCCACAGGCGAATCGATCACCTCCGGCGTGACGCTGCACGAAGTGCACCCGGATCATGTGATCATCCTGCGCAACGGCGTGGAGGAACGCATCGACCTGGAACGCCGGTTGGCGCGTCCGCTGGCGCCGACGGCGAAGCCGCCCGCTCAGGTGCAAAAGTGATGCGGCGCTTTCTCGCAGCCTTGTTGACCGCGGGGTTCCTGCAAGCGGCCGGCGCACAGCAGGCCCAGGAGCCGATCACGCTCAACTTCGTCAACGCCGATATCGAATCGGTCGCCGCCGCGATCGGCAAGATGACGAATCGCAATTTCCTGATCGATCCGCGGGTCAAGGGGACGGTCAACCTGGTGTCGGCGCGCCCCGTTCCGGCCTCGGCGGTGTACGGCATCTTCCTGTCCGCGCTCAGGCTGCAGGGGTTCGCGGCAGTGGAAAGCGGTGGCATCACGAAGATCCTGCCGGAGGCCGAAGCGAAGCTGCATGTCAGCGGCGCGGGCTCGCGCGGCAGCGCGGGCGGCGATCGCATGCAAACGCAGGTGTACACGCTGAAGTTCACGTCGGCGAGCCAGCTGATGCCCGTGCTGCGCCCGATCATCAGCCCGAACAACACCATCGCGGCGTTCGCCGGCACCAATTCCCTGGTGATCACCGACTACGGCGAGAACCTGCGCCGCATCGAGCGCATCATCGAGGCCATCGACCGGCCTGGCGGCGGCGAGCCGGTCGTGATTCCGCTGCGCTACGCCGCAGCCGCGGACGTGATCCAGACTCTGACCAAGGTGATGTCCGACAGCATCGTCGCCACCCCCGGCCAGGCGGGTGCGATCGAGCTCTCGTTGCGCGTCTATCTCGCGTCCGATACGCGCACCAACAGCATCGTCGTGCGCTCCGAGAATCCGGCGCGCACGGCGCTGGTGCGATCGATGGTGGAGCAGCTGGACGTGCGCACAGGTACCGCTGCGAACGTGCACGTCGTCTACCTGAAGAACGCCGAAGCCACGCGAGTGGCGGAGACGCTGCGCGCCATCCTCACCGGCGAATCGGCCGCTGCGCCGGCGCCCGCGCAGGCCGCGGGCGCGGCGGGCGCGGCGGGCGCAGCCGCGCAGGCCACGTCCGCGCTGGCCCGGTCCGCGCAGGCTTCCGCTCAGGGCGGCGGCGCGGTTCAGGCCGATCCGGCCTCGAATGCCCTGCTGATCTCGGCGCCCGATTCGATGTTCGTTCACATCAAGGCGATCATCGACAAGCTCGACGTGCGCCGCGCGCAGGTCTACGTGGAAGCCCTGATCGTCGAGATCCTGGCGGAAAGAGCGGCCGAGTTCGGCATCCAGTGGCAATCGGTTGGCGATGTCACGTCCAATCAAACCCGGGGGTTCGGCGGCACCAACTTCAGCGGCACCGGCACCGGGGCCAACATCATCGATGCCTCGGTCAATCTCGGCACCCTGGGCCCCGGGCTCAACGTAGGCGTGGTGAAGGGGCAGGTCACGATTCCGGGCATCGGCACGGTGACGAACATCGCCGCGCTCGCCCGTGCCCTCGAGACGGACGCCAACGCCAACGTTTTGTCGACGCCGAACATCCTCACGCTGGACAACGAGGAAGCGCGCATCATCGTCGGCCAGAACGTGCCGTTCATCACCGGCCAGTACGCCCAGACGGGCAGCTCGACGACCGCGACGCCCTTCCAGACCATCGAGCGGAAAGACGTCGGCCTGACGCTGCGCGTCAAGCCGCAGATCTCGGAAGGCGGCACGGTCCGGCTGCAGATCTTCCAGGAAGTCTCCAGCGTGCAGGACCAGGCCAATCCCGCGGGCATCATCACCAACAAGCGCTCCATCGAGTCCACGGTGCTGGTCGACGACGGCCAGATCATCGCGTTGGGCGGCCTGGTGCGGGATTCGACGAGCGATGGCGTCGAGAAGGTGCCGCTGCTGGGCGATATTCCTTTTATCGGCTACTTGTTCAGGTACGACACCCGCAAGCTCTCCAAGGTCAACCTCATGGTCTTCCTGCGCCCGGTCGTGCTGCGCGATAGCGCCGCCTATAGCGGCTTCACGGCCGAGCGCTACCGGCTGATGCTGGGTGAGCAGGAGAAATTCAAGCCGCCGGCGCATCCCATCCTGCCGGACTATCCGGGGCCGCTGCTGCCGCCGGTCGACCCCAACCGGCCCTAGCCGCAACGCGCATGCGCGCGAATAGCCCAGAGGCTCCCTAGCATGGACGCCGTCCGCGACGCCGCGGTCCGGCTGGTGCCCTACCAGTTCGCGAAGACGCATGGCGCGCTCGTGCTGGAACTGTCGGCGGACCAGGCGTCGGTCTGCCTGCGGCAGGGAGCGCGGCCGCAGGCGCTCGCCGAGCTGCGCCGCGTGCTGGGCGTGCCCGTGCGCGTGGCGAGCATGGTGCCGACCGAGGCGTTCGAGCGCCACCTGGCCGAAGCGTACACGCGAGGGAACCAGTCCGCGGCCCTCGTCGCAGACGACCTCGAGCACGACATGGATCTCTCGCGCCTCGTGCGCGAGATGCCGAAGGTGGAGGACCTGCTCGATTCCGAGAACGATGCGCCCATCATCCGCATGATCAACGTGCTGCTGACGCAGGCGCTGCGCCAGCGCGCCTCCGACATCCACATCGAGCCTTACGAAGGCCGCTCGGTCGTCAGGTTCCGGGTCGACGGCACCTTGCAGAACGTCGTCGAGCCGCACCGCGCGCTGCACGCCGCCATGCTTTCGCGCATCAAGGTGATGGCGAACCTGGACATCGCCGAGAAGCGCCTGCCGCAGGACGGGCGCATCTCCCTGCGGCTTGCCGGCCGCCAGGTGGACGTGCGGGTCGCTACCCTGCCGACGAGCTACGGCGAGCGCGCCGTGCTGCGCCTGCTCGATAAGGAGGACGGCAAGCTGGAACTGTCGAGCCTGGGCATGGCACCCACGACGCTGGCGCGCATCGACGACCTCATTCACCAGCCGCACGGCATCGTGCTGGTGACCGGGCCGACCGGGTCCGGCAAGACCACGACGCTGTACGCGGCGCTCTCGCGCATCGACGCCCTCGGCCTCAACATCATGACCGTCGAGGATCCCGTCGAGTACGAGCTCACCGGGGTATCGCAGACCCACGTCAATGCGCGCATCGGCATGACGTTCGCGCGCGCGCTGCGCTCGATCCTGCGCCACGATCCCGACGTCATCATGATCGGCGAGATCCGCGACCTGGAGACCGCGCAGATCGCGGTGCAGGCGAGCCTCACCGGGCACATGGTGCTCGCCACGCTGCACACCAATGACGCGATCAGCGCCACCACGCGCATGATCGACATGGGCGTCGAGCCCTACCTGCTGTCCTCGAGCCTGCTCGGCGTCCTCGCACAGCGGCTGGTGCGAAAGCTGTGCCCGGCTTGCAAGCGCGCCTATGCGCCGACGAGCGCCGAGCTCGCGGAGTTTGGCGCGAGCCTCGGCGCCGCGCAGTTGTTCGGTCCGGGCAGCTGCGCCGCCTGTCACGGCACCGGCTATGCGGGGCGTACCGGGATCTACGAGCTCTTCGTCGTCGACGCGGAGGCGAAACGCCTGATCCACGCCGAAGACGGCGAGCAGCTCCTGCGCGAGTACGCGCTCAAGCAGGGCATGGCGATGCTGCGCCAGGACGGCCTGCGTTGGGTGCTTTCCGGCGTTACGTCCCTGGAGGAAGTCGTACGGGTGACGCGTGAGTCCTGAGCGCGCGCCCCGCGGATCGCCGCGCCAGAGTTGAGTCATGCCGGCGTACAGCTATGTCGCCGTGGACGCGCAGGGCCGGACCCGGCGTGGCGTCGTCGAGGCGGAGGCGCCGCGCCAGGCGCGCGCGGGGTTGCGCAGCGATGGCCTCGTGCCCCTGGAGCTGGCCGAGGTCGAGCCGGAGGCGGCGGCGCCGGGCAAGGCAGGCTGGCGGGGGCGACGGCTGCGCCTTTCCACCGGGGCGCTGGTGCTGTTTACCCGGCGCCTTGCGCTGCTTCTCGAGGCGGGACTGACGATCGAGCAATGCCTGGACGCGCTCATCGAGCAGGCGCAGGACGAGGCGGGCGGCCGCATCGTCGCCGCCGTGCGAGCCGAGGTGCTGTCGGGCCAAAGTCTCGCCGCCGCATTCGACCGGTTTCCGGCTTCGTTTCCGGACATCTACCGCGCGCTCATCGGCGCAGGCGAGCAGTCGGGGGATCTCGCGGGCGTCATGACGCGCCTTGCCGACTACCTGGAGAGCCGCCAGGCGATGTCGCAGACGGCCGGCCTCGCGCTCCTCTACCCCGCGATCGTGGCGTCGGTGGCGCTGCTGATCGTGGTGGGGCTGCTAACCTACGTCGTGCCGCAGGTGGTCGAAGTGTTCGAGCACAGCCGCCAGGAGCTGCCATTCCTCACGCGCGCGCTTCTCTGGTTGAGCGCAGCTCTGCGGGGAAACCTCTGGCTGATCGTCGTACTTTCCGTGGCGCTCGTCGTCGGCGCCCGCTTCGCCTGGGCGCGCGAGGCGTGGCGCGCGAGGTGGCAGGCGCGGATCCTTCGCTGGCCGGTGATCGGCCCGCTGCTGCTTGGCATCGGCACCGCGCGCCTGGCCAGCACCCTGGCGATCCTTGTGGGCGGGGGCGTCCCGCTCCTTCAGGCGCTCGCGGCGAGCGCCCGCGTGATGGGAAGCCTGCCGCTGAAGGCAGCGGTCGAGGAGGCAGCCAAGCTGGTGCGCGAAGGCAGCACCCTGCACCGCGCGCTCGACAGCCGCAGGATCTTTCCGCCGATCTTCATCCACCTGGTGTCGTCCGGCGAATCGAGCGGCCGCCTCACGCACATGCTGCAGCAGGCCGCCCGCCACCAGGAGCTCGAGAACGAGCGCCGCATCCGCCTGCTCACGGGGATCCTGGAGCCCGCTGTCATCGTGGCGATGGGCATCGTGGTGCTGCTGGTGGTGCTGGCCATCCTGATGCCGATCATCGAGATGAACCAGCTCGTGCGGCCGTGATGCGGTGCGCGGGGAGGGGAGTCAACCCCGCGCAAGAAACCAGCGACTAGAGTTCCTGAACACCCTTTGCGGCGTCCCTCAGGATGTTGTCAAACGGCACCGCGGGGCTCTTGGCGGGCGCCGGATTCTTGCGCTCGTAGTAACCAGCCCGGAACCCCAGGGAATAGTCGTCGATTCCAATCTGCGCGTGCTTC
>Ga0137356_1000074_pt1 | contig 14473 bp, 11 predicted proteins | sample EasRivERMLT830_2_FD_102297 | JGI IMG/M metagenome (GOLD analysis project Ga0137356, IMG submission 102297) | Soil microbial communities from meander-bound floodplain in the East River, Colorado, USA - East River MetaG ERMLT830_2 | ecosystem: Environmental > Terrestrial > Soil > Floodplain ...
AGTTCACCCGCGTAGCCGCGGCAAGTAACGCCGGCGTGTCGCACGGTACCTATTAGCGGGGAGCATCGATGTTGAAATCAGAGGCATCAAATCGATCCAGCAGGAACTGGGGCGGCATTCTGTTCCTCATCGTCTTGGCGGCAATAGTCTTACGGGTGTACTGGGCTGCAGGACTTATTCCGAAAGATGATGCTGAATATGCGAAGGTCGCCTATCAGATGTCGCGAGGGACATTTGATTACGCTCGCTACGAGGGATCGCCAGTCGTACCACTCCGAACTGGAATCGTACTACCCACAGCGGCGTCGATGGCCCTTTTCGGTCCAGGCGAAGTCCAGATCGCCGCTTATCCGTTGATCACATCGGTGGTCATGATCCTGTTGATCTACTTTTTTGCGGCGAGGATGTTCGGACACCAGGCAGCGAGGATCGCCTCGATCATCTGGATATTCCTTCCAATGGAGATCGAACTTGCGACGATGGTAGTCCCGGAGATTCCGGTGACCGCATTCGCATTCCTCGGTGTCTATTGCATCCATGTTGCGAGGAGTCGCGACGATATTGGGCAACGAGCGAAACTGCTGCACGGCTTGGCAGGCGGATTGGCCTTCGGTGCGGCGTGGCTCTGCAAGGAGAGTGTCGCCTTTTTCGCGCCTTTCTGCCTGGCCTTGATCCTCTTCGATCTTCGAAACAGTAAGTTCAGGCAACTCGCGACCTGGAGCGGTGTCGCGGTGGGGTCGCTCGCGGTGCTATTGGGTGAGGGGCTCTTCTACGCCATCATTAACGGCGATTGGCTGTACCGGCTAACTGCAATGCACAATAACTACCGGCTATACCCGGAGTACTTCTATTCGGAAGGTGCCCGCTTCGGATTCGAGGCAGGAACACCGTTCTGGAAGGCGATCATTAAACGAATTGCGATAGATGGGCCGGCGTTGATATTCTTGAATGCGCACTTCCTGTTTCTCCCGTCGTTTGGCGCATTAGCGGCGCTGTATGGGTTGTATCGACGGGACAGCCGGTTCTATTTTATGGCAGCTCTTTTCGTGATGCTGGTCATCATGTTCAATGGCTTTTCGGCCTCGCTGAAAGACTATCAGCCACTGCCGTTGTTCAATCGATACTTCTACGCCATTTGCGTTCCGGCGGTAATCCTGACGGGCGGCATGCTAGCAAAGTTGACGATGTCGGCAGGCATCGGGAGCGCACTGCGCGAGCGCCCGGAGTCCTTTTTCTGGGGTGGAATCATCATTCTTATGCTTGCAGCTGTTATTGCATGGTCAACGTTTCGAAAGTTTCGCGATCATGACGAAACGTGGTCGGCAGGCGAGAGATATCTCGCGCGCGTCCTATCGCCCAAGGATCGAATTCACACCGACGCGCTGAGCCGCTATGCGCTGGAGTTCTTCTGGCGATATCCGGAAAAAATGAATATTCTCGTTTACGGTGAGCCCGGTTATCAGCTCACGATCCATTGTGATGACTATGTTCTACGTAACCATAGTTACAATCGTTGGTTGGCTGTGAACCGGGGTACGTGGTTGACTTTGCGAGGATTCGAAATACCGACTGTAGTCAAGGATCCGCCCCGGAATTGGCGCATTCAATGGGCGAATCAGAACACAACGTTATTTAGGGTAGGTTGCGGCGATTAGGTTCCGTGACAGATTCGCTTGGGCACTGAATTGCAGGTATCAAGCCTGAAACAAGGATTGCTCGTCAAAATGCACTGGTATCACCGATCACGGCAAAGTGGATACAAGCCTTGGGTGGCGGTTCGACCTATGGAAGTGCAGGTCCTGGAAATTTCCCCTGAATTGAGCACCTGAAGTGCGATCCTGTTAAGCTCAGGACCAACGTCAAGGATAGAAGTGCTATCCCGGCCTTCCGGCGAACGTCTCTCACCGCGATGGATTCCAGCTAATCTGAAGCCCGTTCAACACAATGCATGACTTAGGCTTTGCATTGGCGGGATGCCGAATTCGCGCTGCGCGTTACGCGACGACTCCCGCAACGACGGGCAGCAGGCGACGCCAGATCTGGTACAGCTGCGGCCTGATGGCGAAGGTAAGGGGTGTGGGCCAATTATGCTCGATAGGCCGGAAGTTGGCCTTGAACGCGTAAACGGACCCCGACCGAGTGCCGAGATTGTAGAAGCTGCAGCCCATCTTGATTGCTTGTCGCATCGCAGACCAGTGCAGCAGACATGCTGGGCTGGGGGCATCGCCTAGCGCGTCTCTGTCGATGGCGCCGATCAGGTTGTGCGCGGTAGTGCAGTCGCGGAGAATCAAGATCGCAGAGATTGGAACTCCCTCGCGCCACGCGGTGTAGAGATGGGCCGCTTGATGCGGCTCGGCTTCACTCATGATCCGCTTCCATAGCCTCAGGCTTCGGTAGCTGATTTGCTTCTGCGCCGAGCGGCCCTGGAAGACAGGCCAGGCTTCCTCCAACGCATCTGGCTCTTGATCGACCGTGATGACGTATCCGGCTTCGCCCGCTTGTCGAATTCTCCGTCGGGCTTCCGTCCGGAAGCTCGCCAGCACGGTCGCTTCATCAGACGAGAGATTGACGTATAGCTCGCTGATCGGATATGGGTAGAATGGCACGCCATCCGTTCGATCGGAGTTCCCGAGGGCGGCCAAGGCATCGAGGTAGGCCCCGCTAGGATGGGTAAGACGAAGAGCGACGTAATTGTTGTGACGCGCCCATGCAAGCAGATCGTGGACAACCGAAGGTTCTACCGGACAGCCGTCCATCATGACCGGGCCATCCACGATGCACCCAAAGCGAAATCCGCGCACGCCGATGCTTACGATGCAGGCAAAGCGCGTCTTTCCATCCGATGAGTGATGTACAAGGTAACGGGGGGTCGTGGTCCAACGCCTCCCCCACTCGATAAGCGCGGCGTAGCGTGTCGGAAAGTTTATCCAAATATGCCCAGAAACGCGGTGGCCTTCGTTAAGGTATGGAAATTGCCGGATCGATGCCGTCGGCTCGCGAAGCAGCCGTTGGTTCCATTCGCCAAGCTCAGCCTTTGGAATTTCGCGCCAAGCCGTCACACGCGACGACACGTGCCGACGATACGCATAATTAGGTACGAGGCGAACGTCCCGTTGAGGGAATCGGGTCGATCCAAGAGAGCGTCTGGCAAGTAAGTAAACCTATTTTCAGGCTAGCACAATCGTGACCGTTCGGCGAGGTCCATCTTGACGGCCGGTGGGTGATTCAGGCAGCGAGTCCGGGGGCTCGTCGCCTCGTAGGACCGCGGCTATATCGTATACGGCAGTTCGTCGATCCGGTCGAGCGCGACGATCGATCGATCACTCTTGAGATAGTTCGCTTCGACTATCATGAAACAGTCATAGCGAACTATCTCGTTCTTGCTTGGTGTTTCACTGATGAGGTTCCTAGGCCACAGCATGCTTCAGACGATTGGACCTGTCGCGTCCACGATGCCCGCGATGACGCGGCGTAGCAAGGAGCTACGCGCTAGCCTACAATCCGGCCAAGGGTCGGGGTTGAGTCGCGTCCTAGGCTGAGAGGTTACTACGGCGAAGAGCAATGAGCGATCGACTCAGATACTACTTGTCGTTGTTGAGCCCGCAAGCCGCAGTTGGGTATCTCAAGCATCCTCTGCGAGTCGCCGCCAGGATTTCACGATCACTTCGGGCGGCGATCGATTGGCTCTGTCGAGCGCGGAATGCCTATGATGCTGGAAGCGTGGCCAGACGGCGGAATGCGGCCGCAATATTCAGATGACCAAGGGTGCGGTGCAGAACGCCCGTCAATGACTGGCCCACGTCTATGAGCAGGACTGCCTAAATGAGGCCGTTGATGGAGCGGAGCAACAAGTTGATCAAAGTGACCAGGGATATCTGGGTGATAGTAGGAATAACGCTATTCTTGTTCGTGTCGCTCGAGAGTTTGTTTTCGATTACTTTGCGCGTTAGAGACAGTCTTTCTTCATCTTCAACTAAATTCGCAGATCACCGGGTCAACGCGGATGCATACCAGGATCGCTCATGGGTGGCTAGTTATTACGAAGAGTTTGAACGCTCACAAAACGCTCGATGGGAACCGTATGTCTATTGGCGTCAACGACCCTACCAAGGCAAGTACATTAACATTGCCGAAAATGGACTCCGATTCACTCCAGAACATGTGACAGCGCACCAAAGCGGAACACGTCCGCTGCGGATATTCATGTTTGGCGGCTCAACACTTTGGGGTACTGGAGCTAGGGACTCAATGACCATCCCTGCCATCCTGGCCAAAGAGCTACGAGACAAGGGAATGACCGCTGAAATTACCAACTTCGGCCAAAGCGGCTATGTAAGTACGCAGGAATTTTTCGGACTCTTGCTCGAACTGCAGAAGCAGAACATCCCCGATCTCGTGGTCTTTTATGATGGCGTGAACGACACATTTTCTGCATTTCAGCAGGGCGTCGCGGGGGTGCCGCAGAATGAAATCAACCGGGCCACCGAATTCGCCCTGACCGCGCGCAGCAACCGTGCAAGGCTCTGGTTCCAGGCTTTTCGGGACACGCTATATGACCTCTCCATTGTGAGATTTCTCGAGGGCCTCCTCAGTCGGCTCGGCATCATTCACCAGCGAGGCACCTTGAGTACCTCGGCGTTCGTGAGCAGTCGGGATCATGATGCGCTGGCGCAGGAGGTTATTGCCAGATACAAGAGCAACGTCAGGATGGCCAATGCGCTCGCCAGTCAGTATGGTTTCAAAGTGCTGTTCTATTGGCAACCGACCATATTTCAGAAGAAACACTTGACTGAATATGAAGATTCGTCGCACCAGCATGTTCGATCGATTGAGTCGTTCTTCCTCAGAACGTACGCGCTTGCGCAGCAAAGCATTGGCAAACACGATAGATATACTCGAGTTCGCGACTTGAGCCTGCTATTCTCGAATATTCGGGAACCGCTTTACGTCGACTGGTGTCATTTGGCCGAACTTGGTAACGCGTTAATAGCCAGAGAGATGGCTAGCGACGTATTCTCAGTAGTCGGTGCAAAGTGACGCCATGGACGATCCGGGTGAGCTGAGATGTCCGGCAGTACATTCGGGCGCCGTTCGTACCGCGACGGCCAGGTTGAGACTCGACGACGGGATGCGGGTGCGGAGCTTTGGATTCGGAACGACGGGGCGAGTTCGAGGTGAGTCGTCATCAACAATACCGACTGGGCGAGTATGTGGAAACCATCACCGAACCCTCCTACTGCAGCCAGATGCGAGTCCTGACCTATCTGCTGGTAGGCAAATGCGAGGTGCCGAAGCGCCGGAGGCCCGGAATCTTGAACGGGCCTTACGAATGGAGCGGAATTTCGGTCCAAGGCCTGGTGGTTCCGGATCACGTTGAGGTGTAAAGCCATAACGCGGCAAGCGGTTGCTCGCACGAATGGCTCTCGGCTCAGGGCATTCCGGCTCTGGCTGGCGTCGATGCCAGGTTGCTTACCAGGCGAGCGCGTGATCACGGGCACCATGCAAGGCCGGCTCTACCGATCGTCCACAAGCAAGGTCGATAGCGGGAAGCACTCCCGCGAGGTTGAAATGCTCGAGGAGGTATTCTGCACTGTCGCGCGATGCAAACTGGTTCGCTTCCTGCTGCCAAGAGCACGCTATTGATGGCGCTCAATTGGGGACTCCGATCGTGGTCGCAACTATGTACGATCGACTGAAAGGTCACTACGGCGAAAAGTGATGAGTGATCGACTCAGATACTACTTGTCATTGTTGAACGCGCAGGTAGCGGCTGGATATCTCATGGTTCCCAGGCGAGACGCCAGCGACATTTCCGTGTCTCTACGAGTGGCGGTCGATTGGCTCTGTCGAGCGCAGGATGCCAATGATGATGGGGGTGTGGCCAGGAGCTATTCATTAGCCTACAGCCCATTCCTGAAGCGACGGGGCTGGATGCCGTCTTATCCCGAAACGACTGGGTACATCATTCCAACGGTCTTCGATTATGCGCAGGAGAGCGGGCGCGAGGAGCTCTTCAATCGCGCGGTGCGGATGGCGGATTGGGAATGCGACGTTCAAATGACAAACGGCGCTGTACAGGGAGGGACCGTTGCCGACCCGCCTACGCCGGCGATTTTCAACACGGGGCAGGTGATATTCGGTTGGGTCAGGGCATACAAGGAGACCGGGACCGGGCGCTTTCTTGCGTCGGCGATCAAGGCTGGAGAATTTCTTGTCTCAAACCAGGACCCGGACGGCGCCTGGCGAAAAAATCTCTCCAAGTATGCCTCCGAGAAAATGCCGCATTACACCTACAACACTCGAACCGCCTGGGCTCTTCTCGTGCTTGGAGAGGAATCCGGCAACAAGGCGTACCGGGACGCAGCTGTCCGAAACATCGAATTCGCCCTGGGCGAGCAGTTGCCCAATGGCTGGTTCAAGAACAACTGCCTGTACGATCCAGGTCGTCCATTGGTGCACACCATTGCCTATGCGCTTCGCGGAGTGCTCGAGGTAGGGATCGCGTTGAACAATTCCGCCTACATCTCCGCGGTGCGGAAGGCCGCCGATGAGCTGCTCGCAAAGCAGCGCGCAGACGGCAGCCTCGCGGGCCGCTTCAATGACCGATGGGAGCCGGCGGTGCAGTACAGCTGCTTGACCGGCAATGCGCAGATGGGAATTGTGTGGGGCAGACTCCATCAGGTGACAGGTGATGGGAAATATCTGGACGGCATGGTCAAAGCCAACAGGTTCCTGCGAAAGGTTCAGTGGCTTGGAACCGGCAACCCGGGCCTGGATGGCGGCATCAGCGGTTCTTATCCTCTGCACGGAAACTACGGACGATTCGAGGTGCTGAACTGGGCAGTAAAGTTTTTCGTCGATTCTCTGATGCTTGAAACCTCGGTTGTCGAAAAGCGAGATGCCCATTGATTTTCTTCTGATGGTTTCGATTGGCGCAATCAATATTCAGGAATCTACGCGCTCGGCCCGACTGCGGTGCGTCGACAATAAGTCTCTTACAAAGAGCACATGGAGATGAACAACGAGAGCGGCTCATCTAAAGAGACCGCCTTGCCGGAGAAAAGCCTCAGACGGCGAGTGCTGGAAGGTGTGTTCTGGCTAAGCGTCGTCAAGGTCTTTGGCCAGGTGTTTTCATGGGTCATCACTGTATATGTGATCCGTATCCTGTCGCCGAACGATTACGGCTTGATGGCGATGGCCGGAGTCTATGTCGGCTTCATCACCCTCTTTAGTGAACTGGGGCTCAACGCCGCCGTCATTCAGAAGAAGGATCTTAACCGAGAAGACCTTTCAAACATCGCCTGGGCGGTTCTGTCCATCAACCTGGCCTTGTTTGCTTTGTCCTTCTTCCTGGCTCCACTTGTTGCGGCTTTCTACAGCGAGCCCCGTGTTGCAGATGTAATCCGAGTGGCATCCATCATATTGATCTTCCGAAGCCTGGGATTCGCCCCCAGCAATATGCTGGTTCGAGAGTTGATGTTGAACCGAACATCTCAGGCCGAGATTATCGGGAATGCGTCCGGCGCCTTGGCCACACTATTACTGGCGATGAAAGGCTATGGCGTCTGGAGCCTTGTTCTTGGAAGCATCGTCATCGAGATCGTCAGGACGCTTTTCTGTTTCCTCTTTTACCCCTGGAAACCGGAGTTTTCATTCTCCTTCTCCAGGGTCAAGGAAATGGTCTATTTCGGCTCGAAAGTCGCAGTGTCGCGGTTGATCTGGTATCTATCTTCAAACATCGATCTACTGATCGCCGGGAAGATCCTGGGCAAGACCCAGCTAGGTTATTACGCTATTGCGCTTCAGTTCGCTTTAATTCCCCTGGATAAGATGGTCTCGATAATGTCCCGGGTAGCGTTTCCGGCTTTCTCGATGATGCAAGGTGATCCTGCTCTGCTGAGGCGCTCTTACTTGAAGTTCGTCAACTTCGTGGCCTTCGCGAGTTTTCCTGCTTGCTGGGGGCTTTTTCTAATCGCCGAAAGCGCAGTGCCGCTCTTTCTATCTGAGAGATGGCTGCCGGTGATCTTGCCGTTGCAGATTCTCAGTACGGTTACGGCGCTCAGGGCAGTTCACACAATGAACACCCCTCTTGAGGTCGCGGTTGGCAGGCCGGACATCACCATTCGCAACAGTCTGATCAATCTATCGGCCTTGGCGTTGAGTTTCTATGTCGGGTCGTCTTATGGATTGGAGGGACTTGCCTATTCCTGGCTGGTATTTCCCGTTGTTTTCGTGATCACCACCTCGTTCACCCTGAAGCTGATCGGTCTAACCCTCGCCGCATACTTTAGAGAACTGAGACATCCATTCCTGGGAACTGGATTTATGGTGCTGGCCGTGTTGCTCGGCCAGAGGTTGTTCCTCATCAATCACGGTCTCGTAACTCACGTGGTGGGATCCGTGGCGCTGGGACTCGTCTCTTACATTCTGTACTACGCAATCTTCAACAGGGAGATGTTCAGGGAAGCCAGAAACCTCCTAAGGCGGTAGCATTTTCGTCGAGTCGACGAGCGTGACGCCCCGGACACCGACAATCGTTCTTCAATGGGGATGTGCCGCCTCTTTCAACTCGGGGTATCGCCACCGGTCCTGATCAGAGCTCGTCGCAATTCCAGGAACCCGTCTAACAACCTGCCAGCATGAATACGAGCCAATGTTATCTTGACAAGGTACCGGAAATTCTTCTTGTATTGCCACGGACCCGCTAAGTCGCAGAATCGATCCGCATGTGCAATCAGTAGTTCTTCCCAATCGTCCACAATGCGGCTTAACCGATATCTATTCCTTATCTGCTGTTTCTGTGTCTCAATATTCTTCGGGTCTAGCGGTTGATTGAGTGCATTGACAAACGCCGGAACAAGTTGCGCGGGTTGGGCCACAAGAACGGCGTTGCCTGTGAATCCAACTGTTTCTGGAAGCGCCGCAGATGCCATGCTAAGTACCCTTAGCCCGCAGGCTGCCATTTCGACGCCACTGCACGAGAACGTTTCGGTTGCGTTATGCGCGTTTAAGTTTATTACCCCTAGACTGGATTGCTGATAAAGCGAACGAAGCTCTACTGGGGATAGCAAGCCAGCAAGATGTATTCCTGCTTGTGCAAGCGAACCGAACTCTTGCATCAAAGGGGAAATGTACCGTCTTTCAAATTCTGGACTGGCCACACCAAAGGGACCAACCGAAGCGTCTTCGCGGTATAGCTTCGCCGACCCCGCAACCACTAGCCGCGCGTCCGGCAGGGCTCGCCGCACATGCCGCCAGCATTGAAACAGATGGTGCGCGCCCTTAGTTTCTCCAACATATCCGGGAAATACGGCCTGTCGTGGATGCGCCCGCACTATTGACTGCGTCCCATTCTCGCCAGCATAGAATGGATTGAGTGGATTGTAGATGCGTCCGATTCTGCGATGCCCGGAATGATGAAGAAGCGCAAGGCGGCAAAAATCCGATACTGTTACTACCCCCGTTATCCAGTCCTGATCCAGCCAATCCGATATCTCGGACGATAGATCGATGTGGCTCCAGACGACGGGGCGGATTTGCGCTTGCCGGAGTTTTTCCATGATCCCGGCGTTTCCTTGGTAGCACCAGACCGCCCGATTGTTTCCTAACCATGAACGTGCTTGTGCAATATCGTTAAACGTTTCGACGGAAGTCTCCGTAAGGCGACCGCCGTCAAGGATCAGCATTCCCACTTCCCAGCCACGCTGTGCGAGACCATCGGCAATGAGCAAGGAGGTGGAATGCGTGCCACTCATTGCCTCCTGTCCGGCAACCAAGCCACGCACGGATATCAACGGTCGCGGCAATCTGAGAATCACAAAAAGCACGCGCCTTGAAGGGGTCTTGGTCATGTGAAATGGAAATCGCTGTCACTATCAATATACTGCATAAGGATGAGCCCAAGAGCGGGAGTGGCCCCAGCAATGGCAACAGCCGCCCGAGCTTATGAAGTGCTTCCGCCGTGAATCAAGTTGCTGGAAGGAACGGCGGTTGAGTAAAGCAAGCCTAGTCGAGCGAATGCCCGTCAAGCTACAGGGGAGGGACGCATATCCAAGAGCGGTCGCGCCTTAGAACCGCCAATCAAGCACTGCACTGGTCAATCGAGCTCAAAAGCCGTCTCGTAGTTCTGCTTGAGCGCAGGATCTTGGCCTTCCTTCCGCAGGTAGCAATTGCCCACGGCGAGAACATCCAGTTCGGTCCCCATGAAACAGCGGAACGCGTCCTCTGGGGTGCATACGATGGGTTCGCCCCGTACGTTGAAGCTGGTATTGACAATCACTGGACAACCTGTCTTGCGCTCGAACACGGAAATCAATGCGTAATAGAGAGGATTGGTGTCTTCATGCACGGTCTGGATTCGCGCCGAGTAATCCACGTGTGTTACAGCGGGAATCTCCGAGCGGGGGACATTAAGCTTGTCGATCCCGAAGAGTTGTTTTTCCTCGGGCGTCATTTCACGACGCCTGGATTTCACCACGTCGGCAACCAGGAGCATGTAGGGGCTGTCGCTATCCATCTCGAACCAGTCGCTCACGCGCTCGCGCAGGACCGACGGCGCAAAGGGCCGGAACGACTCGCGGTACTTGACCTTGAGATTGAGCGTCTTCTGCATCGTTGGCGAGCGCGGATCGCCCAGTATCGAGCGGTTGCCGAGCGCCCGCGGCCCGAACTCCATCCGCCCCTGGAACCACCCGAGCGCCTTGCCCTGCGCCAGGTCTTTCGCGCAGTTTGCGATCAACGCCGTATCCTCGAGCAGCTCGAATCGGGCACCGCACTTTCTCAGGCGCCCTTCGATTTCCCGCTGAGCGAACTGCGGCCCGAGGTACGACCCCTGCATGGCATCGCCGTTCGCCTGCCGTTGCTGCCCGCGCTGCATGTGATAGCCGACAAGCGCGGCGCCCAGTGCGCCGCCGGCATCGCCCGCGGCGGGCTGGATGTAGATTCGGTCGAAGACGCCCTCGCGCAGGACCTTGCCGTTCGCCACGCAATTGAGCGCGACTCCGCCGGCGAGACACAGGTTCGTGATCCCGGTCTCCTTACGCAGCGATCGCGCGAGCCGGAGCACGACTTCATCGGTCACGGCCTGGATCGACGCCGCCAGGTCCATGTGGTAATCGGTGAGCGGCTCGCCCGGCTTGCGCGGGTGGCCCTCGAACAGCCCGTGGAAGCGCTCCGAGGTCATGGTGAGCCCAGTGCAGTAGTTGAAGTAGCTCAAATCGAGCCGGAACGAGCCGTCGGACTTCACGTCGATCAGGTGCTCGAGGATCCTGTCCTTGTAGCGGGGCACGCCATAGGGCGCGAGCCCCATGACCTTGTATTCGCCGGAATTGACTTTGAAGCCGGTGAAATAGGTAAAGGCCGAGTAAAGAAATCCCAGTGAATGCGGGAAATGGATCTCCTTGTGCACCTCGATGTTGTTTCCCTTCCCGATGGCGGCAGAGGTGGTCGCCCACTCTCCCACGCCGTCCATCGTGAGCACCACGGCCTCATCGAACGGAGACGGAAAGAACGCGCTCGCCGCGTGGCTCAGGTGGTGTTCGCTGAAGAGCAACTGCCCGTTCCAGCCGTTGTGTCCGTCGAGCTTCCCGAACTCGTTCTTAAGCAGGTCTTTCAGGAAGAGCTTTTCTCGCAGCCACAGCGGAATTGCCATGCAAAATGACCGAAAGCCCCGCGGCGAATAAGTCAGGTATGTTTCCACCAGCCTCTCAAACTTCAGGAACGGCTTGTCGTAGAACACGACATGATCGACGCCGCCCAGACGGACCCCTGCCTCGGACAAGCAGTAGCGGATGGCGTTCGCGGGGAAACGGGCATCGTGCTTCTTGCGCGAGAAGCGCTCTTCCTGCGCCGCGGCGACGATCCGCCCGTCCTCGACAAGGGCCGCTGCACTGTCGTGATAAAAGGCGGATATCCCGAGGATGCGCACTCGAAAATCCTATCAGAACAGCGTATAGATGAACGGCGCGACGGCCGAGCCCTGTGCCAGCACGATCAGGACACCCAGCATGGCCATCGTGATAAAGATGGGCCAAAGCCAGTATTTCTTACGTGCGCGCATGAACGCCCAAAGCTCTTTCAGCATTTCCATCGAGATGTCCTAGAACTGGTTTGTCATCGAATCAGGAGGAGGACCAGGTGGCTTGCGCGGTATCCAGTACGACTTCGCGCCAGAGTCGAGCTTCAGGCGGAGCGGATCCTTGCCGCTGAGACGGACTAGCATGCCGATCGGTGCGACCACGCCATAAAACAGGATTCCCAGCGCAATCGGGCTCACGATCTTCCCGAGCATGAGCCCGAGCTTGATCCATAGCCGATTGAGACGCTCAAGAAGCGCAGGCTTCCAGATTGCAACGAGCGCGAAGGCTGCTGCCACGCCCAGGGCCCACCACCGCGGCAATTCCAGATAGAACAGCGGCCAGCAGGCGACGATCAGGAATACGCCGGCGAAGACCAGCCCGAAAGCGCGGTCCGATGATCCTTCCACCTGTTGTTCCCGAGACAAGTCTTCGTGTGCCATGCTCGCGCCTATCCTGCTCCGATTCGAGTCATTCCCTCCAATCTCAATACGCAACCAATGCTTTGGGAGCATAGCATCTATTGCAGGGAAGACTGGTCCTCAACGACCGTTTTGCGGGTGAATCGGATCGGCGATACGCATGGGCGTATCGTGTTCCCTCCGCTGCACAGCCGCGCCCCAGGCGCCTGGGACCCGGCTCCTCCCCGCGGTGGGAGGCAACTGCTACTGCCAACCCGGCGATTGCATTATCGCGTTTGCCGCTGATCGCAACTCGGGTGTTGCGCTACCGTGGGCGCGTGGGGTGAAGTTGTGCGGTCGCTACTGAACGTGCCGACTGCCGCTGCCGGATCTCTTGGACAGGACCTCGGTCAATCGATCACGAAGAAGGCGAGCAATCTTCCAATGCCCATTCGCGTTGAAGTGACAGAAATCCAGGTAGTCCGACGGATTTTCGTCCAACACACGACCGGCGTCGATGACTTCGATGGAATGCTCTGTCGCCACACTCGCCATGACTCGGTTGTAGTCCGTATCCAGATGGACAGGCGAGCCTCCGTGGAGAGACCTTGTCGGAATTGCCGTGAGCAGTTTCTCCGCCTCATCGGTCCGCCCCTGTAAGGCATGGATTCTTGCCAGATAGATCCGCGACAAGGTGGAAAACCACTGTTGGGAGCTATCAGTTATCTTCAAGTATTCAGTCGCGCTCGTGAATTCCGAATTGTTATACGACTCAATTCCTTTTCTCAGATAATGTGTCTGGACCGGATTGTCCTTGAGAAGCAGGAAGATGACCTCCATGTTCTTGCTCCTCGCCAATTTGACCATGCGCACCAGGTTTTCCCGGTAACCCTTCGGATCCACTCGCGCCGGAAGCAAGTCCAGTCTGACTTTCTGGTTCTCCAAGCCATCGCCCGCAATGTTTAGCTTTCTGAACAGGACGCCGATGAATCGATACAGATAACTTGTCTTCAGGAGTCTTGTTGCACGTTCCAATTGCTCATGCTCGCGCGATTTCTTGAAGGTCTGGACGCCGTCCACGTCCTGCGCGCTAAGCACATATCGTCGATCGTTGAAATTGAAAGAAATGACGACGATGTCAGGGTTGACCATGAGGCCCTTACTTGCAAAGGTCTGGTATCCCTGAAAGGATGTATATCCAGGGACACCCAGATTGGTTGCGCTGATCCCTGGCATCAAGGTCTTCAGCTGTTCAACGAACGTCGATTCCGTCGGCACCAGCACGCCAAACGTATTGGAGTCACCTAGGAACAGCACCTTGACCTTCTTTGCATCGGCGCTTCTCGGCGCATCGACTGACAGGTATCCCCCGGGATCAAATTCCCTGTGGACGCCGTACACACCGCCCTTGAAATTGGGTTTGGGCTCCCACCCTAATTCGGATGAGTAGACGTACCATTCCGGTCCCGGGCGTTCGCTGATGTTCAGAGATATCGTGTAGGCGATTCTTGCCAGCCCTTCGAATACCAGGAGCACGAGAGCGGCGACCAGCAGCCCTTTCAGGAGATCTTTCACTCCTCTGCGGACCGGCCTGTCGGATTGTTCGTGCACTATTGTTCTGCCTTGCCGATTCGGGATTGGCACATCCTCGATCTACCTGCGCAGGATGTGCTCAGCCAAGACCCTGCCGACCAGTTCATGTCCTTCGCGGCTCCAGTGGGGATCGCCAACGAGGTAGAGTCGGTCGGGCGCAAGCCTCGCGGCCTGCTGCCGAAATTGCGCCGTGGGCAAGATGCAGTCCAGATTGTTCCTGGCGCAGATGCTACGGAGTTCAATTTCCACCCGGTCGGAACGCCACTCGGTGGGCTTCAAGGCGTGGTAGGTCATAGCCTTGTTCCACACGTCGTCCCATACGCCGTAGCGGATCGGCGGTCCGGGCGAATCCGTCCAATACCGCTCGGCGCACGAGGCGGTAGAGGCGGGAATGATCGTTGAGCC
>Ga0137356_1000075_pt1 | contig 14471 bp, 17 predicted proteins | sample EasRivERMLT830_2_FD_102297 | JGI IMG/M metagenome (GOLD analysis project Ga0137356, IMG submission 102297) | Soil microbial communities from meander-bound floodplain in the East River, Colorado, USA - East River MetaG ERMLT830_2 | ecosystem: Environmental > Terrestrial > Soil > Floodplain ...
ATCGACACCGGCAGCCGCATGGACGACGTGATCTACGAGGAGTTCAAGGGCACCGGCAACATGGAGATCCACCTCGACCGGCGCATGCACGAGAAGCGCATCTTCCCGGCGATCAACGTGAACCGCTCCGGCACGCGGCGCGAGGAGCTGCTGATCCCGAAGGAACTGCTGCAGAAGGTCTGGGTGCTGCGCAAGCTCCTCTTCCCCATGGACGAGCTCGAAGCCGCCGAATTCCTCATCGACAAGTTGAAGGCCACCAAGAACAACGCCGAGTTCTTCGACTCCATGAGGCGCGGCTAGGCGTTGCAATAACCCCTTGTTTTCTGTATAGTTCGCGCCTTTTCCAGAGCCGCCACCGCCATGAAAACCACAGGCCACCCCGACTACCAGCCGGTGATCTTCCTCGACACCAGCTCCAACCACAGCTTTCTTTCGCGCTCGGCGATCGATACCAAGGGCCGCGAGACCATGAAGTGGACCGACGGGCTCGAGTACCCGGTGGTCAAGGTCGAGGTGTCCTCCGAGTCGCACTCCTACTACACCGGCAAGCAGAAGATCGTGGACACCGCCGGACGCGTAGAGAAATTCAAGCGCCGCTACACCAAGGTGAAGAAGTAACCGCCGCGGGGCGCGCGCCTTGCAACGAACGAAAGGCAGCCTGGGCTGCCTTTTTGTTTTTCGGCCCTAGAATCCGACCATGCTCCCCCGCCTGACGCTGCCGCCCACCCCCGCGGTGCTGGCGCTGATCGCGCTGGCGTTCATCGCGCCGGGCCTGGTCGAGCACGATCCCTGGAAGTCCTTCGACGCGATCGGCATCGAGATCGCGCACCAGATGCACCTCACGGGCGACTGGGTGGTGCCGCGCCTGGCCGGCGAGCCCTGGCTCGACGATCCGCCGCTGTATCACTGGAGCGCGCTCGCCTTCGGCAAGGCGCTCGGCTGGGCGATCCCGTTCCATAGCGCGGCGCGCCTCGCGAGCGGGCTGTGGCTCGCGATCGCGCTGGTGTTCCTCTACCGCCTGGGCGACGCGGCGGCGCCGCTGCTGCTCATCGGCTCGATCGGCCTGTTCGTGCATGCGCACGAGGCGATTCCCGATCTGGCGGGGCTCGCCGCGGCGTGCGCCGCCTTCGCCGTGCTGCCACGCGCGCACGAGCGCCCCTGGCTGCGCGGCGCCGCTTTCGGCGCTGCGCTCGGCGCGGCGGCGCTCGCCGCGAACTGGATCGTCCCGGCGGCGCTCGCCGTTGCCGTCGCCGCCGCGCACGTGGCGTGCGCGCCCTGGCGCACCGCGCGCGCGCTCCCTTTCCTCCTTGCAGCCACGCTCGCGGCGGTGCTCGTCGCGGGCAGCTGGCCGTTCGTGCTCGGGCAGCGCGCGCCGGACCTCCTGGCGACGTGGTGGTCGATCGCCACGCATACGCGCGGCGCATGGCCGCAGAACCTGCGCTATTTCCTCGTGGCGGCGAGCTGGTTCACCTGGCCGGCGTGGCCGCTCGCTGCCTGGGCATTGTGGGCGCTGCGCCGGCACCTGCTCGCGACGCGCCTGTTCGTGCCGGCCGTCGCGCTGGCGCTGACCTTCGCCGGCATCGTGGTGGCGGGCCCGGCGCAGGATGTAACCGTGCTCGCGCTGCTGCCGCCGCTGGTGCTGCTCGGCGCGGAGGGCGCGCAACTCCTGCGGCGCGGCGCGGCCGCGGCGCTGGACTGGTTCGCGGTGATGAACTTCACCTTCTTCGGCGCGCTCATCTGGCTGGCCTACGTGGCCCTCATGACCGGCGTGCCGCCCAAGATCCACCAGAACCTGTTCAAGACCGCGCCGGGGTTCGAGCCGCAGTTCGCGCTCGCGGGCTTCGTGCTCGCGCTCGCGCTCACGCTCGGCTGGCTCTACGTCGCCTTCTACACGGCGCCCTCGCCGATGCGCGGCGTGACGCGCTGGGCCGCGGGCGTGGCGCTGCTCTGGGGCACGTTCGCCGCGCTGCACATGCCCTGGGCCGATTACCAGAAGAGCTACCGCAATGTCGCGCTGCAGCTGCGCAGCAATGTTCCGGCGGACGCGGGCTGTATCGCCGGGATCAACCTCGGCGTGACCCAGCGTGCCTCGCTCAGCTACCACGCCGGGCTGCGCACGGTGCCGTTCGACGCCACGCGGCCCGACGCCTGCCGGCTGCTGCTGGTGCAGGGCCGGCCGCAGGACGAGCGCGACGGCCCGGACGCGGCATGGACGAAGCTCGCCGACGTCGGCAGGCCCGCCGACAAGTCCGAGCGCTTCCGCCTGTACCGGCTGGAGGGCAAGTGACCGGCGCCGGCGTCCCTGGCATCGCCAGCAGCACGCCGCCGACCGAATGCGCGGCCTGGGACAAGCTCGCCGCGCACGCCGAGGCCGCGCGCGAGGAGCGCCTCGCCCGCCTCTTCGCCGACGACCCGCGGCGTGCGGCGCAGTTCGTGGCGCGAGCGCCGGGACTCGCGCTCGACTATTCGCGCCAGAGGATCGGCGCGCTCGGCCTGCGCCTGCTCGAGCAGCTCGCCGTGGAACGTGGTCTCGCCGAGTGGCGGCGCGCGCTCTTCGCGGGCGCGCCGGTCAATTCGACCGAGGGCCGCGCCGCGCGGCACACGGCGCTGCGCGCAGGCGACGCGGCGCCCGCGGAGGTCAAGCGCACGCTTGCGCGCATGCGCGGGCTGGGCGCGCAGCTCGCCGGGGTGCGCCGCATCGTGCACCTCGGCACGGGCGGCTCCGACCTCGGGCCGCGACTGGTGTGCGACGTGCTCGCCGAGCAAGCCCGCCTCGAAGTCCGCTTCGCCGCGAACGTGGATCCGCTCGACCTCGCGCGCGCGCTCGCCGGCGCCGAGCCGGCGTCCACCCTGGTCGTGGTGGTGTCGAAGACGTTCACCACGCAGGAAACGCTCGCCAACGCACGCGCCGCCAAGGCATGGCTGGGCGGACACGGGCGAATCTACGCGGTCACGGCCAACGAAGCGGCGGCACGCGCGTTCGGCGCGGCCGAAGTGCTGCCGATGTGGGATTGGGTCGGCGGGCGGTTCTCGCTGTGGTCGGCCGTGGGCTTCACCGTGCTCGCCGCGCTCGGAGCGGAGACCTTCGATGAGCTGCTCGCGGGCGCGCACGACATGGACCGGCACTTCGAGGACGCGCCCCTCGCGCACAACGTGCCCGCGCTGATGGCGCTGCTCGGCGTGTGGAACGTGAACTTCCTCGGCGCCGCGAGCCATTGCGTGATCGCCTACGCGCACGCCCTGCGCCTGCTGCCCGCCTGGCTGCAGCAGCTCGAGATGGAATCCAACGGCAAGGGCGTGGACCGCGAGGGGCGCGCGGTGCCCTACGCCACCGCGCCGGTGCTCTGGGGCGGCGAAGGCACGGTCAGCCAGCACTCCTTTCACCAGCTGTTGCACCAGGGCACGCACGCCGTGCCGGTCGACTTCATCGTCGCCGGCGCGAGCCCCGAGCTCGACGCCAACGCCGAGGCGCAGGCACGGGCGTTGGCCTTCGGCACCGACGACCCGTCCCTGCCGGCGTATCGCCGCCACCCGGGAAACCGCCCATCGAGTACGCTGCGCCTGGACAAGCTCGACGCCCGGCACCTGGGGCGCCTGCTCGCCGCGTACGAGCACAAGGTGTTCACGCAAGGCGTGGTCTGGAACGTCAACAGTTTCGACCAGTGGGGCGTCGAGCTGGGCAAGCGGCTCGCCGACGGCATATTGAGCAAGAGGAGCTAGGACATGGACCAGGAAACCTTCAATCTGAGCATCCGCAAGTTCCTGAAGATGGTGGGCGTCAGCTCGCAGCACGAGATCGAGCAGGCGGTGCAGAAGGCGCTCGAGGCGAAGCGCCTGAAGGGCGAGGAGACCTTCGCCGCAAAGGTCACGCTCGAGATCCCCTCGCTCGGGGTGCGGGTGCCGTTCGAAGGCGAGATCAAGCTAAAATGAGCGCGCGCATTGGAACGGACGCGAAGCGCCGTTCAATGCCTGCGAGGGTACGCGGCGGCGATGCGGGCGCCTCGCCCTCATTGCGAGGAGGATCTGCATGAACAAGGCCCGTGAATTCGACCAGAGCGTGCTCACGGAGCTGAAGGCGCTGCTCGGCGAGCGTGTCACCACCTCGACGGGCATCCGCGAGCACCACGGCAAGGACGAGTCCTACCTCCCGTACGCGCCCCCCGACGCGGTGGCGTTCCCGGAGAGCACCGAGGAAGTGCGCGACATCGTCAACATCTGCCGCCGCCACCGCGTGCCGATGATTCCCTATGGCGTGGGCACCTCGCTCGAGGGCCACATTCTCGCCATCCGGGGCGGCGTGTGCATCGACATGAGCCGCATGAACAAGGTCCTCACGGTGCACGAGCAGGACCTCGACGCGGTGGTGCAGGCCGGCGTCACGCGCAAGCAGCTCAACGAGTACATCAAGCACACGGGTCTTTTCTTCGCCATCGACCCGGGCGCGGACGCGACCATCGGCGGCATGGCCGCCACGCGCGCCTCGGGCACCAACGCCGTGCGCTACGGCACGATGCGCGAGAACGTCCTCTCGCTGAAAGTCGTGCTCGCCGACGGGCGCGTGATCCAGACCGCGCGCCGCGCGAAGAAATCGTCCGCGGGCTACGACCTGACCCGGCTGTTCGTCGGCTCGGAGGGGACCCTGGGCATCATCACCGAGGTGACGGTGAAGCTGCACCCGGTGCAGGCGGCGATGTCGGCCGCGGTGTGCGCCTTCGCCACCGTCAAGGGCGCGGCCGACACCGTGATCCAGACGCTGCAGTCGGGTATTCCGATCGCGAGGAGCGAATTGCTGTGCGCCACCACGATGGCGGCGCTCAACAGGCACAACAAGACCAGCCACCGCGAGATGCCGACGCTGCTGCTGGAGTTCCACGGCACCGAGGCGAGCGTCGTCGAGCAGGCCGAGATGGTGCAGGAGATCGCCAAGGAGAACGGCGGGCTCGACTTCCAGTGGGCAACGAAGCCCGAGGATCGCTCCAGGCTCTGGGAGGCGCGCCACAACGCCTATTTCGCGTGCCTGCAGCTCAGGGCCGGCTCGCGCGCCATCTCGACGGACGTCTGCGTGCCGATCTCGCGCCTGGCCGAATGCATCGTCGAGACGACGAAGGACATCGAGAAGGCCTCGATGCCGATCCCGCTCTTCGGCCACGTCGGCGACGGCAACTTCCACATGGTCATCCTCATTGACCCGCAGAGCAAAGCCGACATGGAGGAGGCGAAGACGCTCAATCTGCGCGTGGTGCGGCGCGCGCTCGCCATGGAAGGCACCTGCACCGGCGAGCACGGCATCGGCATCGGCAAGCAGCCCTACCTGCTGGAGGAGCTGGGCGAGGCGGTGGACCTGATGCGCGACCTCAAGCGCACCTTCGACCCGGACAACCTCTTCAATCCCGGCAAGGTGGTCAGCCTGTGAGCGCCGAAAAGCGCCTGAAGCAACTTGGCATCGACCTCGGCACCGTGTCGGCGCCGGTGGCCAACTACGTCAACGCAGTGCGCGCGGGGAACCTGCTGTTTCTCGCCGGCAAGGGGCCGCGCGCGGTGGACGGCAAGCGCCCGCAAGGCAAGGTCGGGCGCGAGTACACCGCCGAGCAGGCCTACCAGCACGCGCGCACGGTCGGCATGGACCTGCTCGCCGTGATGCGCGCGGAACTGGGGAGCCTGGATCGCGTGAAGCGCGTGGTGAAGGTGCTCGGCATGGTGAACGCGGTGCCCGAGTTCCAGGACCACCCCAAGGTGATCAACGGCTGCTCGGACCTCTTCGTCGAGGTACTCGGCGAGGCCGGCAAGCACGCCCGCTCTGCGGTCGGCATGGGCTCGCTGCCGATGGGCATCCCGGTCGAGATCGAGTGCATCGTGGAAATCGGCACTGCGCCCAGGCAGCGCGCTTTCCCCAGGAAGAAGCACCGCTAAATTGGGGTTAAATTGGGGTCAGGGCCGAATTCTTTTCGCGAAAAAGAATTCGGCCCTGACCCCAATTTTCAGATGGTCATCACGGTCTTGCGGTAGTACTTCAGCTCCTCGATGGAGTCGAGGATGTCGGCGAGCGCTTCGTGCTTGCCTTCCTTCTTCAGGCCCTTGGCGATCTCGGGCTTCCAGCGCCGCACCAGCTCCTTGAGCGTGGACACATCGAGATTCCGGTAGTGGAAAAAGGCCTCCAGCCGCGGCATCCAGCGCGCGAGGAAGCGCCGGTCCTGGCAGATGGAGTTGCCGCACATCGGCGAGGCACCCGCGGGCACGTGCGGCGCGAGAAACGCGAGCATCTGCGCCTCGGCCGACGCCTCGTCCAGGCGCGACGCCTTCACCTTGGCGACGAGGCCCGACTTGCCATGCACGCCGGTGTTCCACGAATCCATTGCGGCCAGCACCTCGTCGGGCTGGTGCACGACGAGCACCGGCCCCTCGGCGACGACTTTGAGCTGCGCGTCGGTCACCATCAGCGCGATCTCGAGGATGCGGTCGGAATCCGGCGTGAGGCCCGTCATCTCCATGTCGATCCACACCAGGTTGTTCTGGTCAGCAGCCATCCGCGGTTCGCATCCTTTGCATTGTTGTTCAGCCAGTATATCAACGCGTTGCATGCGTTCCGGTTGCCGCCCCTGACCCGCGCCTCGTTATACTTCCGGCCGTGACTCCGCTCCTGCAGATCGCCACGGTGATCATCATCGCGGTCCTGATCCCCCTCTACTGGAGAAAGCTCCTCGGGCTCGGGGCGCTTCTGGGGGCCATCGGCGTGGTGCTTTCGTTTATCGGCTTCGGCCTGTGGATCGGGGCGGACGCACTGGTCCTGGAGAATGAGCACATCGGCCTGTGGGCGGCGGTCCTCGGTTTCTACAGCGCGGTATTCGCGGGGCTCGCGACCTTGCACTGGCACCTGGACCGCAGGGCGAAGCGCAAGGAAGCAGCCCCCGATCCGGTGTCCACGGGCTGATGCCGAACGCCCTGACCTGGCTGTTCCTCGCGGCGCTCACGGCCACGCTGCTGACCCGGCTGTGGCTGGCGCGCCGGCAGATCGCGCATGTGCGCGCGCATCGCAACGCATTGCCGCGGGGTTTCGCCGAGGTGATGCCGCTCGCCGCGCACCAGAAGGCGGCCGACTACACGGTCGCCAAGGTGCGCGTGGCGATCGTCGAGCTGCTCGCCGGCACGCTGGTGCTGCTCGCGCTCACCCTCGGCGGTCTGCTCCACTGGATCTCGGAGCGTTGGGCGCTCGTCCTCGAGCCCGGCGGCATCGGGCACGGCACCGCGCTGGTGGCGAGCGTGGTGGTGCTGCTCTCGGTGCTCGAGCTGCCCGCGACCGTCTACCGCACCTTCGTCGTCGAAGCGCGCTTCGGCTTCAACCGCATGACGCCCGCCCTGTTCCTCGCCGACCTGGCCAAGCACGCGGCGCTGGCCGCCGTGCTGGGGCTGCCGCTGCTCGTGCTGGTGCTCTGGCTGATGCAGGCGATGGGCGAGCGCTGGTGGCTCTGGGTGTGGCTCGCCTGGATGGGCTTCAACCTGCTGATCCTGCTCGCCTACCCGACGTTCATCGCGCCGCTGTTCAACAAGTTCTCGCGGCTCGAGGATGCGGCGCTCGGCGGACGCATCGAGCAGCTCCTCGCGCGCTGCGGGTTCCGCTCGAACGGCCTGTACGTGATGGACGGCTCCAGGCGCTCGGCGCACGGCAACGCCTATTTCACCGGCTTCGGCGCCGCGAAGCGCATCGTCTTCTTCGACACCCTGCTCTCGCGCCTTGCCCCCGGCGAAGTCGAGGCGGTGCTCGCGCACGAGCTCGGCCACTACCGCCGCCACCACGTGTGGAAGCGCATCGTGCTGCTGTTCGTGTTCTCGCTGGCGCTCTTGTGGGTGCTCGGGCAGCTGATCGACCAGCCCTGGTTCTACGCGGGCCTGAACGCCGGCGCGCCGGGCACGGCCATGGCGCTGCTGTTGTTCGTCCTGGCGATGCCGGTCTTCACCTTCTTCCTGCAGCCGCTCGCCAGCCTTTACTCGCGCCGGCACGAGTTCGAGGCCGACGCCTACGCCGCCGCGCATGCGAGCGCGGGCGAGCTCGTGCGCGCGCTGGTGAAGCTCTACCAGGACAACGCCGCCACGCTCACGCCCGATCCGCTGCACTCCGCGTTCTACGACTCGCACCCGCCGGCCGCGACGCGCATCGCGCGCCTGCAGACCGACGGCTAGGTCCCCGGGAGGTCCCATGGAATCGCTCACCAAGAGAAAGTGCCAGCCCTGCGAAGGCGGCGTGGCGCCCTACACCGAGCAGCAGGCGCGCACCATGCTCGCGCAGCTCAAGGGCTGGCAGCTGCAGGACGGCAAGCTCGCCAAGGTCTATCCATTCGCCAATTACCACCACACCATGGCCTTCGTGAACGCGCTCGCCTGGATCTCGCACCGCGAGGACCATCACCCCGATCTCGAGGTCGGCTACAACAAGTGCCGCGTCACCTACTGGACGCACGCGGTGGGCGGGCTGTCGGAGAACGACTTCATCTGCGCGGCGAAGTGCGACGCGCTCTTCGATTTGTGAGACGCGGCCTGCCGTGCGCCGCGTGTTCAGCTCGCACGACCTGCTCGCCGCGCACCACGCGAGGAACCTGCTCGAGTCCCTGGGGATCCGCGCCGAAGTGAGGAACGAGCGCCTTGCCTCCGCGATGGGCGAGCTGCCCCCGTCGGAGTGCCAGGCGGAGGTGTGGGTCGCCGAGGATGGCGACGCGGCGCGCGCCGAGCGGCTGCTGCGCGAAGGGGTGGCGGTATCGGGTGCCCCCTGGACCTGCCCGCGCTGCGGCGAGCGGCTCGAGCCGCAGTTCGCGCAATGCTGGCGCTGCGCACGCTAGGGAGCGGCTGCCTTGCCGGAGCACGCCGGCACGCGCCGGATGCCGCCTAGAACGCGCTCGCCAGCGTCAGCAGCAAGAGGACGAACAACCACAATACGAGGGCGCGCCAGACCAGCCCGACCACGCTGTCGAGCGTGGGGCTGTCGGCCTGCTCGCCCAATCCCAGCTCCGGCCGCACCTCGACGCCCTCGATCGCGGTGAGCGGCATGCCCAGGCGCACGCCGAGCGCGCCTGCGCCCGCCGCGAGCACGACCCCCGCATCCGGATCGCTCCAGTCGCGCGCCTGCGTGCGCCAGCAATAGACCGCATCTTCGAAGTCGCCCACCACCGCGAAGGCGGCCGCGGTGAGCCGCACGGCGGGCCACTCCAGCACGCGAACCACGCGCTCGGCGAAGCGCCCGAAGGCGCCGTGCCCCTGCCAGCGGCGGCGCAGGTACAACGCGAGACGATAAAGGATGGCGCCGCTCGGACCGGGCAGGAGCATGAACCAGAACAGGACCCCGAACACGTGCCGGTGCGAAGCCACCAGCCCCTCCTCGATCGCGAGGCGGATCACCTCCTCGCGGCTGCGGTGCTGCGCCGGCTCGCCGCGCCAGGCGCCGATCAGCTCGCGCGCGCGCTCGACGTCGCCCGCGCGGATGGCGAGCTGCAGGTCGGTGAAGTAATGGCTGAATTGGCGGAAGCCGAGCGTGAGATACAGCGCGACAACGTTGAAAGCGAGCGCGAGCAGCGGGCTTGCGGCAAACAGCAGGTAGTAGGCCGCGACGGCCACCACCAACACCGGCACCACGGCCAGGAGCCAGGCGATGATGCCGTGGCGCGTGTCGCCCCCGTTGAAGGAGTGCTCCAGCCAGTCGGCCCAGTGCGCGAGCAGCTCGAAATACGCCTTGAGCGTACCCACCGGACGCCACTGCTCGAGGATCAGCGCCGCGACGATCGCCACCAGACTCATACAGCCCGGCGCGGTTGCGCGAGGAAGCGGTAGAGATTGACCAGCATGCCGGCGGTGGCGCCCCAGATGTAGTAGTCGCGGTAGGGGATGGCAAAGTAGGTCACGCGGCGGCCCTGGAACTCGCGCCAATGCCGCTGGTGATGCGCGGGATCGAGCAGGAAGGAGAGCGGCACCTCGAACGCTTCCTCGACCTCGTGCGCGTCCAGGCGCAGCTCGAAGTTCGGCGCCACCAGGCCCACCACCGGTGTCACGCGGAAATCGGTGCGCGTGTGATAGTCGGAGAGCTTGCCCAGGATCTCGACGTGGCGCGGCTCCAGCCCGATCTCCTCCTGCGCCTCGCGCAACGCAGTGGCTTCGGGCGAGACGTCGTGCGGCTCGGCGCTGCCGCCCGGGAAGCTGATCTGGCCCGAGTGGGCCTTGAGGTGCGCGGTGCGCCGCGTGAACAGCACCTTCAGCTCCTCCTGCCGCTGCACGATCGGCACCAGCACCGAGGCGGGACGGCGCGCGGCTCCGCGCCCGGCGTCGGTGCCCTGATCACCGTACAGGGTTTCGCCAGCCGGACCGGCGGCGGCGAAGTGCCGGCGCAGCCAGACGGCATCCACCTCGATCGGACTGTCGTGGATCAGCGTCGCTCGCATGCGGAATTTGGACGGGTGGGGACCTGTTAGCGTTCCACCCGGGATGATAATCTGTCCCGGCAGGCCGATCGAACAACGAACAAAGGAGACCGCATGAAAAGACTCGCAGTATTCGCAGCGCTTGCTTTCGCCAGCGCTGCCGCATTCGCCTTCCACTGCCCCGCGGACATGAGCAAGATCGACGCGGCCCTGGCGAAGAGCCCCAAGCTCTCGGCCCAGCAGATGAGCGACGTCAAGAAGTACCGCGCCGACGGCGAAGCCCTGCACAAGGCGGGCAAGCACCAGGAATCGGTGGACACCCTCGCCAAGGCGATGAAGATCCTCAACGTCAAGTAACGCAGTCCGTTTTCGCAGCCCGGGCAAGCCCCGCCGCAGGCCGGGCGAAGCTTCCCAGGAATGAAGACGCCGCCCGCGGGCGGCGTCTTCATTTGCGCTGCACGCCGGGCCGCTTGCGGCGGCCCGCGGCCCCCTACGGCAGCAGGATCACCGAGCCGGTGGTCTTGCGGCCCTCGAGGTCGCGGTGGGCCTGCGCCGCGTCGGCGAGCTTGTAGCGCGCGGAGATCTCGATCTTCACCTTGCCCGATCTCACGATGTCGAACAGCGACTTCGAGGTCATCTCGAGGTCGGCGCGCGACGCCGTGTAGGTCGCGAGCGTGGGCCGCGTGAGGAACAGCGAGCCCTTCTGCGCCAGCACCAGCGTGTTGAGCGGCGGCACAGGGCCCGAAGCGTTGCCGAAGGTCACCCACATGCCCAGGGGCCGCAGGCAGTCGAGGGACCCTTCCCAGGTGGTCTTGCCCACCGAGTCGTACACCACCGGCACACCCTTGCCGCCGGTGATCTCCTTGACCCGGGCGACGAAGTTCTCCTTGCCGTAGTCGATGACGTGGTCGGCGCCATGCGCCTTGGCGAGCTTCGCCTTCTCGGCGGAGCCCACCGTGCCGATCACGGTCGCGCCGAGCGCCTTGAGCCACTGGCAGGCGATGAGGCCGACGCCGCCCGCGGCGGCGTGCCAGAGCACGGTATCGCCGGCCTTGACCGGATAGGTGCGGTGGATGAGGTACTGCACGGTCATGCCCTTGAGCATCATCGAGGCGGCCTGCTCGTCGCTGACCCCCTCGGGGATCTTCACCAGCCGCTCGGCCGGCAGCAGGCGCTCGCCGCAGTAGGAGCCGATCTGGCCGGTATAGGCCACGCGGTCCCCGGCTTTGAGCGACGTGGCCCCGGGGCCGACTGCTTCGACCACGCCGGCGCCCTCGTTGCCCGCCACCTGCGGCAGCTGCATCGGGTACAGACCCGTGCGCTGGTAGGTGTCGACGAAATTGACGCCGATGGCGGTATGGCGCACACGCACCTGCCCCTGCCCGGGCGCGCCCACCTGCACCTCGTCGAGTTGCAGCACTTCCGGCCCGCCTGTCTTGTGGAATCTCACTGCCTTGGTCATCGCGTTGCTCTCCTCGTTGGAATTCGGTTCAGGATTTCTTCGGCCGCGCCTTGGCCGGTGTCGCCTCCGGCGCGGGTGCCGGTGCCGGCGGCGGTGCCGGCGCCGCGGCGGGCTCGGCCGGCTTGCCCGCCATCGCCTGCTGCATCACCGCCCACGGCCACATCATGGAGTTGGCGGCGGTGTTGGCGCCCGCGGCGGCGAGCTCGGCGAGCGCCGTCTCGTTGGTGCCGCTCTTCATCGCTTCCAGCGCCGAGCGCTGCATTTCCAGCCCCTGGATGGCGAAGCGCACCATGTTGAGGTTCATCGCCAGCCAGGCTTCGACCGACTTCAGGTCGGCCACGCGCTTCTCGACTTCCTTCGGGTCCATGGTCGGCATGGCCATCCCGGGCACCGGCACGCCGAGCGGTCCCCACAGGCGGCGGAAGACTTCGAATGGATCCTGCGGCGGGTTTGGGTCGGCCATGGGCTGCCTCACGTTCCAGAGAAAAAATCCTTCACTTCTGCCTCGCGCGCCATGGTGTCCTGGTACCCCAGGTCGATGAGCGCGCGGCAGAACGATTCCTCGAACAGCAGGTAGCTCGCGAGGTTCGAGCCCGCGCGCGACAGCGCGCCGGTGGGGCGCAGGATGAAGCGCACGCTGCGCGGCAGCTCGTGCACGAAGCGCGCGGCGATGCGCTCGATCGGCTGCGAAGGCGAGATGAACAGCACCTTCACCGGCCGCAGCGTGAGGCTCGCGCCCGCTAGCTTTTCCGGCGGGATCAGGGTGACGGTGCGGTTGATGCGCTCCAGGCGTTCGATGTCCACAGCCAGGCTGTCGAGAAAGATGGAGTTCAGCGCATGGCCGGCGATCTGCGCGAGCGACGGGTAGATGTTGGAGCGCGCGCGCGCCTGGTCCCTCGCCTGGCGCCCCGTGCCGACGATCAGCACGCGGTCGGCGCCCAGGTGCAGCGCCGGGCTGACCGGCGCGATCTGGCGCATCGAGCCGTCGCCGAAGTATTCGCGGTGCACCTTCACCGCGGGGAAGATGAACGGCAGCGCGGAAGAGGCGAGCAGATAGTCCAATTGCAGCACCACCGCCGCGCCAATGCGCTGGTTGCGCTCCCAGCCCTCCAGCCCCGAGCCCCCCTGGAAGAAGGACACGCTCTGGCCGGAGGTGTAGCCCGACGCGGTGACGCACACCGCGTACAGCGCGCCCGCGTCGATGTGCTGCTGGATGCGCTCGAAGGGCATGGTCTTCGCCAGCATGTCGCGCAGCGGCGCATTGTTCAGCAGCGACACCGGATTGCCTCGCGAGATCAGCATCATGGAGGCGAGCCAGCGCGCGCCGCTGCTCATGATGCTCGCCACGTCGGTGCGGTAGACATGGTCGCAGCGCATGTTTTCCCACACTTCCAGGAGGCTCGCCACGGCGCGCGTGAAATCGTCGGCCTGCACCGCGAGGCCCGCGGCGTTGATCGCGCCCGCGGAGGTGCCGCACAGGATGGGAAACGGGTTCTTCACGGGATTGCCGAGCACGTCGCGCACGGCCTTCACCACGCCCACCTGGTAGGCCGCGCGCGCGCCGCCGCCGGTGAGCACCAGCCCGGCGCGCGGCTTGAGGCCGGCCGAGGGGAACGCCGCCACGTTGCCGGCTTGCGCCTCGCTCGCCATCGTGCCGGGGCGCTAGAACAGCCTCTGCTCGACGCCCGCGCGCGGCGCGTTGGCGTCCACCACGGTGAGCGCGGTCATGTTGACCAGACGCCGCACGGTCGCCGAAGGCGTGAGGATGTGCACGGCGCGCGTCGCGCCGAGCAGGATCGGGCCGATGGTGACGCCGCCGGCGGACGCGGTCTTGAGCAGGTTGAAGGCGATGTTGGCGGCGTCCAGCGTCGGCATGATGAGCAGGTTCGCCTCGCCCTTGAAGCGCGAGCTCGGGAACACCTTGAGCCGGATCTCCTCCGAGAGCGCGGCGTCGCCGTGCATCTCGCCCTCGACCTCGAGGTGCGGGGCGCGCTCCTGCAGGAGGGCGAGCGCGCGCTGCATCTTGCGCGAGGAGGGCAGGTCGATCGAGCCGAAGTTGGAGGCCGACAGCAGCGCCACCTTGGGGACGATGCCGAAGCGCCGTACCTCCTCCGCCGCGAGCAGCGTCATCTCGGCGATGTGCTCGGCGTCCGGGTCGGGGGTGACATAGGTGTCGCAGATGAACACCGTGCGGTTGGGCAGCACCAGCGCGTTCATCGCGGCGTAGTGCCGCACGCCGGCCTGCAGGCCGATCACCTGGTCGACGAAATGCAGGTGCAGCGCGTGCGTGCCGAACGTGCCGCACAGCATGCCGTCGGCTTCGCCCTTGTACATGAGCATCGCGCCGATCAGCGTGTTGCGCCGGCGCATCTCGACCCGGGCGTACTCGGGCGACACGCCCTTGCGCTCCACCAGCTTGCCGACGTAGGTCACGATCCGCTCGTCCGCGGGCAGGCCGAGCCGGGTGCGCGCCTCGGCCGGGTCACGGGGGAAGAACACCGACGTGTCGGCGCCGTTCGGGACGACCGCGATCGGTCGCCGGGGCCGGCCGTGCGACTCGGCGGCGGCGCGGATGGCCCTGAACCAGGCGGCGGCCACCGCGGCCCGGCAAT
>Ga0137356_1000080_pt1 | contig 14204 bp, 17 predicted proteins | sample EasRivERMLT830_2_FD_102297 | JGI IMG/M metagenome (GOLD analysis project Ga0137356, IMG submission 102297) | Soil microbial communities from meander-bound floodplain in the East River, Colorado, USA - East River MetaG ERMLT830_2 | ecosystem: Environmental > Terrestrial > Soil > Floodplain ...
CGCCGTGGGCGACTTCGGCGCCTTTCTCATCGATGATCGCGACCCGGTGCCCCGGGTACGGCCGGCCGATCGAGCCGGGCTTCACCGGCCACGCCGCCTGGCAGTTGCCGACCACATAGTTGATCTCGGTCTGGCCGAACATCTCGTTGATGGTGACGCCGAGGTGCTCCTTGGCCCACTCGAGCACCGTGACCCCCACCGACTCGCCCGCGCTCATGATGGAACGCAGATTCAGGCGGTACTTCTGCCGCGGCTCGGGCACCGCTTTCATCATTAGCTTGAGCGCGGTCGGAAACAGGAAGGAATTGCGCACGCCGTACTTCTCCAGCAGGTAATACGCCTTTTCCGCGTCGAACTTGCCGCGGGTGCCCAGGATCGGGATGCCGAAGGCCCAGGAAGGCAGCAGCGCGTCGAAGAGCCCGCCCGCCCAAGCCCAGTCCGCCGGCGACCAGAAGATATCTCCGGGCATCGGAAAGAAGTCGTGCGAGTGTACGAAGCCGCTGAGATTCCCGATGAGCAGGCGATGCGCCTCGTAGGCGCCCTTGGGGGCACCCGTCGTGCCGCTGGTGTAGATGATGAGCGCGGGGTCGTCTGCCGCCGTGTCGACGAGCGGGAAATCCGCGCTTGCCTTCGCGAGCAGCGCTTCCCAGGCATGCACGCCCGTCTCGCGCGCGCCGCCCACGCCGATCACGTGGCGCAACTGCGAGAGCTTGCCGCGCACTGCCCATAGGTTGGCGATGGTCGTCGGCTCCACGATGGCGACGCTCGCGCCTGCGTGCTCCATGCGGTATTCGAGCGCATCGGGGCCGAAGAGGTGCGACAGCGGCAGCGCCACCGCGCCCATCTGGAAGATCGCCATGTAGGCGATCGCCGACTCGGGGCGCTGCGGCAGGAGCAGCGCCACGCGGTCGCCCTTCTTCACCCCAAGCGCCGCGAGCGCATTGGACAGGCGGTTCGCCTGCTGCTGGATGTCCCAGAAGGAATAGGCCGCGGTGGCGCCGGACTCGTCCTCCCAGTACAGCGCGAAGCGCGCGCGGTCCGCCGCCCACTGCCCGCAGCAGGCCTGCGCGATGTTGTAGCGGACCGGGACGTTCCAGCGGAACTGGCGGTAGAGCGCGTCGTACCGGTCGGCCATCGCGCGCATTCTATACTTCGCTCATGGCGCTCCAGGCCCTGGTGTTCGACGCGTACGGCACGCTCTACGACGTGCATAGCGTGGTGCGGCGCAGCGAGGATTTCTGGCCGGGCAAGGGCGCAGTGCTCTCGCAGCTCTGGCGCGCGAAGCAGCTGGAATACACCTGGCAGCGCAGCCTCATGCGGCGCTATGTCCCCTTCTCGCAGGTCACGCGCGAGGCGCTGGCCTACGCCTGCGAAGCGCTGCAACTCGCGCTGGACGATGGCCGCTCGCACGCCCTGATGCAGGAGTACCTGCGGCTCGCCACGTACCCGGAAGTGCCGGCCGCGCTGGCGGCACTGCGCGTGCGCAAGGCCATCCTGTCCAACGGCTCGCCCGACATGCTCGCGCCGCTGGTGGCGCATTCGGGCCTCGCGCTGGATGCCGTGCTGAGCGTCGACGAAGTGAGAATCTTCAAGCCGGCGCCCGAGGTGTACCAGCTCGCCGTGGACCGCCTCGGCGTGAGAAAGGAAGACATCGGCTTCGTTTCCTCCAACTGCTGGGACGCGCTCGGCGCCAAGTCCTTTGGCTTCCGGGTCTACTGGATCAACCGGCTGAAGGCGCCGGTGGACGCCCTCGGCTTCCAGCCGGACCGCATCGTGCAGGGCGCGCATGAAGTTCTGCTCTAACTGCGCCGCCCCTGTCGCCAAGCGCATCCCCCCGGGGGACAACGTGCCGCGCTGGGTGTGCGACGCCTGCGGCGAGATCCATTATCAGAACCCGAAGCTGGTGGTCGGCGCCGTCCCCGAGTGGGACGGGCGCCTGCTGCTGTGCCGGCGCGCCATCGAGCCGCGCTATGGCTACTGGACGCTGCCCGCCGGCTTCATGGAAAACGACGAGACCGCCGGGCAGGCCGCGCTGCGCGAGACGCTGGAAGAAGCGGGCGCGCGCATCGAGCTGCTGGCGCCCTACTCCCTCATCTCGGTGCCCAATGTGAACCAGGTGCACCTCTTTTACCGCGCGCGCCTTCTCGACCTGAAGTTCCAGCCCGGCGAGGAGAGCCTGGAGGTGACGCTCTTCGAGGAGGCGCAGGTGCCGTGGAAGGACGTCGCCTTCCGCACGGTCGGGCTGACGCTGAAGCATTGGTTCGCCGACCGCAAGGCGGGCGCCTTCGGCTTCCACGCGGAAGACGTCGCGCCCCGATAAAAGGTATGCTTTCCTTTGGTGCGCCCGCACCAACCTTGGGAGGGGTCCGCATGATCGCTCGTACGCTGAAAGCCGTACTGCCTGCACTGTTCCTGCTATTCGCGCCCTGCGCCGGCGCGGCTGAACCGCCCAAGCTGGACGCCGCGAACACCGCCTGGATGATCAGCGCCTCGGTGCTGGTGCTGTTCATGACGCTGCCGGGGCTGGCGCTGTTCTACGCGGGCTTGGTGCGCGCGAAAAACGTGCTCAGCGTGCTGATGCAGTGCTTTGCGATCACCTGCACGGTGACGCTCGCCTGGGTCGTCCTGGGCTACAGCATCGCCTTCGGCGACGGCGGCGGCGCCAATGCCTGGTTCGGCGGCTTCGGCAGGGCGTTCCTCGCCGGCATGGACGTGAAGGCCGTGAAAGGGAGCATCCCCGAAACCGTGTTCGCCATGTTCCAGCTCACCTTCGCCATCATCACGCCGGCGCTGGTGATCGGCGCCTACGCCGAGCGCGTGCGCTTCGGCGGCATGCTCGTGTTCAGCCTCCTGTGGCTGCTGCTGGTCTACTGCCCGATCGCCCACTGGGTGTGGGGCGACGGCTGGCTGCAGAAGATGGGCGTGATGGACTTCGCCGGCGGCCTGGTGGTGCACCTGAATGCCGGTGTGGCGGCGCTAGTCTGCGCGCTCGTGCTCGGCAAGCGCAGGGGCTTCCCCGAGACGGCGATGCCCCCGCACAACATGACCATGACGGTCACCGGCGCGTGCATGCTGTGGGTGGGCTGGTTCGGCTTCAACGCCGGCAGCGCGCTCGCCGCCGACGGCGCGGCCGGCATGGCCATGTTGGTCACGCACATCGGCGCAGCCACCGGCGCGCTCGCCTGGCTCGTGTGCGAGACGCTGCGTTACGGCAAGCCTTCGGTGCTCGGCGTCGTGACGGGCATGGTGGCGGGGCTCGGCACCATCACGCCCGCCTCGGGGTTCGTGGGGCCGCTCGGCGCGATCGCCATCGGCGGCACCGCCGGCGTCATCTGCTTTTTCGCCACCAGTTACCTCAAGCGCCGGCTTGGCGTGGACGATTCGCTCGACGTGTTCCCGGTGCACGGGGTCGGCGGCGTCCTCGGCACGCTGCTCACGGGCGTGTTCGTGTCGGCTGCGCTGGGCGGCATCGGTTACCCGGAAAAGGTGACGATGGGCGGCCAGTTGCTGGTCCAGTTCACCGGAGTGCTGGCGGTGGGCGCGTGGTCCGGCGTGCTCACCTGGATCCTGCTCAAGCTCACTGACGCGGTGGTCGGCATGCGCGTGGACAGCGACGAGGAGACCGAGGGCCTCGACACCGTGCTGCACAACGAGAAGGGCTACAACCTGTAGCCGCGTCCGCGGAAGCGGGCGAAGCCCGGCCAGCCCGGCACGCGCAAGCTCGTGGAGAAATACGGCGAGCGGCTGATTCGCGTGCGCTACGTCTACGACGCCGAGGGCCGGCGCCGCCTGAAGACCGTAGAGCTCGTCATCGAGGCTGTTCCCTGGATACCCAACCCGCGCAAGCCACGGCGGCAGGGGCCGAGTTGATGCGAAAGGCAATCGCGACGGGCATCGAAGCGCTAGTCCCGGCGGCCATTGCCTTCGCCGGTTCGACGCCACCGCCTCGCGCCGTGAGCGATGCGATCACGGTTGCCCCGACGACGGTAAAGGACCACGTCCGAAGTCTCCGCCTCGGCGAGTTCACAGCTCTCTTTGAGAAGACACCCCTCGAAGAGATCCGAGCTAAGCTCGGCGGAAACGAGATCAGTCATGCCGGTGACGCTTCGGACTCGATTCGGTGGCTCTGCTACTCGCTTCCCGGGCAGATCTTCTGGTTGATCAGCAACCCGATGGGCGGCACGCGCGCCCATCTCATGGAGGTGGTCGCGGAATCCGTTCCCAACTCTGACCCGCGGCTCGAATCTTGTTCGCCTGTCCCGCAGAATCTCCGCCCCATCTCGCTCGAGTTCGGTTGGCTGGGCACTTCGAAAGCAGAACTGCACCACCGGCTTGGCCAACCCTCCCGAGTTCAGGGCGACTGGCAGCTTTTCCGCTTCCAAGGCAAGGTCGACGGCTCTTATCGAGCGCCGGGTGCCGCGGCGCCATCGAGAGTTGAGTACGACGTACTCGCATACATCGAAGCAAAGCTCGAGAACGGGGCTATCAGCGCGCTGCGGGCATTGCATGTTACGTCATACTGAAGCGCCTGCCGCCCAACAAGCCGCTGAAGCTGCCGGCCGCGGGCTTCAGCTACGCGGGCGGCCGTGCTCGACAGCTATTCTGGTAGGGTCACGGGCGGCCGCAACTTGGCGGCCATCCGTTAGCCGTCACAGAATTGGAACGCCGTGAAGCTCATCGGTATGCTCGATTCGCCTTACGTCCGCCGAGTGGCGATTTCGCTGCAGCTTCTCGGCCTGCGTTTCGAGCATCAGTCGCTTTCGGTCTTCCGTACCTTCACTCAGTTTCAGCAGATCAATCCCGTCGTCAAGGCGCCTACGTTCGTCTGCGACGATGGTGAGGTCCTGATGGATTCCACTTTGATCTTGGAGTACGCGGAAGCAGTCGCGAGTCCCCGAAGCCTCTTGCCATCCAACCTTCACGAGTTGCAGCACGCCTTGCGACTCGTCGGGTTGGCCCTGGCCGGGTGCGAGAAGAGTGTTCAGATCGTCTACGAACGCGCCCTAAGGCCGCCTGAGAAGCTGCATGAGCCGTGGGTAACGCGCGTCACCGGCCAGTTGCTCGCTGCGTATGGTGCGCTTGAGGAAGGAATCGCCAGCCGCCCCCCTGCTGTCACCAGTTCAGCCATCACACAAGCTGGGGTGAGCGCTGCGGTCGCCTGGCACTTCACGCAGGAAATGCTTCCCGAGGTCGTACCGGCCGCCAACTATCCGTCCCTTGTTGCTTTCTCCGCGAGGGCCGAAACGCTTCCAGAGTTCATGGCCGCGCCGCACGGTGACAGCACGTACAGACATGACGGCTAACCCGGCGCCGAAGACGGACGCGCGCCATGAAGCTGGCGCGCGCCGGTTGTGTCCACGTTTCAGTTCGCGATTGAGTCACGCGCCGGCGCGGCGGCACCGGCGCGGGGCCCGGCGGCGGCGCAAGGGGCCCCATCGCGACGCGCCGAGCCGGGCCGAGGGCGGAGGGAGCAGGCCGAGGACTGCCCGAGCCCGCAAATGCAGGAAGGGCGAGTTCCGCAGGCCTCCGACGCCGGAGGAAAAACGGCGAGGGGCCTTCGCGTCGCTGGGGAAGGCGCCGCCGCCGGGCTACGCGGCCGGAAGCCAGCGCCGGTTGCAGCTAGAATCCGCCGCATGGAGCGCCGCGACTTCCTCCGCTTCTGCGCCGCCTCGGCGGCGGCCACGGCCGCCACCGGCCCCGCCCTTGCCGCCGATGCGCGGCCGCAGCTCTACGGCAAGGTGAAGCTGGTGGGGGCCGACGGCGCGCCGCTGCGCGCGAAGGCCGTTCCCGCGCACCGCAACCTGATCTTCCATTACCCCTACGCCTCGACGCCCTGCTTCCTGCTCAACCTGGGGCGCCCGGCCAAGTCCTCGGTCGTGCTGAAAACGGTGGACAAACGCCCCTACGAATGGCGCGGCGGGGTCGGCGCACAGCGCTCGATCGTCGCCTATTCCGCGATCTGCGCCCACAAGCTCAGCTACCCGACGCGCGACATCAGCTTCATCAGCTTCCGCGCCGAGACGAGCGCACGCAACAGGCACGCCAACGTGATCCACTGCTGCTCCGAGCACAGCCAGTACGACCCTGCGGAGGGCGGCCGCGTGCTGGCCGGGCCGGCGCCGCAGCCGCTCGCGGCGATCCTGCTCGAGCACGACGCCGCCACCGACGAGCTGGCCGCCGTCGGCACGCTCGGCGGCGAGATGTTCAACGAGTTCTTCGCCAAGTACGAATTCCGGCTCGCGCTGGACAACGGCGGGCAGGTAAAACGCGCCGTCTCCGGCACCACCGCGGTCACCGCGCTGGAGAATTACTGCCGGCAGCAGGTGAAGTGCTGAAGTGGCTCGGTCCCGGCGAGCCGTTCCCGCCGGTCGAGAAAGCCTTGAAGGAACCGAACGGCCTGCTCGCCGCGGGCGGCGAGCTCTCGAGCGAACGCCTGCTGGCCGCCTACCGCCACGGCATCTTTCCCTGGTACACGGGCGACGAGCCACCCCTGTGGTGGTCGCCGGACCCGCGCATGGTGCTGTACTGCGCGGAGCTGAAAGTGAGCCGGTCCCTGGCCAAGAGCGCGCGCAACAAGGGCTACGAGGTCCGCGTCGATACGGCGTTCCGCGAGGTGCTCACCGGCTGCGCCGGGGCGCGCCGCGACGTCGGCGGCACCTGGCTCGGCGAGGACATGCGCAAGGCCTATTTCGCACTGCACCGGGCGGGCTACGCGCACAGCTTCGAGACCTGGCGCAAGGGCGAGCTGCTCGGGGGGCTGTACGGCGTGGCGCTAGGACGAATGTTCTACGGCGAATCGATGTTCTCGCGCGCCACCGACGCCTCCAAGGTCGCGCTGGTCGCGCTCGTCGAGGAGCTGCGCGCGCGCGGCTTCCCGCTGATCGACTGCCAGGTGCGCACGCCGCTGCTGGCGTCGCTCGGGGCGCGCGAGATCCCGCGGCGGGCGTTTTTGCGCGAAATCGCAGCATTGGTACACTACGATGAGGCTCCCGGCAAATGGACTCATCAAACGGAACCCAATGTCGCGGCTGAATGACCTGCCGCATGCGGTACTGCAGTTCTATGTCACCGCGCCCTATCCGTGCAGCTACCTGGCGGACCGCATGGCGCGCTCGCAGGTCGCGACCCCCAGCCACCTGATCAATACCGAGCTGTACGGCGACCTAGTCAAGTCCGGGTTCCGCCGCAGCGGCATCTTCACCTACCGGCCGCACTGCGACAGCTGCCGCGCCTGCGTGCCGGTGCGCATCCCGGTCGCGGAATTCGTGGCCAGCCGTTCGCAACGCCGCGCCGAGAAGGAGCACGCGGGGCTCTCCGCGCACGTGCAGCCGCTCAAGTTCCGCCTGGAGCACTACGCGCTCTACCTGCGCTACCAGGCGCGCCGCCATTCGGGCGGCGGCATGGACAACGACAGCCGCGACCAGTACTCGCACTTCCTGCTGCAGAGCCGCGTCGACACGCGGCTGGTGGAGTTCCGCGACCAGGGCCAGCTCGCCATGGTGTCGATCGTGGACTACCTGCCCGACGGGCTATCCTCGGTCTACACCTTCTTCGAGCCCGACCGGCGCGGCGCGAGCTTCGGCACCTACAACGTGCTCTGGCAGATCGAGGCCTGCCGCGCGGCGGGGCTGCCGTACCTGTACCTCGGCTACTGGATCCGCGAGAGCCCGAAGATGGCTTACAAGTCGCGCTTCATGCCGATCGAGGGTTTCACCGGCGGCGGCTGGCGACGCTTGAGCGAGAGCGACCTCGCGCGCATGCGGTTCTAGGAACAGCCGAGTTGCTCTACGCGCTCGCGCGGCCGCTGCTCTTCGCACTCGACCCCGAAACCGCCCACTCCCTGACGCTGGAACTGGCCGACGCGCCGCTGCGCTTCGGCCTGCTGCGCGTCGCGCGCGTGCCCGGCGCGCCGGTGCGCGCCATGGGGATCGACTTCCCCAACCCGGTCGGCCTCGCCGCGGGCCTGGACAAGAGCGGCGCGCACGTCGACGCCCTCGCCAAGCTCGGCTTCGGCTTCATCGAGGTAGGCACCGTGACGCCGCGGCCCCAGCCGGGCAACCCGAAGCCGCGCCTGTTCCGCCTGCCCGCGGCGCAGGCACTGGTGAACCGCATGGGCTTCAACAGCGTCGGCCTCGATGCGTTCATGGAGAATCTCGCCCGCGCGAGCTGGCACGGCGTGCTCGGCATCAACATCGGCAAGAACGCGGACACGCCGATCGAGCATGCGGCCGACGACTACGCCGCGTGCCTGGAGCGCGTCTATGCGCGCGCCAGCTACGTTGCCGTGAACGTGTCCTCGCCCAACACCAGGAACCTGCGCGAGCTGCAGGAAGAGCGCGCGCTCGATGCGCTGCTCGCGCGCCTCGCCGCGCTTCGGCGGCGCCTCGCAGACCGGCACGGCCGGCGCGTGCCGCTCGCGCTGAAGGTGGCGCCCGACCTGGACGCGGGACAGGTCGGCGCCATCGCCGACGCCGTGCGCCGCCACGGCATCGAGGCGGTGATCGCCACCAATACCTCGGTCTCGCGCGAAGGCGTCGAAGGCCTGCCGCACGCGGATGAAGCGGGCGGCCTGTCGGGTGCCCCGATCCGCGCGCGCGCCACGGCGACGCTCGCTGCGCTCGCCGGCGCGCTCCAGGGCGAGGCGCTGCTCATCGGCGCAGGCGGCATCCTGCGCGGCGCTCACGCCACGGAGAAACTGGACGCCGGCGCTACACTGGTGCAGTTGTACACGGGCCTCGTCTATCGCGGTCCCGACCTGGTCAGCGAATGCATATCGGACTGCCGAAAGAGATCGAGGACGGCGAAACCCGCGTCGCGCTGACGCCCGGGGCCGCGGTGGCGCTCGTGCGCGGCGGCAGCGTCGTGCACCCGCAGCTCGCCCGCGACACCGGCCTGACCTGCGAGATGCCGTGAAGCGCGCGCACGTCGCGCTGATCGACGAAGCACGCTGCATCGGCTGCGTGCGCTGCATCGACGCGTGCCCGGTGGACGCCATCGTGGGCGCCAGGGGCCTGATGCACACCGTCGTGGCGTCGCTGTGCACCGGTTGCCGGCTGTGCCTGCCGCCCTGCCCCGTCGATTGCATCGAGATGGCGGCGGCGAGCGAGCCTTGGACCGCGGCGGACGCGCGCGCGGCGAAGCACCGCGCGGCCCAACGCAAGCGCCGCCTCGAGCGGCTGGCCCCGCGCACCCAGGCCGATCCGGCGCGCCGCCGCGAGATCCTCGCCGCCGCGCTCGCGCGCGCCCGCCGCCGGTGAATCCCGCCCAGCGCCACCAGATCTTCAGCCGGCTGCGGGAGCAGAACCCGCAGCCGAAGAGCGAGCTCGACTACGCGAGCCCCTACGAGCTGCTGGTCGCCGTGGTGCTGTCGGCGCAGGCCACCGACAAGTCGGTCAACCTCGCCACGGCCAAGCTGTTCCCGCTCGCCGGCACGCCGCAGGCGATGCTCGCCCTGGGCGAGCCGCGCCTCGCCGGGCTCATCCGCACCATCGGGCTGTACCGCACCAAGGCGAAGAACGTGATCGCCCTCTCCAGGCAGCTCATCGAGCGCCACGGCGGCGAGGTGCCCGCCGAGCGCGCCGCGCTCGAGGCGCTGCCCGGGGTCGGGCGCAAGACCGCGAACGTCGTGCTGAACATCGCGTTCGGCGAGCCCACCATCGCGGTGGATACGCACATCTTTCGCGTGGCCAACCGTACCGGCCTCGCCCCGGGCAAGGACCCGCAGGCCGTGGAAGAAAAGCTTCTCAAGTTCACGCCGGAGGAATTCCGCATGCACGCGCATGACTGGCTGATCCTGCACGGGCGCTACGTCTGCACCGCGCGCAAGCCCAAGTGCCCCGACTGCGCGATTCGCGACCTGTGCGAGTTCAGGGCGAAGACGAAGTTGCGCGGGGCAAAGGCATGAGCGCGAGTGCCGCCGCGCCGCTGCGCAGCCTGCGCGAGCCGCTCGCGGCGCTCGCGCTCGCCCTCGGCTTGCTCTACCTGCTGTGGTTCACCGGCCGCGCCCCGGTCGCGCCGCACCACGTGCTCGGCGAGCTGCTCGACCTGCGCAGCTTCCCGTCGGTGGCGTGGCTCGAAAGCTTCGCCGGACTCTGGCAGGGCGCGGCAATCATGCTCGCCATCGTGCCGCGCTGGCCTGCGCGCCAGCGGCTCGCGCTGCTCGCCGCCGGCGTGGGGCTGGCGGCCCTCTACCAGGTCGCGATCGGCAGGCCGCAGTGGTGGCTGTACCTCTATGTCTTCCTCGCCGGCGCGGGCCTGGTGGCCGCTGGCTTCTTCGCGCGGGAAGCGCTGCGCGGCGGCGAGCGCCGGCACGCGGCCTACCTCCTCGCCAGCGTGGTGGTCTTCGCCGCATTCGGCATCGTGACCAAGACCTACCTCATCCACTCCTCCGTGCAGGCCGCACCTGCGCTCGACTGGAGCGCCCTCAGGCTCGATGCGGCCGCATTCGGCTTCTCGCCGAGCGCCTGGGCGGTGCAGGCGGTGGCGCAGGGCGCTGTTCTGCGGATTGCGCTCGCCATCGCCTACGAGCTGCTGCCGCTCGCGATGATCGTGGTCCTGGCGCTCGAAGTGCGCGACCCGCGCCGGCTGCCCTTCGGCCTGTTCCGCGGCCTGTTCGCCTGCGGCTTCGCCGCCGCGCTGCTGTACGCCATCACCCCGGTGACGGGCCCCGTCTATGCGCTCGGCGCGGCGTTTCCCAACGCGCTCGCGCCGCTCCTGGAGCGCGCGCCGGCCCTGCTCGGCACGCCGGAGGGCATGTTTGCGCCGCGCAATGCCTTTCCGTCCTTTCACCTCATCTGGGCGCTCGTCGCGCTGTTGCTCGCCTGGCGCTTCGGCTGGCCGGCACGCGCCGGCTTCGGCCTGTATGCGCTGCTCATCGCGGCGGCGACCATGGCGCTCGGCGAGCACTATCTGATCGACCTGGTCGCCGCCTTGCCCGTCTTGGCGGTGATCGCCGCGTTGTGCATCGAGCGAGTGAGCTGGCGCTCGCCGGCGCGGCGGCAGGCGCTCGCCGGTGGAATCATCGTTTACCTGGTCTGGGTGGCGCTGCTGCGGCCAACCTGGGCGCATGCGGTCTCGGCCTGGCCGCTCATCCTTTCGGCCTGGTGCGCGCTCAACGTTGCCGCGGGGCTCTACTGGCTGCGCGCGCTGCTGATCGAGTGGGAACGCGACGCAGCCGGCGCGACTCAGCATCGGCAGCCCGCTTCGAAAGCGGACGCCGCATGAAGCCCCCGCGCCCGGGTGGCGGCGTCATCCCGGAAGCGCAGCTGTACGCCATCTTCTTTGTCTCCGGCTTCGCGGCGATCCTCTACCAGCTCATCTGGCAGCGGGCGCTGTTCACGCTCTACGGCACGAGCTCGGAATCGGTCACCGTCGTCGTCACCGTGTTCATGCTGGGGCTGGGACTGGGCAGCCTCGCGGGGGGCGTCCTGTCGCGCAGCTCGCGCTTGCCGCTGCCGCTGCTGTTCGCGCTGGCCGAAGTCCTGATCGGCGCCTTCGGCCTGGCGTCGCTGCCGCTGTTTCGCTGGGTGGCGTCGCTCACGCCGGCCGCCGCCGGCATGCAGGTCGGCCTGCCCGCCTTCGCGCTGCTGCTGATACCCACGCTGTGCATGGGCGCCACGCTGCCGCTGCTTGCCGCCTACGCGATCGCGCGGCTGCACAGCGTCGGCCGCGCGCTCGGCATGCTGTACTTCGTGAACACGCTGGGCTCCGCGGCCGGGTGCGTCGCCGCGGCGGTCTATGCATTCGGCGCCCTCGGGCAATCGGGCAGCGTGCAGCTCGCCGCCGCCGCCAACTTCGCCGCTGCGGCCTGGGTGCTCGCCGCGTCTCGGCAGCGGCGCGGTGCCGCATGACCCTCGCCTTCCTGCTCGCCTTCGCTTCAGGCTTCATCGCGCTGTCGCACGAGATCCTGTGGTACCGCGTGTACTCCTACACGTCGCAAGGCGGTGCCGAGGCCTTCGCGCTGATGCTCGGCGCCTACCTGGCCGGCATCGCCTTCGGCAGCTACGGCGCGCGCGTGCTGTGCCGCGACGCCGCGTTGCCGCTGCGCGCGGTGGCGTGGCTCCTGGCGGCGAGCGCCCTCGCGTTCTTCCTGCCGCCCCTCGTCGCGAGCGCGGTGGTGCTGGCGGATTCCTGGGAGCTCACGCTGCCGGCGGTCGCCGTGGCGTCGGCGCTGCTGGGCGCGGTATTCCCGCTGGTGGGGCATGCCTTCATCGCGCCGGACGCGCGCTCGGGCAGCCGCATTTCCTATCTCTACGTCGCCAACATCCTCGGCTCGGTGGCGGGGAGCCTTGGCACGGGCTTCGTGCTGCTCGATCACTGGCCGCTCGCCACGGTGGCCTGGTTCCTCGCCTGCGCGAGCCTCGCCTGCGCGGCGGCGCTCGCGGTGGCCCGCGGCGTGCGCGGCATGGCGCTGGCCGGGGCGCTGGCCGGCTGCGCGCTGGGCGCGGTGGCGCTGCAGGCGCTCGGCCCGCTGCTTTACGGCGCGCTCTACGAGAAGCTGCAGTTCCGCACCGGCTACAAGCCCAGCGAGCCCTTCGCCCACGTCGTGGAGAACAAGAGCGGGGTCATCGCCGTGACCGCGAGCGGCACCATTTTCGGCGGCGGCGCCTACGACGGCGGCTACAACACCTCGCTCGTGAGCGACACCAACGGCGTGCTGCGTGCCTACGCCGTGGCCGGCCTGCACCCGGCGCCGCGCGAGGTGCTGATGATCGGCCTGTCCTCGGGCTCCTGGGCCGCGGCGCTCGCCGCCCACCCTCTGTTGGAGCGGCTGACCATCGTAGAGATCAACCCCGGCTACCTGCAGCTGCTCGCGCGCTACCCGCAGGTGGCCGGCCTGCTGCGCGACCCGCGCGTGCGCATCGAGATCGACGACGGCCGGCGCTGGCTGGTGCGCCACCCCGAGCGGCGCTTCGATGCGATCGTGGTGAACGGCACCCTGCACTGGCGCGCGCATGCGACCAACCTGCTGTCCGCGGAGTTCACGGCGCTGGTGCGCTCGCGCCTGCGCGAAGGCGGGCTGTACTACTTCAACGCGACGGGCTCGGATCGGGCGGCGCGCACGGCGGGCGACGCCTTCCGCCACGTCCTGCGGCTGAGCAACTGCATCGCCGCGAGCGACACCCCGCTCGCCTTCGAGCGCGAGGCGTGGAGCCGCGCCATGCGTTCGGCTGCCGTGGGCGGGCGCCCCGTCCTCGAAGCAGGCGCCGCCACGGAGCGCGCTGCGCTCGCCCGCATCGAGGCCGCGATCGAGCCGGAGGCCCGGCTGCGCGCGCGCGTGGCCCGTGCCGCGCCCATCACGGACGACAACATGGGCACCGAGTGGCAGTGATGCGGTGGGCGCGCCGCCGGGGCGCGGCCGCGCGAGCCGCGGCGCGGGCGGCCTGATGCGGCCTAGCGCTGGAAGTGCAGGTTGGACTGCTGGCTCGCAAACCACGCCGCGAGGTCGGCGATGTCCTGGTTGCTCAGCGAAGCGGCGAAGCCCTTCATGATGGCGTTGCTGCGCTTGCCCGACTTGTAGTCCTTCAGTGCCTTGGCCAGGTAGTCCTGGTGCTGGCCCGCGAGGATGGGATTCTCGGGCGCGATGGGCTTGTTGCCCTCCGGCCCATGGCAGGCCGCGCAGACCTGCGCTGCCTTCGCCTTGCCGGCGTCGGCGTTCCCCGCCGTCTGCGCAGCGCCGGCGAACGCCAGCGCGAAGAGGGTCAGGAGCGCGCGGTTCATTTGCCGCCCCCGCCGAAGTAGGCCGCAAGCTCTTCCATGTCCTTGTCGCTCAGCCCCGCCGCGATGCCGCGCATCGAGGGGTGGTTGCGCTCGCCGGACCGGTAGGCTTTGAGCGCGTTGACGAGGTACGCCGGGCTCTGCCCGCCGAGCTTGGGCACGTGATAGACCTCGGGATACGCGGTCTTGTAGCCGGGGATGCCGTGGCAGCCCGAGCACATGGAGAGGTTGTTCTTCAGCGCGCTGGCGGCGGGCTGCTGCGCCAGCGCCGCGCCGCTCAGGGCGGCGAACGCGGCGGCGAGCGCGGTTCGGGCGAGTGTGTGCAAGGTCCGGGGGTTCAAAAAGTCCGCGCGATTATAATGCGATTTTCATCCGGGAGCGGCAATGCGATTCACGGGTTCGGCCGACTACGTCTCCACCGAGGACCTCACGCTCGCGGTCAACGCGGCGATCACGCTGCAGCGGCCGCTGCTGGTGAAAGGCGAGCC
>Ga0137356_1000081_pt1 | contig 14200 bp, 15 predicted proteins | sample EasRivERMLT830_2_FD_102297 | JGI IMG/M metagenome (GOLD analysis project Ga0137356, IMG submission 102297) | Soil microbial communities from meander-bound floodplain in the East River, Colorado, USA - East River MetaG ERMLT830_2 | ecosystem: Environmental > Terrestrial > Soil > Floodplain ...
GCCGGTTGCGCTCGTAGACCGTGATCTCCCAGCGCGGCCACGCCTTTTTCGCCAGCAGCGCGAAGTACAGGCCGCCCGGACCTCCGCCGATGACGCTGATCTTCATGGAACCACCGCCGTCGCTTCGATCTCGAGGCGCGCCTCGTCTTCCACGAGCCCGCCCACCTGCACCACCGCCATCGTGGGGTAGTGGCGACCCATCAGGTCGCGATACGCCTCTCCCACCGCCTTCAGCGAGTTCAGGTACTCCCGCTTGTCGAGCACGTACCAGGTGAGGCGCACCAGGTGCTCGGGCTTGCCGTTCGCCTGCTCCAGGACGTCGATCACGTTCTGCAGGGCCTGGCGGAACTGGCCGGCGAAATCGCGCGCTTCCCATCTGCCCTCGCCGGTCCAGCCAACCTGGCCGGCGATGAAGACGAGCTTCCCGGTGGCCGCGATGCCGTTCGAGAAGCCTTTGGCGCGCGCCCAGCCCGGCGGTTGAAGAATCTTCATCATGACGTCCTCAGCTTGAAGCGCTGCAGCTTTCCCGTTTCGGTGCGCGGCAGCGTGTCGACGAACTCGATCGCGCGCGGGTATTTGTACGGCGCGATCACTTTCTTCACGTGCTCCTGCAGCGCGATCTTGGTGTCTTCGCTCTTTTCGTTTCCGGGCTTCAGCAGCACGAACGCCTTGACGACGGTGCCGCGCTCCGGGTCGGCCGTGCCCACCACGCCGCACTCCGCCACCGCCGGATGCTTGAGCAGCGCGTCTTCCACCTCCGGCCCGGCGATGTTGTAGCCCGCCGAGATGATCATGTCGTCGGTGCGGGACTGGTAGAAGAAGTAGCCGTCGCGGTCCATCAGGTAGGCGTCGCCGGTGACGTTCCAGCCGTTCTGGACGTAATCCCTCTGCCGGTCGTCGGCCAGGTAGCGGCAGCCGGTCGGACCCTTCACCGCCAGCCTTCCGACCTTGCCGGGAGCGCACGGTTGTCCCTCTTCATCCAGGACGGCCGCGCGATAGCCCGGAATCGCATAGCCCGTCGCGCCGCGCCGCACGCGCTCGGGCGTGTGCGAGATGAAGATGTGGATCATCTCGGTGGAGCCGATGCCGTCGATGATCTCGATGCCGCTCGCCTGCTTGAAGAGCTGGCGCGTCGCATCGGGCAGCGCCTCGCCCGCCGAGACGCATTCCTTGAGCGAGCGCAGGTCGAAGTCCTTCACCAGGCCCGCCATCGCGCGGTACATGGTGGGCGCGGAAAAGCACACGGTTGCCTTGTACCGCTGGATGGTCTCAAGCAGCGACTCGGGCGAAAGTCTCTCCACCAGCACGGTGGACGCCCCCACGCGCATCGGAAAGGCGAGCATGCCGCCCAGGCCGAAGGTGAAGGCCAGCGGCGGCGTGCCGCAAAAGATGTCGTCCTTCGCCGAGAGCAGGCAGGAGCGCGGGAAGGCGTCGCACATCGCGATCACGTCGCGGTGGAAGTGCATCGTGCCCTTGGGCTTGCCGGTGGTGCCGGAGGTGAAGGCGATGAGCGCGACGTCCTGGGCCGCGGTGTCCACGTTGGCGAACACCTGGGGCGCGCGCATGCACAGCGCATCGAGCGAATCGCGCGCGTCGTCGTACCAGTACTTGATGGCCCTCAACGTGGGGCAGGCGGGCAGCGCCGCCTCGAGCTCGCCGGCCAGGCGCTTGTCGCAGAGCGCGTGGCTCACCTCGGCCTTGGTGACGATGTCGGTAAGCTCCTTCGCGCGCAGCAGCGGCATCGTCGCCACGCACACGCCGCCCGCTTTCATCACCGCGAACCAGCAGGCGGCCATCATCGGGTTGTTCGGCCCGCGCAGCAGCACGCGGTTGCCGGGCTTCAGGCCCATCTCGTGCACGAGCACGTTGGCGATGCGGTTCGCCTGCGCGTAGAGCTCGGTGTAGGTGCAGCCGCCCTCGGGCGCGCGGATCACCGGCCGGTGGCCGAAGCCCCTGCTCAACATCTTGTCGAGCAGCTCGGTGGCGCAGTTCAGGCGCGCCGGGTAGCGGAACTCCGGGCGCTCGAGCAGGAACTCCGGCCACTGGTCGCGTGGCGGCAGGTTGTCCCGGGCAAAGCTATCGACGTGGGCTGTGTAGGTCATCGAAGGGTTTCAGCCAGTAGTAGGTGAAATCGATCTCCTCGGGCTTGGCGAGGCGCCGCGGCTGCACCGCGTACCAGGCCCAGAACTCCCTGGCGAGCGCCTCGTCGAAGATGCGCAGCGCGCCCGCTTTCTCGCGGCCGCGCAGCAGCGTCTCGAGCGCGCCGATCGGCTCGGGGCCGAACTTGGTCAGGCCGACGCGGCCGCCGTACTTCTCGTAGAGCGCCTTGTTCGCCTTGAAGCTGGTGATCCAGGGCCCCCACACGCGCCGGCGCGAGCCCTGATCGCGCGCTGCCGCCTCGCGCTCGGCGTCGTAGCGCGCCGCCTGGCGGTAGGTGTCGCGCTCGCGCTGCAGCTGCTCGAGCTGCGCGCTCGCGAGGTTCGGCTGCTTGAGCGCCGCCTCGATCTGCTCCTGGCGCTGCGCGCGGCGCGCCTTCTCGCGCCGCTGGAACTCGTCGTTCCACTTCGCATAGGCCTCCAGGTCCGCGTCGGTCGCCGCGACCTTCTCCTGGGCGACGAACCATTGCAGCGCCGACTTCATCGCGCGCTGGCGCAGGGCGTTCGCCGCCGCGGGCAGCGTCGCGGGCTCCGCGAGGCCGATCTGGCGCGCGAGCACCGGCACGTCGTCGATGCGCGCCACCTCCTTGGCCTGCGCGGCCGCGCCGGCGAGCACCAGCGCGAGCGCGAGCCACCTCACCGCAGCAGCTCCCGCGCGATGATGACCTTCTGTACTTCGGTGGCGCCTTCGTAGATGCGCAGCGCGCGCACTTCGCGATACAGGAGCTCCACCGGATGCCCGCGCATGACGCCGAGGCCCCCCAGGATCTGCACCGCGTCGTCGATCACCCGCTGCGCGGCCTCGGTCGCCTGCATCTTGGCCATCGCCACTTCGCGCGTGACGCGCGCCTTCTTCACGTCGCGCAGCCAGGCGGCGCGATAGGTGAGGAGCGCGCCCGCGTCGATGGCGGTCGCCATGTCGGCGAGCTTTGCCTGCGTCATCTGCAGATCGGCGAGGCGCTGGCCGAACATCTTGCGCTCGCGCGCGCGCGCGAGCGCCTCGTCGAGCGCGCGCCGCGCGAAGCCGAGCGCCGCCGCCGCCACCGTGGTGCGGAACACGTCGAGGTTCTTCATCGCCAGCTTGAAGCCCTGTCCCGGCTCGCCGAGGAGCTGCGCCTTCGCGCCCCGCAGCTGCACCACGGCCATCGGGTGCGGCGCCACGATGTCGATGCGCGCGCTTGCGTCCACCTGGTCCGCATCCACGATAAAGGCGGTGATGCCTTCGTCGGCCTTGGCGAAGACGACGTAGAAGTCGGCGATGCCGCCGTTGGAGATCCAGGTCTTGGTGCCGTCCAGCAGCCAGCCGGCGCCGCTGCGGCGCGCGCGCGTGGCAAGCGCCTGCACGTCCGACCCGGCCTCCGGCTCCGAGAGCGCGAAGGCCGCGATCGCCTCGCCCGCCGCGGCGCGCGGCAGGTAGCGCTGCTTCTGCGCCGGGTTGCCGGCGAGCACGATCGAGCCGCTGCCCAGCCCCTGCATGGCGAACGCGAAGTCGGCGAGCCCCGCGTAATAGGCGAGCACTTCGCGCATCAGCGCGATGGAGCGCACATCGGGGGCATCGTTGACGCAGAGCTTGAGGTATCCCGCGGCGCCCAGCTCCTTGACGAGCCGGCGGCAGACGGCGTCGGCGTCCGCGTCGTGCGCATAGCCGAGGTTCTGCGCGGCCCAGGCGTCCACGCCGCGCGCCAGGGCCGCGTGCGGCGCCTCGAAGAACGGCCACTCCAGGTGCGCAAACCGGTCGATCATGTGAGCAGGGGGGCTATCAGAGCTTGTCTCACGCTGAGTTCTCCAGGGTGGACTGCTTGAGGCGAGCGAGGAGCTGCATCAGGGCTTCGCTGTCGCGCCGGGAGAATCCGCCGAGCAGCTCCACCACCCATTCCTCGTGCGCGCGCGCCATTTCGGCGAAGGCCTTGTCGCCCGCGCGCGTCAGGCGCACGCGCCAGGCGCGCCGGTCGCTCGGCTCGTCCAGCCGCTCGACCAGCCCCTCCTTCACCAGCTGGTCGACGATCCCGGTGATGTTGCCCCCCGTGACCATCATGCGGCGCGAGAGCTCGTTCATCTTCAGCCCTTCGGCATGGCGCTCGAGCTGCGACATCAGGTCGAAGCGCGGCAGCGTGATGCCGAAGCGGCTGCGCAGGCGCGAGCGCACATGGCGCTCGATCAGCTGCGAGCAGGTAAGCAGCCGCAGCCACAGGCGCAGCGCCCGGTGCTCGGCGGCACGCACGCCGGTCTCTCGGTCGGAAGGGACGAGGCGCAGCGCCGGCATATTGCCTCAGGCCTGAATAGATGAAGCCTAAAGTATCCGTCTAGCGGCGGCGGCTGGCAAGCTCGCGCGCCAGCAGCGCGCGCCCGGGCGCGAGCGCGTTCTTCACCACCTGGGCGAGGTCGGCGAGCGGCAGGCGCTGGCGGTCGCGGAAGCGCAGGCACCCCCGGCCCGCCTCGACCTCGGGGTGGCGCGCGCGAAAGCCGGCGATGCGCTCGGCCGAGCAGGTGTAGAGCGCGAGATGGCGCTGCGCGCTCGCCCACGCCACGAAGTGCTCCCCCAGCCGGTAGGTGGGCATGCGGGTGCCGAGCGATACCGAGGCCTGCGGGAAGAGGCTGAGGATCAGCCCGTGCAGCGCGAGCGCGCGCTCGCGCCGTGCTTCGGGCAACTGCGCCAGGTAGCGCGCGATCGCCTCGGGATCGTCGTCCCGTCCTTGCCTGCGGCGATTCGTGCGCGCGGACTTCATCTCACGCGAGCGCGCGCCACAGGAAGCCGGCCCCGCCGGCAAGCACCACGATCTCCATCATCGCAGTGTGCACCTTCAGCGGGATGCGCGCGAGGAGCCAGCGCGCGACGAAGGCGCCGGGCGCGGTGCAAAGGCCGATGAGGAGCCCGGCCGCGCCGAGCTGCAGGTCGAGGCGCGCGAAGCCGCCGAAGAGCGCCACCTTGGCGAGGCCCATGATCACCGAGACGATGGCGTCGGTCGCGATCAGCGCCGCGCCCTGCACGCCCGCGGCCATGAGCGTCGAGATGAGCAGCAACCCCGCGCCGGTCATCGCGCCGTTGACGAAGCCGAAGCCCGCGCCCGCCACTGCGACGCCGCGAGCGCCGAGCTGCCAGCCCGCGCGCGCGAGCCAGCGGCGCAGCGGCACGACGGCGATGAAGAACAGGCCCAGCAGCAGCGCCACCGCGCGCGCTTCCAGCAGTGTGTAGCCGTAGGCACCGGCCACGCAGGCGGGCAACCCAAAGAGGAGGATGCGCCGCACGTGCGGCCACTGGATGTCGCGCCAGAAAGCCGCCACGCGGCTGCCGTTGTTGAGGATCATCGCCACCGCCATCACCGGCACCACGTTGACGACGCCGACCGCAGGCGCGAGGAAGATCGGCAGCACCAGGCCCGTGCCGTAGCCCGCGAGGCCGCCGAGGATCGAGGCGGCGAAGGCGACCGTGCCGATGAGCAGGAACTGCGCCGCGCCGAGATCCGCGAGGTGGAAGCCCTCGCTCAATCGGGCACGCGCTCCTGCAGGAACTGCAGCACGACGACTTCGTCGCGGCGCAGCGCGCCGCCAGGACGTGCGCGGCGCCTGGGCTGCTTCGCCGCGACCGGCGGCTGCGGCACCGTGTGGCCGAGCAGGTAGGCCTGCAGCAGCGTGGGATGCACGTAGTACTTGCGGCACACGGCGCGCGTGTTGCCCAGGCGCTCCGCGACCGCGTCCACCGCGCGCAGGATGTTGCGGTCGGCCTCGCGCCGGCTCGCCGGCGCGCCCATCGCGCGCAGCTCCACCGCGGCGAGCATGGTGCCGCCCCAGGTGCGAAAGTCCTTCGCCGTCACGTCGCGCCCGCTCACCTCGCGCAAGTAGGCGTTGACGTCGTCCGAGGAGACGGCCTGGCGCTTGCCCTGCGCGTCGAGGTACTGGAACAGCTCCTCGCCCGGCAGGTCCTGGCAGCGCTGGATGATGCGCGCAAGCCGCGGGTCGGCGACCGAGATCGAGTGCTCGACCCCGCTCTTGCCGCGGAAGGAAAAGCGCAACCGGTCGCCCTCCACGGTGACGTGGCGGCGGCGCAGCGTGGTGAGGCCGTAGGAGCGGTTCTCGCGCGCGTACTCGTCGTTGCCGACGCGGATCAGCGTGCGGTCGAGCAGGCGCGCGACGGTGGCGAGCAGCTGCCGGCGGCTGAGGTCGGCGCCGCGCAGGTCGCGCTCGACGCGCTCGCGCAGGTACGGCAGCGCCTCGCTGAACTCGAGCATCCTGCGGAACTTGGAGCGGTCGCGCGCCTCGCGGTAGGACGGGTGGTAGCGGTACTGCTTGCGGCCGCGCGCGTCGCGCGCGGTGGCCTGGATGTGCCCGCCGGGGTCCGGGCAGATCCACACGTCGGACCAGGCGGGGGGGATGGCAAGCGAGTTGAGGCGCTTGCGCATCGGGCGGTCGGCGATGCGCGCGCCGTCGGGGGCGTAGTAGGCCCAGCCGGTGCCCGAGCGCTTGCGCGTGATGCCGGCGAAGCCATCGCTGACGTAGCGCAGCCCCGCGCGCGCGGCGGACTTGCGGTGCTCGCGCGCGCGCGCCGAAGTCATCGCGCGCGCGGCGCCGCCACCATGGCCGTCCAGAGCAAACGGCGATCCCGTCGAGTCATGCCGCGCCTCCCGGCGGCAATACTACCCGCGAGGCCGCTAGAATGCCGTCCATGAGGTTCGCGCTCGCCCTGATGGCCGCCGCCCTGCTTGCGGCGCCCGCGCATGCGCAGCAGCAGGCGGATGCCAAAACGGTTCAGGAGATTTTCGACTGCCTTGCCGCCGGGCTGCCGAAGGACTGGCGCAAGGCCTGGGTGGTCATGTCCGACCTGGGCGAGGTTGGCAAGGACCGCCGGTACGAGGGCAAGTTCCACTACGCCACGTCAGCGGCGGACAAGGTGGGAAAGCCCCTCCTCACCTGCAACGCGCAGCAGATCGCGAAGGGCGTCATCGCGCTGAACGCAAGCCTGCCGCCGGACAAGCGCCGCTGGAAGGAGGCCAGGCTCACCTTCACCAGCGACGGCAAGTTCGACCTGTATTACGACTACGGCAAGTAACGCGGCTTGCGGCACCGCGAGCCCGCTGCGCCTGGCGCTACCGGCGCTCAGGCCAGCGCGCCGATTGCCTGCAGTGCGCGGCGCACGTCCTCCACGCCCTCGGGCGGAAGCGGCGCCTGCGGGGCGAGCGGGTCACCGACGGCATAGCCCTGCAGCTTGAGGCCCCCCTTGATGCAGGCGGCGAGGTTGTACTTGGCGAAGGCCTGGTTGAGCGCCCATAGCGGGCGCTGGCGTTCCATGGCTTTCGTCCAGTCGCTGCGCCGGCACAACTCGTAGAGCTCGACGCTCTGGCGCGGCGCCACGCAGGCCGGCCCCGCCATCCAGCCGACGCCGCCGAGCAGCATCACGCAGGCAGGCACGTGCGAGGAGGCGGCGAACACCTGCATGCGCCCTTCGACGCGGTTGATGATCGAGAGCAGCCGCCCGGTATTGAACGAAGCGTCCTTGATGTAGCGGATGTTGGGGACGCGGGAGAGGCGCTCGATCACCGGCAGCGAGAGGTCGGAGCGCTGGAAGTTGGGGTTGGTGTAGAGCACCACCGGCAGCGACACCGCTTCGGCGATGGCCTTGAAGTAGGCGTACACACCTTCGTCCGCTACCGGAAAGTAGGCTTCCAGGATCGCGAGGATGCCGTCGCAGCCCATGCGCTCGTATTCGCGCGCCTGGAACACGGCGTCGGCAATGGTCGTCGAGGCCACGCCCGCCACCACCGGCACCCGGCCGCGCGCGGCCTCGATGGCCACTTCGACTACGCGCGTTCTTTGTGCCCCGTTGAGATAGGCGAACTCCCCGGTCGAGCCAAGGGGCGTCAGGCCGTGCACCCCCGCCTTGATCAGGTCGTCGCAGAGGCGGCCGAGCACCGGCGCGTCCACTTCGCCGGAGGCGAGGACCGGCGACACGAGGTAGGGAAATACGCCGTGAAACCCGGCCTGCGCCATCCTCCTCAGGCCTTGCGCAGGAAATCGAAATCGCAGCCGTGCTCGGCCTGCAGCACGTGGTCCATGTAGAGCTTCGCATAGCCGCGGGCGGGAACCGCAACCGGCGGCTTCCAGGCGGCCTTGCGCTTCGTCAGCTCGGCTTCCGGGACCAGCAGCTCGATGCGCCGCGCCTTCACCGAGAGGCGAACACGATCGCCGTTCCGCACCAGCGCGAGCGGCCCGCCCGCCGCCGCCTCCGGCGAGACGTGCAGCACGATGGTGCCGTAGGCGGTGCCGCTCATGCGAGCATCCGAAATCCTCACCATGTCCTTCACGCCCGCGCGCGCGAGCTTCTGCGGGATCGGCAGGTAGCCGGCCTCGGGCATGGCGTAGCCGGACTTCGGCCCCGCGTTCTGCAGCACCAGAAAATCCTCGGGCGTCACGTCGAGCGCGGCATCGTCCACGCGCGCCGCCATGTCGTCAAGCGAGGTGAACACCACCGCGCGGCCTTCGCGCTCGAAGAGCCTCGGGTCGGCCGCCGAGCGCTTGAGGATCGCGCCGTTGGGCGCGAGCGAGCCGAAGAGCGCCACCAGGCCGCCCTCTTTCGCGAGCGGATCGGCGAGCGGGCGCACCACCGCGCGATCCACCCAGGCGCCTTCCTCATGCGCGAGACGCTCGCCGATCGTTTCGCCGGTCACCGTCATGCACTCCAGGTGCAGCAGCGGCTTGAGCTCGCGCAGCACCGCGCCGATGCCGCCCGCGGCGTAGAGGTCCGACATGTAGAACTGGCCGGTGGGCTTCAGGTCCACCAGCACCGGCGTCGAGTCGGAGAGTTCGTTGAGGCGGTTGAGATCGATCTTCACGCCCACGCGCCCGGCGATGGCGGTGAGGTGCACGATGGCGTTGGTCGAGCCGCCGATCGCGAGCAGCACGCGGATCGCGTTCTCGATCGATTTCGCGGTGATGATCTGCGAGGGCCGGATCGGCTTCGCCACCAGCTCGACCGCGCGCCGTCCGCTCGCCTCCGCCGCGCGCAGCCGGTCCGCGTGCACCGCGGGGATCGCCGCGCTGCCCGGGAGCGCCATGCCGAGCGCTTCCGCGATCGAGGCCATGGTGGAGGCGGTGCCCATCACCGCGCAGGTGCCCGCCGTGGTGGCGAGGTTGCCCTCCACCTCGTTGATGCCCGCCTCGTCCACCTTGCCCGCGCGATGCATCGCCCAGAAGCGCCGGCAATCGGTGCAGGCGCCCAGGCGCTCGCCATGGAAGGAGGTGGGCATCATCGGGCCGGCGAGCAGCTGCACCGCGGGAACGTCCGCGGAGGCGGCGCCCATCAACTGCGCGGGCACGGTCTTGTCACAGCCGCCCACCAGCACCACCGCGTCCATCGGCTGCGCGCGGATCATCTCCTCGACGTCGATGGACATGAGGTTGCGGAACATCATCGAGGTGGGATGGAGGAACACCTCGCCCAGCGACACCGTGGGAAACTCGATCGGCAGGCCGCCCGCGGCGAGCACGCCGCGCTTCACCGCGTCGATCAGCTCGGGAAAATGGCGGTGGCAGTTGTTGAAGCCGCTGCGCGAATCGGCAATGCCCACCACCGGGCGCGCGAGCATCTCGCCCGAGTAGCCCATGCTCCTGGCGAACGAGCGCCGCAGATAGAGCGAGAACCCGGCATCGCCGTAATTGGTGAGGCCCCGCGCGAGGCCCTGCGGATTCTTCGCGGCCATGCCGCGCTAGCCCTGCACCACCGGCTCCACGTAGATCTCCACGCGGCGATTCGCCTGCCGGCCGCTCTCGGTGTTGTTGGACGCCACCGGCTGGCCCTCCCCCTTGCCGGCAGTGGCAAGGCGCATGCCGTTCACGCGGCGCGATTCGAGGTACTGCGCCACCGACAGCGCACGCCGCTCCGAAAGGCGCTGGTTGTAGGCGTCGGAGCCGACGTTGTCGGTGTGCCCCACGACGGTCAGCGTCGTCTTGCCGTAGCGCACGACGACGTCGGCGAGCTTGTCCATGGTGCTGTTGAACCCGGGCTTGATCGTCGACGAATCGGTTTCGAACGCGGTCTGGTTGGTCATGGTCACGCGCACCACGTCCCCGGGCAGCTTCTCCACACGCGCCTGGCCGGCCTGGATTTCCTGTGCAAGGTTCTTTTCCAGGTCGCGCTTCTGCGCGTCCATGTACGCGCCCACCCCCGCGCCCGCAAGGCCGCCGCCGACGGCGCCGACCACCGCGCCCTTGGTGCGGTCCTTCTTGTACGCCACCGCGCCGATCACCGCGCCGCTTGCCGCGCCGATCAGCGCGCCGGTCTCGGTGTAGGTCAGCGGCCGATCCGCGCAGGCCGTGAGTGCCAAGCTAGTGACCAGAATTGGCGTCCAGTGCTTTTTCATGCTGCCTCCATTGGCTTCGTTGCCCCCCAAAGACCGACTTCGTAAGATCTAACTCATTGATTTAATGTAGTGGGATACATCCCACCTGTTCATATATCCAGGCTGTGGTTGCCTTCCCACGTGGCCACTCGCTACCTTGGCAACTGAAGGAGGGACGACATGCTGGAAACGCTCGCACCACCACAGGGCGCCGGCCTGCTCGACAGTATCGCCGATTTCTGCCGCCGCACCGGCATGGCGGAGTCCACGTTCGGCCGCCGCGCCGTCAACGACGGCAAGTTCGTCGCGCGCCTGCGCGACGGAGCGCGCATCACGCCGGAAACGCTCACGCGCGTCAGCACCTACATGGCGAGCCGCGGCGCCACCGCGCCGTCCTCGCCGCGCGAGCTGATGCCGCTGCTGCGCATCGCCCCCAGGCCAGCGCCGGTTGCCGCGCCCGGCGAGGGTGCGCCCTCGCGCAACTTCCGCTTCTTCGACAACCGGCAGAAGTACCTGCTGTTCGTCAATACCTGCAGCGAGAAGGAAGTCATCGCGCGCCGCGTCGGCATGGAACTCGCCAACATCCACCCGCGCCCGCCAGCGGTGCGCGTGTTCGACGCCGGCATGGGCGACGGCACGGTGCTCACGCGGGTGATGCGCGAGATGCACCGGCGCTTCGCGACGCTGCCCTTCTACCTCGTAGGCAAGGAGATCAGCCTCGAGGACGTGCGGCTGTCGCTCGCCAAGATGGCGGACCGCTTCTTCGAGCACCCCGCCACCGTGCTGGTGGTGACCAACATGTACTACAGCGAGGCGCCCTGGCTCACGCCCAAGGCGCTCGCCGCGGCGACTTCGCTCCTGTGGCACGAATTGGCGCTCACCGGCAGCACGGCGCACGACTTCAGCGAGCAGATCGCGGCGCTCGAGGCGTTCCTCTCCAAGAACTGGCAGGCGCGCCACAGCGCGACCAGCGGCAACCCGGTGTACGAGCGGCCCGTGGCGCTGGTGCTGTACCGCGAGGACTTCAAGTTCCTGCTGCACGACATCATTCCGCAGCAGGGCCGCACGCGCGCCGACTACGACCTGGTGATCGCCTCGCAGCCCTACCGCGCGCGCGTGCCGGCGAAATTCAAGGCGCAGCGCGTGATCGCGCCGCTGGTGCGCGGCCTGGGGTCCGGCGGGCGGCTGCTCGGCATCCATTCCAGCGGCGGCGACCCGGGACTGGAGATCGTGCGCAAGGTCTGGCCCGAAGAGAACCCGTTCCAGACCAACCGCCACGACGTGCTGCGCGCGGTGCGCGCGGAGCTCGGCAAGGACGCGCGCCACTACAACTTCAACGCCTACGCAGATGCGCGCGCGGTGTTCCGCTACGACATGCACACGCTGCCCACCGAAGTGTCCTCGAGCATCGGCACTTCCACCTTGTTCGCCGCCTGGAATGCCGCGGTGTACGTCGCGCAGATCGACGACGAGCGCCTCGGCAAGGTGATCGGCGAACGGCAATACCTGGATGCCACGCGCGAAGTGCTGCAGGCGCACGGCGGCCTCTGGTTCCTGGATGAATCCTATGTCGTCTCCCGCAAGCGCGCTTGAAGCCACCACCGCCCTGGCGGTCGACCTCGTCGCCTCGGGGTCGATCGAGATGGGCGCGCACCGGCCCGCGGACGCGCGCGCCATCGCGGCGCTGCTGCCTTCCGGCACCCCCGTTTACGTCAACCACCTGCCGCGCCACAGCCTCGCCGACTCGCTCGCCTCGCTCGCCGCGGTGCGCGAAGCGGGCCTGGAGCCCGTGCCGCACATCGCGGCCCGGCGCATCGGCAGCCGCGCCGAGCTGACGGACTTTCTCGGGCGCGCGGTCGCGGAGGCGGGCGTGCGCAAGGCGCTCGTCATCGGCGGCGACGAGGCCGAGGCGCGCGGGCCTTTCGCCGACGGCGCGTCGCTGATCCGCAGCGGCGCCCTCGCCGCGAGCGGCCTGCGCGAGATCGGGCTGCCCGGCTACCCGGAGGGCCATCCGCGCATTCCGCTCATGGAGCTGGAGCGCGATCTCGCCGAGAAGCTCTCGCTCGCCGCAGCCCAGGAACTCGGCACCTATATGGTCACGCAGTTCTCGTTCGCGCCGGCGCGCGTGCTCGAGTATTGCGCCGCGCTTGCGCGCAGCGCGCCCGGCGTGCCGGTGTACGTCGGGCTGCCCGGCCCGGCCTCGACCGCGGCGCTCCTGCGCTTCGCGCAGCGCTGCGGCGTGAGCGCCTCGCTGCGCGCGCTGCACGCGCAAGGCCTGAACGCGGTGCGCCTGGTGACGCACACCGACCCCGGCGACCAGCTCACGCACCTGGCGCGCTACTGCGCCGCGCACGCCTCGGCGTGCAACGTGGTCGGCGTGCACGTCTTCACCTTCGGCGGCGTCACCGCCGCCTCGGGCTGGATGAACCGCTACATCTCCAGTCGCGGAAGCTAGCCGCCAGGGAAGTCCTGCTTCTGCCGGGGCGGGCGTCGCCCGGCGGCGGCGCCTTCCCCAGCGCCGCGAAGGTCCCTCGCCGTCACTCCTCGGGCGTCGGAGGCCTGCGCAACTCGCCCTTCCTGCATTTGCGGGCTCGAACAGTGCTCGGCCTGCTCCCTTCGCCCTCGATCCGTCTCGGCGCGTCGCAATGGGGCCCCCAGCGACGCCGCCGGGCTGCCGCCGCCCACAGACTCTGCAACCACTCGCGGCAAGTTAGGGGGGGCGCGGTCGTCGCGCCATCGCTTTTCGAGATCACTGAGCCCCCCGGTCAGGATTGGTGGCAGTCCCCAGGGGGTGTAACGTATTGAGCAAGTGGGAGGTGACCGTGACCGTTACATCCAGGCGGTTCGCAAACCGCTATGTGTCAACCAATCTGTCAACCAATACACGTTAGCTCTCATGTTTGGAACCACCGATCTCGCACTATTCGTCGTGGCAGGGCTGCTGCTGAACATCACGCCGGGACCTGACACGATGTACATACTTGGTCGTACTGCATCACAAGGCTGGAGCAGCGGTGCAGCGGCCGCCCTTGGCATCAGTGCTGGCTTGTTTGTCCACACGTTTGCCGCCGCCATTGGGCTATCGGCAGTGCTCCTCGCCTCAGCGACTGCATTCACTATCGTCAAGTGGATAGGTGCTGCCTACTTGGTCTATGTGGGCGTGTCGCTTCTGTTCGCGCGTTCGAAGAATCAGCAGCGAACCCTGGCCCCCGCGTGCGAATTGCGAACGGTGTTCTTTCAGGGCTTTCTTACCAACGTTCTGAATCCAAAGGTAGCGCTGTTCTTTCTGGCGTTCTTGCCGCAGTTCGTCGATCCGGGCGCGCCGAATAGAGTCATTGCGCTCTTTTTTCTAGGCCTCGTGTTCATCTTCAACGGCACTCTTTGGAACCTACTGGTTGCTTGGTCGGCCGCTCGCTTCGCCACTCGCTTTAGCGGTTCGGGGCATTTCGCCCTATGGCTGAACCGCACAGTGGGAGCACTATTTGTGTACTTAGGTTTAAAGCTCGCAACATCACATGTGAGCTAACAACGCGATGGACAGCGAAACCTATTCAGCGCGACTACCCGCGCCGAGCGGTGCGCGTCATCGCAAACGTTGATATGGCTTAACGCTGTCAAGAGGCGAACGAAGTTCTCTGCGTTTCCGGCAGTGAATTTGCTGTACATAACACCCGATGGGCAACGCGGCGGGGCCTGATGACGACGGTCGATCAC
>Ga0137356_1000082_pt1 | contig 14186 bp, 12 predicted proteins | sample EasRivERMLT830_2_FD_102297 | JGI IMG/M metagenome (GOLD analysis project Ga0137356, IMG submission 102297) | Soil microbial communities from meander-bound floodplain in the East River, Colorado, USA - East River MetaG ERMLT830_2 | ecosystem: Environmental > Terrestrial > Soil > Floodplain ...
GCGAACCGCGAAGCGATTGTTCAGGATGCGATCAGAGCCAGCTCGACGCACCTGATGTTCATCGACTCCGACGTCGTCTTCCCTCCCGATGGCATCCTGCGGCTGCTGGAGCACGACAGGGATATCGTAGGCGGCGCGTACAACATGAAGACGTTGCCGCCAGTGACGACGATCAAGATGGCGGATACCGATGGGAATCTTATCAACATGTCGGGGGCTGATCTTCCGCGCGAGCTGTTCAAGTGCGCGGCGGTGCCGACCGGCTTCATGTGCCTCAAGATCGCCGGCATCCTCGGGCATATGGAGCCGCCGCTGTTTGACTTCGGGCGTCGCCCGGATGGGCAGCTCGTTGGTGAGGATGTTGCCTTCTGCGAGCGGGCGCGTGCGGCTGGGCTCGAGGTGTGGTGCGACCCAACGATCCCGCTCGGGCACGTCGGCGACTACCTGTACTGATCCATGCTCGGCGGCCATCCATTCGGCGGTGCTCCTTACGGCTCGGAGCAACCGGCTAGCGAGTCGGCACTCGACATTGCCCCGAGCGGCATCGCTAGCGGCGAGGCCGTCGGTACCCCGTCCGCGACGATCCGCGTCGCGCCGTCCGGCATCGGCTCGGCCGAGGCGGTCGGGTCGTCGAGCGCGTCGCCAGTCCAGGCGCAAGCGACCGATCCTGCCGGCATCCCGAGCGAGGAGGCGGTAGGAGCCCCGGCCGCCAAGCTGCGGCTATCCGTTGCCGGCGTCGAGAGCGAGGAAGCGGTCGGGGCGGTGGCTGGGCGGCTCGCGACTTCGCCGCGCGGCGTGCCAACGGAGGAAGCCGTCGGCGTCGCGAGCGCGACGCTGCGCGTGGCCCTCGCTGGCATCGCCAGCGAGGAGGCGGTCGGGCACGTCGCCCTCTTGCCCATCGTGCGGCCGGCCGGCATCGAGTCGGCCGAGGCCGTTGGCGCCTCGAGCCTCGCGGTGCGCGTCGCCCTGGCCGGCGTGGCGTCAGAGGAGGCCGTCGGCCTGGTGACTACCCCGATCCTGGTCGACCCGGCCGGGATCGCGTCCTTCGAGGCAGCCGGCGCGCCAAGCGTGGCGCTCCTGGTCGCGCCTGGCGGCATCGCGACCGAGGAAGCCGTCGGGGCCTCGAGCCTCGCGGCGCGCGTCAACCCGGCCGGCGTGGCGTCCGAGGAAGCCGTCGGGGCCATCGTGGGAAGCCTGGCAACGTCGTCCCGGGGCGTCCCGGGCGGCGAGGCGGTCGGCGCCTCGAGCCTGTCGCTGCGGGTCGCGCTCGCCGGCGTGGCGTCCGAGGAAGCCGTAGGCCGGGTGTCGGCGACCATCCCGATACGGGTCAACCTGGCAGGGATCGCGAGCGACGAAGCCGTCGGGGCCATCGTGGGAAGCCTGGCAACGTCGCCCCGGGGCGTCCCGGGCGGCGAGGCGGTCGGCGCCTCGAGCCTGTCGCTGCGGGTCGCGCTCGCCGGCGTCGAGTCTGGCGAAGCGGTCGGCGCTGTCGAGCAGTCGTTCGTCGTGCGGCTGGCGCCGGCCGGCGTTGAGTCGGCCGAGGCCGTCGGCGCCATCACCAGCCGACTCGCGACCTCGCTGGCTGGCATCCAGAGCGGCGAGGCGGTCGGGCGCGCGGCCGTGGTCGGGGAGGTTCAGGACACTTCGCCGGTCGGCGTCGGCTCGCTCGAGGCCGTGGGCGCCGCGCAGGCCGCGGTCCTCGAGGTCATCGTCCGGCGGAACGTCGACCTACTGCTGAGCACCACCGACCTCGTGGTGGCCATGCGGTCGACCGGCCTCGAGCTGCTGCTGCGCGACCCGAATGCGGACGTGCCTGTAGGATCGCCAAGCCTGGCGGTGGCTCTGCGGTCTACCGACCTCGAGCTGCTGCTCGCCGTCCCCAACGTGCAGGTCCAACCATGACCGAGCTGATCCTTTGCCCCGAGCGGGTCGACTTCTGCATCTCGCGTGGCGACACCGTGCCGTGGACCTTCACGCTCAAGGACGCCGCCGGGCTGCCGATCAACATCACCGGCTACTCGTTCCTGCTGACGGTCGACCCGGATGAGGACCCAACGTCGGCCGCCAACAACCTCTTCCAGCTCGTGGGCACCATCGTCGGCGACCCGCTCGACGGCGTAGTCCAGTTCTCGCTCAGCACGCTGCAGGCCGACCAGGTTCCCGGCGTCTACTGGTGGGACCTGCAAGTCACCGACTCGGCGGGGAAGATCCGAACCGCGGCCAAGGGGCAGTTCGAGTTCAAGCAGGACGTTACCAAGTAGGGGCCGCGCCCCGCGCGCGGCGGATAGGATGCCAGCATGGCAGTCGTCGTCGAGAGCGGCGTTGGAGTTCGCGGCGCGAACGCGTACGTCGATGCCGCCTTCGTGACGGCCTACCTGGCCGCGCGCAACCGATCGAAGGAGAACGGCTGGAACGCCGCGAGCGGCGGCGCCAAGGACGCGGCCGTCGTTGCCGCGACCGACTACGTCGAGGTGCGGTGGGGGCCCAAGTTCAAGGGCGCGCGCCTCGTCTGGCTCGCGGACGTCAAGGCCGAGGGCTCGATTACGTTCACTGGCGTGCCGGCTGCTGGTGGGACTGTCGTCGTCGGCGACCGGACCTACGCGCTGGTCGCGGCGCTGACCGACGTGCCCGACCAGGTCCTGCTCGGCGCGACGGCGGAAGAGACGGCCGAGCACCTGCTCGACGCGCTCGAGGCGCTGGCGATCGGGGCCGGCGTCACCTACGTGGCCGGCAACGACGGGGCGAACCGCCACGCGCAGGCCACGCGCGACGGCGCCGTCCTCGAGCTGGTGGCGACGGCGCCCGGCGCCGGCGGCGACGAGACGGCGCTCGCCCTGACGGCCACCAACGCGACGCGCGTCGCCTTCGCGGGTGGCCTCGACGGCGGATCGCAGCCGCTGAGCTTCCCGCGGTCCGGGCTCTACGACTCGTCGGGCCGGCTCGTCGAGGGCGTGCCGCTGCCGCTGCGCCAGGCAACGGCGGAGTACGCGGTCCGCGCGCTCGCGGCCGCCTTGGCGCCGGACCCGACCGACGACGCGGCAGGCGGCTCGATTCGGTCGCTGCGCGAGAAGGTCGGCCCCATCGAGGTCGAGACGGAGTACGTCGACGGCACGCACCTCGGCACGACGCTGCAGCCGTACCCGGCAGCCGACCGGCTGCTCGAGGAGTACGTCAAGGGCGGCGTCGGCGCCTACGGCTACCGCGAGGTCATCCGGTAGTGGTCGACTACGCGAAGCTCGCCGACACGGCGAAGCGGCTCGTCGAGGCCAACGGCCGCGACGTGACGCTGCATCGGCGCAGCCGGACGCCGGCCGTCGCCGGCGAGCCGTGGCGCGGTCCCGCCGAGGCTCCCGAGGACTCCTACACGGTGCGGGCGGCGATCGTCCCGGCCTCGGGCTCCGGCTTCGGCACGATGTTCGAGGACCTGCCGGGCGACCTGGTGCGCAAGGTGACCGAGGTCGCCATCGTCGCGTCGAACTCGCTCGCCGCCGGCGACGACCCGAAGCAGGCCGACTCGCTCGTCGACGGTGGCCGGGCCTTCAAGGTCCAGATGGTCCAGGAGCTGCGGCCGTCGACGACGAGCCTGGTCTACCTGCTGGGGCTCTCGGCGTGAGCACGCGCACCGAAGCGCGCGACGCGGTCCTCGGCGCCGTGCGGGCGGCCTGGCTGGCGAACGGGACGACAGCGCCGATCGCCATGCACTGGGACGACGTCGCGTCCGACCCGACCGGGCACGACGCGCAGGGCCTGCCGCTGCCCTGGGCGCGGGCATCGGTCCGGTTCCTCGCGTCGCCCGTCGAAGCGCACGGCAACAACGAGGCGAAGCACCTCACCGAGGGAATCCTCACCGTGCAGCTCTTCGCGCCGTTCGGCGACGGGCACAAGCTCGGCGACGAGCTGGCCGAAGTGCTCGAGGTGGCGTTCCGCGCGCGCCGGATCGGCGACCTTTGGTTCTATGGCGCGCGCTCGCCCGAGGTCGGCCGCGAGGGGCCGTGGTTCCGCACCGACTTCGTGGCCAACTTCCGCTTCGAGGAGCGCGTCGTCCTCGTGGGGTTCTGAGCCTGTGGCGAGCCGCAACGTCGAGCGCATCCGCGTGGCGATCCGCGAAGGCCTCGTCGAGAAGGCGGTCCGGTCGCTCGCCTTGCGCGCCTACCAGGCGCTGCTCGCGGCCTCGCCAGTCGACACGGGGTTCTTTCGGGCCGGCTGGACGGCGAGCGTTGGCGCCCCCGACAGGGCGGGGCCCGAGCTGCCGGCGACGCCGAGCGACCGCGACACGACAGTAGCGCAGGCCTCGGGGCTCTTGGCTACGCGCCAGGGGCAAGCGGCAGCCGTTGCCGGCGGCTACAAGGTCGGCCAGGGGCCGGCATTCATCGTGAACAACGTCCGCTACGGCGTCTACCTCAACGAAGGCAGCAGCGCGCAGGCGCCGGCGCGTTTCGTCGAGCTGGCGATTCTCGAGGCGGTCGCCGCGACGAAGCGCGACCTGCGCTAGCTGGCCGCGCTAGGGGCGTCGTGATAGCTTCTCCTGGCCGGGTGGCCGGCCAGGAGGGCACATGTCACGAGTTCTGACCAACAGCACGAGCTTGCGGGTCACCCGCGAGACCTCGGTCGGCGTTCTACCCGGGACGCCGCAATGGGCGGTCGTCGAGTTCGACAACATCACGAGCTACGGGGCGACGATCACGACCGTAGTCCGGCGGCCAGTGAGCCTGACGCGTGGGCGGCGCAAGGGCACCGTGGTCAGCATCGAGAGCGGCGTCGAGTACGGAACCGACCTGACGCTCGACGCGTTCCTTCTGTTCGCCGAAGGGTTCATGTTCGCGGAGTTCGCGAACGCCGAGTTCAACCTCCGCAGCGGCACCGGCACGGTCCCGCCGCCCGCCGTCGACGGCGGTGTCGGCAACGACTCGTTCACCATCGACGCGGCCTCGGCGCTCTTGGCCGGCAAGATCCAGTTCACCACTGCCGAGCTGGCGACGCTGGTCTACGCGCGCGGCTACAGCAACAGCGCGAACAACGGGCTCCATGTCATCGTTGCCGACACGGCGGGCACTGGCACGGCGATCGCCGTCGCTACCGCGACGCTGGTCGCCGAGACGCCGCCGACCAGCGCGACGCTCGAGGTCTGCGGCATCCGCGTCCTGAACGACGCCGACCTGTCGCTGACCGTCACCGGCAGCACGGCGACGCTCGTCTCGGCCGCGTCGATCACCAACTGGGGCACGCTCGGCATCCGCAAGGGCATGTGGATCCACATCGGCTCTGCCGTCAACGCGACCGGCGCCCTGCAGAACGCGCTCGGCGCTGGCGGCCTGGTGAGCTACGGCTGGGCGCGCGTCACGGCCACGCCGACCGGCGCGACGCTCAACCTCGACAAGCTGTCGCCGACGCTGAGCACGGCGAGCGGCCCGGCTGGTGGCAGCCAAGACGTGATGTTCGGGCGCTTCGCGCGCAACGTGTCGGTCACTGCCGACGCCGACGACGAGCGGTACCTCGAGCAGTCGTTCCAGTTCGAGGTGACCTACCCGGACCTCGGCGGCGTCGGCGTCGACGAGTACGAGTACGCGGTCGGCAACTTCGCCAACGAGATCGCGCTCGACCTGCCGCTCGAGGACAAGGCGACGGTCACGTTCGGGTTCATCGGCACCAACAGCGACCCCATCACGGCGTCGAGGAAGACCGGCGCGAGCACGGCGAAGTCGCCGCTGCGCACGACGGCCTTCAACACGGCGACCGACATCGTGAGCATCACGACCGACGTCGTCAGCGCCGCGGCCGATATCTGCTTCAAGTCGCTGACGCTTACCTGGCTCAACAACGTCTCGCCCGAGGTCTGCCTCGGCACGCTCGGCGCGACGTTCGTCAACGCGGGGCTCTTCGAGTTCAACCTCGAAGGCCAGATGCTGTTCACCAACAAGGCGATCGTCAACGCGATCCGCAACAACACGACCGTGACCATGGCGATCATCCTGCGCAACGACAACGGCGCGGTCGCCATCGACGTGCCGGAAATGACGCTCGGCGGCGGCGGTCGCGAGTTCCCGGTCGACCAGTCGGTCCTGGTGAACATCACCGGGTCGAGCTTCACGTCGAACAGCTACGGCTACGACGCCAGCATGAGCTTCCTCGCTTGCGTGCCGGGCGTCGTCGCCGGCTAGACCAACCGCCAAGGCGCCGAAGGGGGCGCCGGAGAATGAAGAGCAGCAGCAACGGACAGCACTTCGACCTGTCGCACCTCGCCATCGAGGAAGCGACGGCGCGCTACGACCTCGACCCGTGGTGCGGCCCTGGCGCGTTCCTCTCGGTGCGCCCAGCGACCAAGCAAAACCGGGGCTACTGGTCGGCGCTCCTGGCGATGGCGGCGGGGCGCAAGCGCATCGCCGACGCGGTCGCCGGCCGCCTCGAGGACGACGCGCAAGACCGCGCCGACGACGCGGTCCTCTTCTCGGCGCACGTGGTTGTCGGCGGGCTGGCGCGCGAGGCGGGCGGCAGCATGGTCGAGCTGACGAGCGCGTCGGCCGGCCAGCTCGTGCTCGCGCTGGCCGACAAGGCGCCGTGGCTCTTCGACCGGATGCGGGCGTTCTGCATGCGGCCGGATAACTTCGCCAAGCTGCCGCCGGAGGTCACGGCCGACGTCGGGGCGCTGGCAAAAAACTGAGGGGGCGGCTGCTGTGGGAGATCCGGTTCGCGCGCGACGGCTGGGCGGTTACCTCTGGGCAGTACCAGAGGTCGACCGGCCGCCTGCCCGACTGGTTCATCAGGCAGCCGCCTACCGTGCGCGGCGACGAGGTCTACATGGCCGCCTTCTGGCGGCTGCACACGACGCGGCCAGTGTCGCGGGAAGGCATGGGCCCGATCCCGTGGCATCGCGCGTGGGACTACGCGGTCGAGGTCGTGGGGCTCGAGCGGCCGGTCGCCGAGTTCTTCGCCTCGACCATCCTCTGTCTGGACGGGCTCTACCGGCAGCACCTGCTCGACGAGCAGGACAAGAAGAGGCGGCAGGAAGAGCGTAAGGCGCGCCGCGAGGCGGCGACGAAGGGAGCCATGGTGGCAGGGCAGCGCGGCGCGAAGGTGATGGCGAGGCAGGGCGCTCGTGGTTGAGTTCTCGATCGACCTGACGATCGACCCGCGCAGCGCGGGCGCCGGCGCCGAGAAGGTGACCAAGGCGCTCGAGGTGGCCGAGCAGCAGGCGCGCGAGCTGCGCACCGAGCTGGTTGCCGCGCTCTCGGTCCGCGATGCCGGCACGCAGCAGGCGCTGCGCGGCATCGCGCAAACCCTCGAGCGGACCGAGGAGCGCGCGATCGTCACCGACGCGCGGCTCTCGCAGCTCGGCAAGGACATCACCGGCAAGGGCGTTAACAACTTCGCCGACGCGATCGAGGGCGCCGACCGGAAGGCCAAGGGCCTCGAGCTGACGCTCAAGCGGCTCTTTGCCGGGTTCTCGCTGTTCGTCGTCGCGCGCGAGTTCCAGCAGACGGCCGACCTCGCCACCAACGTGCAGAACCGCCTGCGCCTGGTGACCGAGGGCGAGCGGGAGCTGATCGCGGTCAACCAGGAGCTGTTCCAGGTCGCGGCCGAGACGCGCACCACGTTCGAGGGCACGGCGCTCGTCTTCACCCGGCTGGCGGCCAGCGCGAAAGAGCTGGGCGTCACGAATCAGGACCTGGTCCGGTTCACCGAGCTGCTGAACAAGACGATCGTCCTCTCGGGTGCCTCGGCGGAGGAGTCGCGGGCCGCGATGATCCAGCTCTCGCAGGGCCTGGCGTCCGGCGCGCTGCGCGGCGACGAGCTGCGGTCGGTCCTCGAGCAGCTACCGGCCGTGGCGGACGTCATCGCCAAGAGCCTCGGCGTCACGCGCGGCGAGCTGCGGCTGCTCGGCCAGGAAGGGAAGATCACCGCCGAGGTCATCCTCGAGGCCTTCAAGCAGTCGGCCGAGGACATCGACCGGAGCTTCGCCACGACCGTGCCGACCATCGGCCAGGCCTTCACGGTCCTGCAGACGCGCGTCATCGAGTCGGTTGCCGCCTTCGACAAGGCCAGCGGCGCGTCGGCCACGTTCGCTCGCGGCATCCTGGTCGTGGCCGAGAATGCCGACGTCCTGCTCGACGCGGTGCTCGGCCTCGGCGTGGCGATCGGCGTCAAGCTGGCGGTCGAGCATGTCCCGAGGGCGATCGACGCGCTCGGCAAGCTCAAGGCGGCGCAGATCGCCAGCGCGGCCGCGTTCGCGGCGGCCGCGTTCGGCGTCGGGCTGCTCGCCAATCGCTTGCAGGAGCTGGAAGAGAACGCGCGCGGCCTCGAGCAGGCTGACCTAGCAGCATCCGTGAAGGGCGAGACGCTGTCGGCATTCGCGTTGCTAAACGAGCAGATCGACAGCACTCGCCGGGAGCTTGACCAGCTACTCAAGACGTTCGACCAGGGCGGCCAGACGAACGAAGTGGCCGCGGCGAGGATCCGACAGCTACAGGCGGCGCTCGCTGCCTTGCAAGGGGAATCGCGGGCGCAGATCGAGGCGGCGCGCAGCTCAGCGGCGGCCACCGATCGGCAGGCGAAGTCGGTCCAGAATCTGCTGAAAGAGCTAGACCAGGAAGCGCAGCTCCTGCGGCTGACGTCGGACGAGCGCAAGGTGCAGGAAGCACTGATCGAGGCGCAGAACAAGGTCAAGAAGGACGATGTCGACCTGTCGCGCGAGACGAACGCCGCGCTGCAATCAGAGATCGAGGCGAAGGTCAGGTCCAACCAGGCGCAGGCGCGCGAGAACGACCTGCTGGCCAAGTTCGCCACGCCGGCCGAGCAGTACAAGAAGACGCTCGTCGAGCTGGAGGCGCTGCACGCGAAGGGCAAGCTGTCCCTGGAGGCGCTGACCGGCGCGCGCCGGAAGCTCGCCGCCGAGCTGGAGAAGAAGGAAGAGAAGGTCGAGGACCCGTTCGAGGCGCAGCTCAAGAGCCTCGACAAGCAGATCAAGCAGCTCGAGATCCGCGAGAAGTTCGGCGGCGCAATCGAGCAGCGGAAGCTGGCCGAGCTGGACCTCGAGGAGAAGTCGGGGAAGCTCTCGGCGGAGCAGAACCTGCTACTCGCTGAGCGGTTCACCAAGATCGCCGGGCTGAACAAGCTGATCGCCGACCAGAAGAAGGACGAGCAGGAGATCGCCAAGATTCGCCGCCAGCAGGAGCTGACGCCGGCCAGGATCGAGGCGTTGCAGCGGGAGGTCGACGTCGTCGGCGAGCTGCTGCGCAAGGAGCAGGAGCTGCAGGCCTTCCGCAAGACCCCGGAGGGTCAGGAGCTGGGCCCCGAGATCGACCAGGCCATCGAGGACCTGCGCCTGCGCGGGCTCGAGGCGTCAGAAGACCTCGGCGCCGGCTTCGATCGCGCGTTCATCAAGATCAAGCAGGAGGCGCGCGACTTCGCGGCGGTCGGCGATCAGGTCGTCAACGTCTTTGCCGACCGCGCTACCGACGCGCTGGTCGAGTTCGCGCGCACCGGCGAGCTGAGCTTCAAGCAGCTCGCCTCGGCGATCCTCGACGACCTGACGCGGATCCTGGCGCGTATGCTGGTCATTCAGGCCATCAACCTGGCCCTCGGCGGCGGCGGCAGCCTCTTCTCGCTGGGTGGCGGCGGCACGAACCCGGGCGCGCAGCACGGCGCGACCGTGCAGCCTGGCCAGCGGCCGCGCATGGTCGGCGAGGGCGGGCCCGAGCTGTTCGTCCCGAGCCGCACCGGCACCATCGTGCCGAACGCGAAGGACGTGGCGCAGCCGCAGCCGCCGGCGCCTATCGTGCAGGTCGTGAACGTGGCGAGCGAGGGCGACGTCCCGCGCGCGATCGCCGGCGGCGGCGCCGACGAGGCGATCGTCAACGTCATCGAGCGGAACGTCGACCGGATCAAGGCGAGGCTCGGCTAATGGCAGCGTGGCAGGCAGAGGTCGGGACGGGGACGAGCCGGGCGGTCGACTACCGCGACCTCTTCGTCAAGGTCGTCGCGTTCCTGACCTCGCAGCATGTGGCGACAGTGGCGGTCAACTCGGGCGGCACCGGCTACACCGTCGGCGACATGCTGACCTTGACGCACGCCGGCGCCTACCTCGACGCGCGATTCGAGGTCCTGACCGTGGCGGCCGGCGTCATCACGTCTCTGGCGCGGCGCCACGTCGGCGCCTTCTCGAATCGGGCGGCGTCGGCAACCGTCTCGGCTGGTGGCACCGGCTACGCCATCGGCGACGTTCTCGAGGTCCAGGGCGGCACGCAGCGCGAGAAGGCCAAGTTCCAGGTCGCGACGCTGTCCGGCTCGGCGGTGGCGACCGTGGCGCTCTTCGAGACGGGTGGCGCCTACAGCGCGACGCCCAGCAACCCGGCCAGCACGACCAAGGTCGGCCCGGCCGCGGGCACTGGCAGCGGCTGCACGCTGACGGTTACCTACTCTGGCGCCATCGGCACGACCGGGCTAGCGGTCACCGGCGGCACCGGCACCGGCGCGACGGTCGACATCACGCTGGCGCAGACCGGCTGGACGGTCGACGGCCGCAACACGAACAGCTTCACGCACAACTCGCTGACCAACGAGAAGCAGGTCGTCCTCAAGGGCGACGCGGCCGGCCTCACCAACAAGCCCTACGTCGGCATGGTGAGTTGGACCGAGACGAGCGGCGTCAACACGCGCTACGGCATCTCGCTCTTCGGCATGGTGGCGCACAACTCGGGTATCGGCTTCCACCAGTCGCCCGGAATCTCGCCCGGCATCAACACGTCGACCGGCGTCCTGCAAGACGGTGGCGGCAACGTCCTCTGCGACGAGAACGCGGCGCAGGAGATGGACTTCTGGATTCGCGCGACCGACCGCGCCGTCTTCCTCGCCCACAACATCAACAGCGGCGCCGGGACGACCGACGACGGCGAGTACATGCACGCGCACCTCGGCTACCTCAACAGCTTCGGTACCGAGATCGAGAACCCCTACCCGATGCTGGTCGGCGCCTCGAGCCGCGCCAAGAACATCGATCCGTCGGCGGCGAGCCAGAGCATCAGCGGCATCGCCGAGTGCACGGGCCCCGTCACCTCGACGCCTGGCTGGCACTGGTACCGCGCCGAGGACAGCTCGTGGCAGGCGGCCGAGAACTCGGAGGCCTTGGCGACCAACCAGCCGCGCAACCACGTGATGTTCCCCATGGGGCAGATCACGCTGATCGACGGCGGCGTGGGGCCGGCGAACGAGATCGTCGCCTTCGGGCCGGTCGACCACTGGACCGGCTACGGCTCGACCGGCCGCGCTTCGCCGACACTCGTCATGTACCCGGTACCCGGCTCGACGCCGGAGACGTTCCTGTTCCCGCTGACGCTGGTCGCGCGCGTCAGCACGTCGCTGAACGAGGTCCTGGACACCGTCCGCGGCCAGGTCGACGGCGTCTACTGGTGCCACGCGACCGCGAACGACGGCACGCAGATCGCCAACTTCTCGGAGGACACGGTCACCAGCGATGGGCAGCGCCACCGCGTCTTCGGCAACCACGTGCACGTTCAGCGGTACCAGTACATCGCGGTCGAGGAGGCGGCATGAGCTACATCAACGAGACCTGCTCGAGCCTCGCCGACTTCGTCAGCAAGCTCAACACGTTCCTGAGCGGCACGCCGGGATGGACAACGCACCACAACGCGGGCGCTGGCGAGTTCGCGGCGAGGAAGAGCGGTAGCGGCTACGACGTCGGGTTCGCTGCGCAGTGGTCGACGGCCGCGCCGAACAACCTCGGTATCTATCACTTCCTCGGCGCCTACAACAACGGCGTCGCGCCGTACCAGCAGGCCGACGACTCGGGCAACGGTGCGCAGTCGACGACCGACAGCGTGCTCGACGACATGCGATTCGTGGCCATCGGCAACACGCCGGTGCAGTACTGGTGCTTCGAGGACGACCACTACTTTCACGTCGTCGTGCAGGTCGACGCGACGCGCTTCGTGCACTTCGGCGCCGGCCAGATTCTCAAGTACGGCAGCGCCGACTTCACCGGCGGCGAGTACGTCTACGGCCACCGACAGGAGGGCACGTTCGCCGCCGACACGGCGATCAAGGGCGGGACGTCGATCCTGCTCGACGGGCTCTGCCGGGACGGCGACGCGCCGAACAGCATGGAAGAGTACGCGGCGACGCTGCACATCGAGGGCATGGACAGCCAGGTCGCCAGCGGCAAGTTCGGCGTCGTGATGGGCGCGCAGAATGCGGCGAACCTCGGCAACGACCGGCAGGCCGTACCGAAGGCGCGCGTGCACATCGTCGGCGGCTTCCGTGGCGGGCCGGGCGTGCCGTGCTTCGGGCAGATGGCCGGCACGCTGGCGAGCGGCCTCATGCCGGGCTACCCGCTGGTGCTCTACTACCGGCGGACCAGCGGCTCGCCGCTCGGCATACGGCCGCTCGGCGTGATGAAGGACGTGCGCGGCGTCAGCATCAAGAACTTCGCCGCCGGGCAGGAGGTCACGGTCGGCGCCGACACGTGGACCTTCTTCCCGTCGTTCCGCAAGTCGCCCGACGACAACACGGTCAACGGCTACAGCGCGTACCAGGGCATCGCCTACAAGAAGGTCACTACCTAAATAGGTAGCACGTGGCCGACCACGCTGGCACCACGCACCCGACGGTCGCGGCCGACACGTTCTTCGAGCTGCCGGGGCGCTCGCCGTCGCTCGGCATCCCGTTCCGGCAGTCGATCCAGCCGTTCCTGGCGCCAATCAACGAGGACGTCTCCGGCCCAATCGTCGATGTGCCGAAGGCCGCGACCAAGACCGTCGAGGACCATGCCGGCACGACCGACCTGCGCGTCGCCGGGCCGAGCTTCGACTGGTTCGACCGCGTCCACATCCTGCCGCGGGCGAAGATCGAGTTCGGCAACATCATCACGCAGATCGATCGCGACTACGTTATTCACAACGCGCACCGGCGGCTGGCCGTCTCGCTGACTGCCGTCCAGAACAACGCAGTGCCCGGCGTCACGCTGCCGAACCTGGTCGTGCCCGACGCGATCCAGCCGCAGCAGTCGATCCTCGACCCGTCGAGCACCGACAACTCGGGCGGCGTCGGTCTCGGCACGCTGGTGGCGCTCAAGGTGGTGGCGGGGCCCGACGGCCTGCCGCGCTTCGACACGTCGATCGAGTTCACCTTCTCGAGCGGTGACGTCCTCGAGCTGCTGGTCAGCGGCACGCGCGTCATCCTGCTGACGCCGGAGTACGAGCTGCCGGTCGTCGAGGTTCTGCGGTTCCTGACCGACGTCTTGCCCAAGGCCGCCGGCAAGGAGCAGCGAATCTCGCCGCGCAAGCAGCCGCGGCAAGCCTTCCGACCCGAGTACGTCCTCGAGGCCGGCGAGCGGCGCAGGATGGAAAACGTCCTGTTCGACTGGCTCGACAACCTGTTCGGCTTCCCGCTCCTGCACGAGCGGCTGACGCTGACGGCGGCCGTCAGCGTCGGCGCGACCAACTACCCGGTGAGCGGTGCCGACCTCGTCGACCTGCGCGTCGGCGGGCTCGCAGCCGTGGTGACCGACGCGGCGACCTTCGACGTGATCACGGTTGCCGCCGTGACGCCGACGCAAGTCACGGCCAGCGACCCGAGCGTCTTCGGCTATCCGGCCGGAACGTCGCTCATGCCGGTGCGCACCGTGCGGGTGCGCGACCAGGTCGCCACGATGCGGCGCGGCGAAGACCTCGAGAGCTACCGGCTCGAGGTCGAGGCGGACGACAACGACACCGGCGCGCTCGTCGGCAGCACGGCCGGCTGGTCGACCTACCTCGGCCGCGTCCTGCTCGACGAGTGCAACGTTGTCGACGCCGGCGGCATGTCGGGCAGCCTGTCGCGCCGGATCTATCGGCTCGATAACCAAACCGGCATCGTGGCGCAGTCGTCGAGCTGGGACCGCTACAAGCGGGTGCACGCCAAAGGGTTCGTCGCGCACGGCCGCGCAGAAATCCTCAAGCTGCGCAAGCTCCTGATCGCGCTGCGCGGCCGGCAGAAGTCGTTCTGGATCCCGACCTTCGCGCCCGACCTCGAGGTCGTCGCCAACCTGGCGATGGGGGCGGCGACGATGGACGTCGCGCACGTCGACTACACGCGGCACGCCACGGCGCGCGAGCCGAAGCGGACGTTCCGTATCGCCTTCACCGACGGCTCGAGCCTGGTGCGCGTCGTGCAGTCCAGCATCGAGGTCAGCGCTA
>Ga0137356_1000083_pt1 | contig 14180 bp, 11 predicted proteins | sample EasRivERMLT830_2_FD_102297 | JGI IMG/M metagenome (GOLD analysis project Ga0137356, IMG submission 102297) | Soil microbial communities from meander-bound floodplain in the East River, Colorado, USA - East River MetaG ERMLT830_2 | ecosystem: Environmental > Terrestrial > Soil > Floodplain ...
CCGAAAAACGAGAAGGCGCAGCCCTGCACGTGTTCCAGGCTGCGCCCTCGCGTCACCGCCTTGCGGCGTAAAACCGAGTACTTCAAATTTGTTCAATTCGTGCAATACCCCTCTTGGGCCGCCCCGCACTTACGCATGCGGAACTAAGCGCCGGTTTCAAATTTGCGCCTGATCTCGAACGAAACCGCGTCGATCAGGCGCCGCGCGATCGAGATTTTGCTTGGAATCTTAGGCAATTGCAATACGTCGAACCAGTCGGCGGCTTCGATCTCGCCTTCCTGCACGTGGATCTCGCCGCCGGCCCAATCGCAGACGAAGGCGATCATCAGGCTGTGAGGAAAAGGCCAGGGCTGGCTCGCGAAGTAAGACAAGTTCGTGACGCTCACGCCGACTTCTTCCTCCACCTCGCGCGCCACGCACTGCTCGAGCGTCTCGCCGGGCTCGACGAAGCCGGCGAGCGCGCTGTACATGCCGCTGGGAAAATGCGGGCTGCGGCCGAGGAGCAGTTCGCGGCCGCGCGTCACGAGAGCCATCACCGCCGGCGCCACCCTGGGATAGGCGGACAGCTTGCACGCCGGGCAGACGCGCACCCTCTCCTCTGCTCTGGGCTGCGTCGGCGTGCCGCAGCGGCCGCAGTACTGGTGGCTGCGGTCCCAGTCGAGCAATTGGATGGCGCGGCCCGCGAGCGCGAAGTGCGCGTCCTCCAGCACCGAGAACAGGGCGCGCAGTCCCACCCAGTCGTGGCCCGCGGGCGCCTGCGCGCCGGTGACTTCGGCGGCCCAGCAATCCGTCCCGGCCAGACCCCCTAGATATAGCGTCCGGATAGCTTCTGACCACAATAGGCTGTTGTTTTTTAACAACGGCACGCGAGCCCAGCTGGGCCGCTCGCGCACGCGGGGATCGTCGCCCGGGCGCGGGTCGGGCGGCCCTACCTCGACCAGGAGCTGATCGCCGCGGAACACGAACCAGTGCGCGGGCGCGCCCGTGTCCGTGTCCGGTGGCCTGGTTGCGCCCGCGAAAGCGGGCGGCGCCGTGAAGGGCATCTGCGCCATCGACCGATTATAGGAGCGGCCCGCTCAGCCTACGGCGCGCGCGATCAGGCCGGCGCCCTGCTCGAGCAGGAAGGACTTGAACGCCTGTGCGGCGGGCGAGAGCCGCTTGCCGCGCCGGTGAATGACATACCACTCGCGCATCACCGGCAGCCCGCTCACGGCGAGCAGGGCGAGGCGTCCGGCGCGCAGCTCCAGCCCGATGGTGTGCATCGACAGGAACGCGATGCCCATGCCGGCCATCACCGCCTGCTTGATGGTCTCGTTGCTGCTCATCTCGAGCGTTTCGCCCGCCTTGAAGCCGCGCTCGCCGAACACGTGCTCCATCGCGGCGCGGGTGCCCGAGCCGCGCTCGCGGATGATGAAGGTCTCGCCGGCGAGCCGCTTGAGCGGCAGGCGCTTGCGGCCCACCAGCGGGTGATCGGGCGCGGCGATGATGGCGATCGGGTGCTTGGCGAACGGCGCGGCGTCGGTGTCCAGGCCGCGAGGCGGCCGCCCCATGATCGCGAGATCCACGGTGTTGTCCGTGAGCTCGCGCACCACCGCTTCGCGGTTGCTCACGGCGAGCCGCAGGCGTGCCTCCGGGTGGCTGCGGCGGAACTCGGCCAGCAGGCGCGGCGCGAAGTATTTCGCCGTGGAGGTGACGGCGATGGAGAGCTCGCCGCCGCCCACGCCCTGCAGCGCCTTCATGGCGTCCTCCGCCTCGCGCAGGAGGTCGGAGACACCGGCCGCGTAGCGCAGCAGCTCGCGCCCGGCGTCGGTGAGGTGAACCCGCCTGCCGAACTGTTCCAGCAGCGGCAGTCCCGCTGCCAGCTCCAGCTGGCGCACCTGCATCGAAACCGCGGGCTGCGTCAGGTGCAGCGTCTTGGCGGCGGCCGTGAAGCTCAGCCGCCGCGCCACCTCGGTGAAAGTGCGCAGCTGGCGCAGCGTGGCGCTTCTCATTTCGCTTCCCGTGTAACCAAAATAAATCTTATGGCATGGCCAATAAAATGTGAATAGCCCTTATGTCACCGGGAGGCTAGGCTGCGCTTGAGATTTCCAGGAGAAGCGCATGGCACAGCCCACAGCAGCCGGCAAATTCAGCGCCGGAGTGAAGGACTACCGGCAGGCCTATTGGCAGCCGCAGTACGCGGTCAAGGACACCGACCTCCTTGCCTGCTTCAAGATCACGCCGCAGCCTGGCGTCCCGCGGGAGGAAGCCGCGGCCGCAGTGGCGGCCGAGTCCTCCACCGGCACCTGGACCACGGTGTGGACCGACCTGCTCACCGACCTCGAGTACTACAAGGGCCGCGCCTACCGCATCGAGGACGTGCCGGGCGACGACACGTGCTTCTACGCCTTCATCGCCTACCCGATCGACCTCTTCGAGGAGGGCTCGGTAGTGAACGTGTTCACCTCTCTGGTGGGCAACGTGTTCGGCTTCAAGGCGATCCGCGCCCTGCGCCTGGAGGACGTGCGCTTCCCGATCGCCTACGTCATGACCTGCGGCGGGCCGCCGCACGGCATCCAGGTCGAGCGCGACAAGATGGACAAGTACGGGCGCCCCATGCTCGGCTGCACCATCAAGCCCAAGCTGGGCCTCTCCGCGAAGAACTACGGCCGCGCGGTGTACGAGTGCCTGCGCGGTGGGCTGGACTTCACCAAGGACGACGAGAACGTCAACTCGCAGCCGTTCATGCGCTGGCGTGACCGCTTCGGCTTCGTCGCCGAGGCGATCCGCAAGGCCGAAGCCGAGACGGGCGAGAGGAAAGGCCACTACCTCAACGTCACCGCGCCCACGCCCGAGGAGATGTACAAGCGCGCGGGCTTCGCCAAGGAGCTCGGCATGCCGATCATCATGCACGACTTCCTCACCGGCGGCTTCTGCGCCAACACGGGCCTGGCGAACTGGTGCCGGGAGAACGGCGTGCTGCTGCACATCCACCGCGCGATGCACGCGGTGATCGACCGTGACCGGCACCACGGCATCCACTTCCGCGTGCTGCTCAAGGCGCTGCGCCTTTCGGGCGGCGACCACCTGCATACCGGCACCGTGGTGGGCAAGCTCGAGGGCGACCGCAAGGCGACGCTCGGCTGGATCGATCTGCTGCGCGAGCGCTACGTGAAGGAAGACCGCTCGCGCGGCATCTTCTTCGATCAGGACTGGGGCTCGATGCCCGGCGCGTTCGCGGTGGCCTCGGGCGGCATCCACGTCTGGCACATGCCGGCGCTGCTCGCGATCTTCGGCGACGACGCCGTGTTCCAGTTCGGCGGCGGCACGCTCGGCCACCCGTGGGGCAACGCCGCCGGCGCGGCGGCGAACCGGGTCGCGCTCGAGGCGTGCGTCGAGGCGCGCAATCGGGGGCGGGATCTCGAGAAGGAGGGCAAGGACATTCTCGTCGCCGCGGCCAAGTCGAGTCCGGAGCTCGCCGCCGCCATGGAGACCTGGAAGGAAATCAAGTTCGAGTTCGACACGGTCGACACGCTCGACGTCGCCCAGGCGGCATAGGGGGAAAGCATGAGCAGCGCAACGATGCAGGACTACAAGTCGAGCCTGGGCGACCCGGCGAGCCGCAAGTTCGGGACGTTCTCCTACCTGCCGCCGATGTCGGCGGAGCGCATCCAGGCGCAGGTCGCCTACCTCCTGAAGCGCGGCTGGACGCCGGCGATCGAGCATACCGAGCCGCAGAACGCGGGCGGCTCCTACTGGACCATGTGGAAGCTGCCGCTGTTCGGCGAGTCCAGCGTGGAGCGCGTCCTCGCCGAGGCGGACGCCTGCCACCAGGCGCACCCGCGCGATCATGTACGGCTCGTGGGCTACGACAACGCGCGCCAGACGCAGGGCGCGGCCATGGTGCTGTTCCGCGGCCAGGCGGCCTAGGAGGACGCGATGCTCGAAGCCCTGATCTTCGACCTGGACGGCACGCTCGCCGACACCGAGGAAACGCACCGCCAGGCGTTCAACGCCGCGTTCATCGAGTTCGCGCTGTGGTGGGACTGGAGCCCGCCGCTGTACGCGAGGCTCCTGGAGATCTCCGGCGGCAAGGAAAGGCTGCGGCACTACATCGGCACGCTGCGCGTGCAGCCGGCGGAGCGCGCGCGCCTGCTCGAGATCGTTCCCGCGCTGCACGAGACGAAGACGCGCATCTACACCGAATTGATCTACCGTGGCCAGCGCCCGTTCCGGCCCGGCGTGCTGCGATTGCTGCGCGCGGCCAAGACGGCGGGACTCAAGCTCGCCATCGCCTCCACCACGACCTCGGCCAACGTCAGCGCGCTGCTGCAGACCAACCTCGGCGCCGCGTCCGACATCGGCTTCGACGTCATCGCCTGCGGCGACCAGGTGAAGGAGAAGAAGCCCGCCCCCGACATCTACCGGCTGGTGCTCGCCAGCTTGCGCCTCCCGGCGGAGTCCTGCATCGCCTTCGAGGACTCGGTGAATGGCCTGCGCGCGGCGAAGGCCGCTGGCCTGGCGACCGTGGTGTCGCCGTCGCGCTGGACCGTGGAGCAGGACTTCGCCGCGGCGGACCTGGTGCTGCCCACTCTGGACGGGCTCGACCTGCCGCGGCTCGCCAAGCTGCTGGGAGAGGCCCATGCCGCAGCGTGAGACGACGCTCACCGAGTTCATCATCGGCGAGCAGCGGCGCTCCCCTGGCGCCACGGGGGGCTTCACCGCGCTGGTGAACGATATCCGGCTGGCCTGCAAGCGGATCGCCTACGCCGTGGGCAAGGGCGCCCTCGCCGGCATGCAGGGCAGCGCCGGCTCGCGCAACGTGCAGGGCGAGGAGCAGCAGAAGCTCGACGTGCTGGCGAACGAGATCTTCCTGCGCACCAATGAATGGGGCGGACACCTGGCGGGCATGGTGAGCGAAGAGCTCGAGCACCCCTACCGCATCCCGGACGAATACCCGCGCGGGCGCTACCTGCTCGCGTTCGATCCGCTGGACGGCTCCTCCAACATCGACGTCAACGTGCCGGTGGGTTCGATCTTTTCAGTGCTTGCCTGCCCGCAAGGCATGGCGGGCGACGAGGAGCGCGCGTTCCTGCAGCCCGGCACTCGACAGGTGTGCGCCGGCTATGCGATCTACGGCCCGACCACCATGCTGGTGCTCACGTTCGGCCGCGGCGTGCACGGCTTCACGCTCGACCGCGAGATCGGCGAGTTCATCTACACCCATGCAGACCTGCGCGTGCCGGAGGCCACCTCCGAGTTCGCCATCAACACCTCGAACAGCCGCTTCTGGGAGCCGGCGGTCAAGCGCTACGTCGACGAGTGCATGGCGGGCAAGAGCGGCCCGCGCGGCAAGGACTTCAACATGCGCTGGATCGCCTCGCTGGTGGCCGAGGCGCACCGCATCCTCATGCGCGGCGGGGTGTTCCTCTATCCGCGCGACGAGCGCGAGCAGGGCCGCAGCGGGCGGTTGCGCCTGCTGTATGAAGCGAATCCGATCGGCATGGTGATCGAGCAGGCGGGCGGGCGCGCGAGCACGGGCTACGGACCGGTGCTGGAGGTCGAGCCCACGGGCCTGCACCAGAAATCCGGCTTCGTGTTCGGCGCGCGGCACGAGGTGGAGCGCATCGAGCAGTATCATCGCGACCACAACCAGAAGCCCTACGACGCGCCGCTGTTCGGCACGCGCGGGCTGTTCCGCTCCGCGCACTGAGTCCGGGCACCGCACCATGTCCGAGCGCCATCCGGTCATTGCCATCACCGGCTCTTCGGGAGCCGGCACGACCTCGGTGATGCGCACCTTCCAGGAGATCTTCCGCCGCGAGGGCGTCAAGGCCGCCTTCGTCGAGGGTGACGCCTTCCATCGCTACGACCGCGCCGGGATGAAGCAGAGAATTGCCGAGGAACTCGCGCGCGGCAACCAGCACGTCAGCCACTTCGGGCCCGAGAACAACCTGTTCGAGGAACTGGAAGCGCTGTTTCGCGACTACGCCGCTTCGGGCGGCGGCCGCACGCGCAAGTACCTGCACAACGCCGAGGAGGCCGCGCCCTACGCGCAGCCGCCCGGCACCTTCACGCCGTGGCAGGAGATCGAGCCGGATACGGATCTCCTGTTCTACGAAGGGCTGCACGGCGCGGTGGTCACCGACAAGGTAAACGTGGCGCGCCACGCGGACCTGCTGATCGGCGTGGTGCCGGTGATCAACCTGGAGTGGATCCAGAAGCTGCACCGCGACCGCGGGGCGCGCGGCTACACCACCGAGGCGGTCACCGACACCATCCTGCGGCGCATGCCCGACTACGTGCACTACATCATTCCGCAGTTCGCGCAGACGCACATCAATTTCCAGCGCGTGCCGGTGGTGGACACCTCGAACCCCTTCATCGCGCGCCACATCCCGGCGGCCGACGAGAGCTTCCTCGTGATCCGCTTCGCCAACCCGCGCGGCATCGATTTCCCGTACCTGCTCAACATGCTGCACGACTCGTTCATGTCGCGGCCAAACACCATCGTCGCCCCGGGCGGCAAGATGGACCTCGCCATGCAGCTCATCTTCACCCCCATGATCTGGCGCCTGATGGAGCGCAGGAAGCTCGCGCTCGGCAAAGGCTAGGAGGCATCGCATGGCCATGGTTTCGCTCAGGCAACTGCTCGATCACGCCGCCGAGAACGGGTACGGCGTGCCGGCGTTCAACGTCAACAACCTGGAGCAGATCCAGGCGATCATGCAGGCGGCCGAGGCGACGGCGAGCCCGGTGATCCTGCAGGCCTCCGCGGGCGCGAGGAAGTATGCGGGCGAGGCGTTCCTGCGGCGGCTGGTCGAGGCGGCGGTCGAGTCCTACCCGGAGATTCCTGTCGTCCTGCACCAGGATCACGGCGCGAGCCCCGCGGTGTGCCAGAGCTCGATCCGCTCGGGCTTCACCAGCGTGATGATGGATGGTTCGCTCAAGGAGGACATGAAGACCCCGGCCTCCTACGACTACAACGTCGCGGTGACGCGCAAGGTCGCGGACATGGCGCACGCGGTCGGCGTCTCGGTCGAGGGCGAGCTGGGATGCCTGGGGTCGCTCGAGACCGGCGAGGCGGGCGAGGAGGACGGCGTTGGCGCCGCGGGCAAGCTCTCGCGCGAGCAGCTGCTCACCGATCCTGCGCAGGCGGCCGATTTCGTCGCGCAGACCAAGGTCGACGCGCTCGCGGTGGCCATCGGCACCTCGCATGGCGCCTACAAGTTCACCAAGAAGCCTACGGGCGACGTCCTGGCGATCGACCGCATCAAGGAGATTCACGCGCGGCTGCCCGACACGCACCTCGTGATGCACGGGTCCTCCTCGGTTCCGCAGGAGTGGCTGAAAGTGATCCGCGAAAACGGTGGCGCGATCAAGGAAACCTATGGCGTGCCGGTCGAATCGATCGTCGAAGGCATCCGCCACGGTGTGCGCAAGGTCAATATCGACACCGACATCCGACTGGCGATGACCGGCGCCATGCGCCGCGCGATGGCGAAGGACCCCGGCGAGTTCGACCCGCGCAAGTTCCTCAAGGATGCGACCGCGGCCGCGCGCGACCTTTGCAAGGAGCGCTTCGAGGCCTTCGGCTGCGCCGGGCAGGCGCCGCGCATCAAGCCGGTGCCGCTTGAGAAAATGGCGGCGCGCTACACCTGAAAAGCGATCTGCGCCTTCCGCGCGCAGCGCCTTTCCGAGATAATTGCGGCCTTTTCCAGCCATGACCTCCCCTGCCGTATCGGACGCTGACCTCGCCAACGCATTGCGCGCGCTGGCGATGGATGCGGTGGAGGCGGCGAAATCCGGGCATCCGGGCATGCCGATGGGCATGGCCGAGATCGCCGTGGCGCTGTGGCACCGCAGCCTTCGGCACAACCCCGCCAATCCCGGCTGGGCGAACCGCGACCGTTTCGTGCTCTCGAACGGCCACGGCTCGATGCTGCTCTACGCGCTGCTGCATCTCACCGGCTACGACCTGCCGATGGAGGAGCTGAAGCGCTTCCGCCAACTCGGCTCGAAGACGCCCGGGCATCCCGAGGTCGGGCATACGCCAGGCGTGGAAACCACCACCGGCCCGCTCGGCCAGGGTGTGGCCAACGCAGTCGGCATGGCGCTTGCCGAGCGGTTGCTGGCGGCGCACTTCAATCGCCCGGACTTCGGCATCGTCGACCATCACACCTACGTGTTCATGGGCGACGGCTGCATGATGGAGGGTCTCTCGCACGAGGCCTGCTCGCTCGCCGGCACGCTCGGCCTCGGGAAGCTCGTCGCGTTCTACGACGACAACGGCATTTCCATCGATTCCGAGAAGGGCCACATCGCGAGCTGGTACACGGACGACGTGCCCAAGCGCTTCGCCGGCTACGGCTGGCAGGTGATTCCCAACGTGGACGGGCACGACGTCGAGGCGGTGCACAAAGCGATCCGCAAGGCGCAGCGCGAGAAATCGCGCCCCACGCTCATCTGCTGCAAGACCGTGATCGCCAAGGGCGCGCCGCACAAGGCGAACACCGGTGCCGCGCACGGCGCGCCGCTCGGCGCCGAGGAGATCGCGGCCACGCGCGCCGCCATCGGCTGGCGCCATCCGCCGTTCCATATCCCGCAGGACGTCTATGCCGGCTGGGACGCGCGCGGCGCGGGCAAGCGCGCCGAGCGCAAGTGGAACAGACTCTTCGAGGAGTACGCCAAGCATTTCCCCGAGGAGGCAGCGGAGTTCCTGCGCCGCCAGGCGGGCGAGCTGCCCGCCGGCTTCGAGGACAAGGTGCGCGCGCTGATCGCCGAGACGCACCGCAAGGCCGAAACGCTCGCCACGCGCAAGGCCTCGCAGAACGTGCTGGAGAGCCTGAAGCCGCTGCTGCCCGAACTGCTGGGCGGCTCGGCGGACCTGACGGGCTCCAACCTCACCATGGTGAAGCGCTCGCAGGTCATCGCGCGCGAAGGCGGCGGCAACTACCTCTTCTACGGCGTGCGCGAGTTCGGCATGTGCGCCATCATGAACGGACTCGCGCTGCACGGCGGCTTCATTCCCTACGGCGGCACCTTCCTCGTTTTCTCCGACTACGCGCGCAACGCGCTGCGCATGGCGGCGCTCATGCGCCTGCGCGCGATCTACGTCTTCACGCACGACTCGATCGGCCTGGGCGAGGACGGCCCGACGCACCAGCCGGTGGAGCACGCTTCCACCCTGCGCCTGATCCCGCACATGGATGTCTGGCGCCCCTGCGACACGGTGGAGGCGGCGGTGGCCTGGACCTGCGCGCTCGAGCGCCGCGACGGGCCGAGCGCGCTGCTGTTCTCGCGCCAGAACGTCGCCTTCGCGCTGCGCAGCGACGAGGCGCTCGCGCAGGTGCGCCGCGGCGGCTACGTGCTCTCGGACGCCCCCTGGGCGAAGGCGGTACTGATCGCCACCGGCTCCGAGGTGCCGCTCGCGCTCGAGGCGCAGAAGCGGCTCGCGGCCGAGGACATCGCGGTGCGCGTGGTGTCGATGCCCTCGACGACGGTGTTCGACCGCCAGGACGCGGCCTATCGCGAGTCGGTGCTGCCGCGCGCCCTGCCGCGCGTCGCGGTGGAGGCGGGCGTGACCGATTTCTGGCGCAAGTACGTGGGCCCCGAGGGCAAGGTGGTGGGCATCGACAGGTTCGGCGAGTCCGCGCCGGCGGGGGAACTTTTCAAGCACTTCGGCTTCACACCGGAGAACGTCGAGAAAGTAGTCAGGAGCGTCCTGTCATGACCATCAAAGTGGGCATCAACGGCTTCGGCCGCATCGGCCGCAACATCCTGCGCGCGCACTACGAGGATGGCAAGAAGCACGATTTGCAGTTCGTCGCCGTCAACGACCTGGGCGACGCGCACACCAACGCGCACCTGCTGAAGTACGACACCGCGCACGGCCGCTTCAAGGGCACCGTGACCGTGGAAGGCGACGCCATCGTCGTGAACGGCGACCGGCTCAAGGTGCTCGCCGAGCGCGATCCCGCCAAGCTGCCGTGGAAGGCGCTCGGGGTGGACGTGGTGATGGAGTGCACGGGCCTGTTTACCGGCAAGGCGAAGGGCGGTGCGAGCCACCTCGCCGCGGGCGCGAAGAAGGTGATCATCTCGGCGCCGGGCGACAAGGACGTGGACCGCACCATCGTCATGGGCGTGAACCATGGCGACCTGAAGGCCTCCGACACGGTGATTTCCAACGCCTCGTGCACTACCAACTGCCTCGCGCCGCTCGTCAAGGCGCTGGACGAGTCGCTGGGCGTGGTGAACGGACTGATGGTCACGGTGCACGCCTATACCAACGACCAGGTGTTGACGGACGTCTTCCACAAGGACCTGCGCCGCGCGCGCTCGGCCTCGCAGAACATGATCCCGACCAAGACCGGCGCCGCGGCCGCGGTCGGCCTCGTGCTGCCGCACCTGAACGGCAAGCTCGACGGCTACGCCATCCGCGTGCCGACCATCAACGTGTCGATCGTCGACCTCACCTTCATCGCGAAGAAGGCCACCACGGTGGAAGAGGTGAACGCCGCCGTGAAGAAGGCCTCCGAGGGCGCGCTGAAAGGCATCCTCGAGTACAACACCGAGCCCCTGGTCTCCTCGGACTTCAACCACAACCCGGCGAGCTCGGTGCTGGACGCCGGCCTCACCAAGGTCACTGGCGGCACGATGGTGAAGGTCGGCGCCTGGTACGACAATGAATGGGGTTTCAGCAACCGCATGCTGGACGCGGCGGTGGCGCTGATGGCGGCGAAGTGAGGCGTCAGGCGACGAGCCCGCCTTTCGTTGCGGCGAGGGCCGGCCTTCGCACAGCAGGGTAGCGCCATGCGCTTCAAGCGCATGGCGGATCTCGACCTGCGGGGCAAGCGCGTGTTCATCCGCGCCGACCTGAACGTGCCGCAGGACGACGCCGGCAACGTCACCGACGACACGCGCATCCGCGCTTCCGTCCCGGGCATCCGCCTGGCGCTGGAGAAGGGCGCCGCGGTGATGGTCACTTCACATCTCGGCCGGCCGAAGGAAGGCGAGTTCAAGCCCGAGGACTCCCTCGCCCCGGTGGGCAGGCGCCTGGGCGAGCTGCTCGGGCGCGAGGTGCCGCTCAAGCGCGATTGGGTGGACGGTGTCGAGGTGAAACCGGGCGAGGTCGTGCTGCTGGAGAACTGCCGCGTCAACAGGGGCGAGAAGAAGGACGACGAGGCGCTGGCGAGAAAGATCGCGGCGCTCTGCGACGTCTACGTGAACGACGCCTTCGGCACCGCGCACCGCGCCGAGGCGACCACGCACGGCGCGGCGCGCTTCACCAAGGTCGCCTGTGCCGGGCCGCTGATGGCGGCGGAGCTCGACGCGCTCGGCAAGGCGCTGGCGAGCCCGAAGCATCCGCTGATCGCGATCGTCGCCGGCTCGAAGGTGTCCACCAAGCTCACGGTGCTGGCGGAGCTCGCGAAGAAGGTGGACCAGCTGATCGTCGGCGGCGGCATCGCCAACACTTTCATGCTCGCGGCGGGCCTGCCGGTCGGCAAGTCGCTCGTGGAGCGAGATCTCGTCGGCGAAGCCAGGCGCATCATGGAGCTGACGAAGGTGCCGCTGCCGGTGGACGTCGTGGTGGGCAAGGGCCTCGAAGACAAGAGCGGAACCACCAAGCTCGCGAGCGCGGTCGCGGCGGACGAGATGATTCTCGACGTCGGACCGAAGACCGCGCAGGCGTTCGCCGACTTGCTCGGGCTCGCGGGCACCATCGTCTGGAACGGCCCGGTGGGGGTATTCGAGAACGAGGCCTTCGCCCGGGGCACCGAGACGCTCGCGCGCGCGATCGCCGGGTCGAAGGCGTTCTCCATCGCGGGCGGCGGCGATACCGTCGCCGCGATCAACAAGTTCGGCATCGCCGACCGGATCGGCTACATCTCGACTGCCGGCGGCGCGTTCCTCGAGTTCCTCGAAGGCAGGACGCTGCCCGCGGTCGCGGCGCTCGAAGCGCGCGCCTAGCCGGCGCCGCGTTCCGGCCGCAACGCGCACCCGCGCGAATAGATCAGAGGCTCCCTAGCGTTCTTGCAGCGTGACACCGGCGCACCGGCGGCGCGGCGCGCAGGATCCTACAGGGCGCGATGCTACACTTCGCGCGATGCTCCGCAGCACCAAGATCGTCGCCACACTCGGTCCCGCCTCGAGCGACCCCGCAACGCTGGAGCGCATGGTGCGCGCGGGCGTGGACGTGGTGCGGCTCAACTTCTCGCATGGCACGGCCCAGGACCACGAGAATCGCGCCGTCCTGGTGAGGGACATCAGCCGCAAGTCCGGGCGCACGGTCGCCATCATGTGCGACCTGCAGGGGCCGAAGATCCGCATCGGCAAGTTCAAGGACGGCAAGATCACGCTGGAGAAGGGCGCGCGCTTCGTGCTGGACGCCGGCTGCGAAGTGGGCGACGCAGAGCGCGTGGGCCTGGACTACAAGGAGCTGCCGCGCGACGTCGACGCGGGCGCGGTGCTGCTGCTCGACGACGGCAAGATCGTGCTCGAGGTCACCGCGGTGCGCGGCGAGGAAGTGCAGACCCGCGTGCGCCACGGCGGCGTGCTGTCCAACAACAAGGGCATCAACCGCCAGGGCGGCGGCCTCACCGCGGCGGCGCTCACGCCCAAGGACATCGACGACATCCGCACCGCGGCCAGGATCAACGCCGATTACCTCGCGGTGTCCTTTCCCAAGTCGGGCGCCGACATGTACATGGCGCGCGAGCTCCTGCGTGCTGCGGGCGGCAGGGCCATGCTGATCGCTAAGATCGAGCGCGCGGAGGCGGTGAAGCACGATGTGCTGCTGGACATCATGGGCGCCTGCGATGGCATCATGGTGGCGCGGGGCGATCTCGCCGTGGAAGTGGGCGATGCCGCGGTGCCGGCGCTGCAAAAGCGCATGATCCGCCTGGCGCGCGAGCAGAACAAGCTCACCATCACGGCGACGCAGATGATGGAGTCGATGATCGCCAGTCCGGTGCCGACCCGCGCGGAAGTGTCGGACGTCGCCAACGCGGTGCTCGACGGCACCGACGCGGTGATGCTCTCGGCCGAATCGGCGAGCGGCAAGTACCCGGTGGAGACCATCGAGGCGATGGACCGCATCTGCCTCGAGGCGGAGCAGACGCAGCCGATCAGCCTGGACCAGGACTTCCTCAACCGCTTGTTCACGCGCGTGGACCAGTCGATCGCCATGGCGGGCCTGTTCACGGCCTTCCATCTCAAGGTGAAGGCCATCGCCACGCTCACCGAATCGGGCTCGACCGCACTGTGGATGTCGCGCCTGAACTGCGGCGTGCCGATCTACGCGCTCACCTCGCAGACGCACACGCGCTACCGCTGTGCCCTGTTCCGCGACGTGTATCCGCTGATCATCAAGTACGTGGGCCACGATCGCGAGGAGCTGCTGCACGAGGTCGAGAAGGTGCTGGTGGAGAACGGCGTGGTGAAGGAGGGCGAGCTGATCGTGATCACCATCGGCGAGCCGATCGGCAAGCCGGGCGGCACCAATACGATGAAGATCGTCCGGGTGGGCGATAGCCGCCGCTAGAAACCCGGAACAGGGGACCCCAGGTTCCCCCGTTACCCCCCGCTCGGAACAGGGGACCCCAGGTTCCCCCGTTACCCTCTCCTAGACCACGTGCCAGCGTCCGTCCTCTTCGCGTGCGCGGCCGGCGCGCGCGAGCGCCTCGAGATGCTGCGCGATGGTACGGCGCTCGACATCCTCGTAAAAAAGCTCGTCGCGGTCCCGCGGGTAGACGAAACGGTGCGCGATCAGCTCTTCGAGCGTCGCGGGGCTTGCCCGCAGGAACGAGGCGATCGCCTCCTCGCGCGCATCCAACCGCGACCCAAAGGCCGCGAGCAAGTCGAGAAACGTGCCCCGATCGGTGATCACGCCCTTGTGGTGCGAGGTGATCCAGGCTCGCGCCGGGATGTCCTTCACCGCCGCGAGCGTCCCGCGGAATGCCGCGAGGCTCGAGGTGGCGTCGCCGTAGTACGGGCCGAAGGAGGAGAGGTCGATGTCGCCGATGAACGCGATCCCGCCGGGCTCGACGAGCAGGACGCAGTGCCCGCTCGTGTGCCCCGGCGTGTGGATCGCGCGTACCGTCACGCCGCCGCCGAGGTCCCAGTTCGCGCCCTCGGCGTAGGCGAGCGCATCCGGCCGGGGCGCATAGTGGAATTCGCGCTCGATCTTGGCGTGCATGCCC
>Ga0137356_1000092_pt1 | contig 13800 bp, 14 predicted proteins | sample EasRivERMLT830_2_FD_102297 | JGI IMG/M metagenome (GOLD analysis project Ga0137356, IMG submission 102297) | Soil microbial communities from meander-bound floodplain in the East River, Colorado, USA - East River MetaG ERMLT830_2 | ecosystem: Environmental > Terrestrial > Soil > Floodplain ...
ACGGTAGAATTTGCATTCTACTTCCGGAGGAAACGCAGCATGGCCGATAACCGCCGCTCCAAGCTGATTACCCAGGGCGTCGCGCGCTCGCCCAACCGCGCAATGCTGCGCGCGGTGGGCTTCAAGGACGGTGATTTCGACAAGCCGATCGTGGGCGTGGCCAACGGCCACTCGACGCTGAATCCGTGCAACGCCGGCATCCAGCCGCTGGTGGACCGCGCGATGGCGACGCTGGAGGCCGCGGGCGCGAAGCCCCAGGTGTTCGGCGTGCCCACCATCACCGACGGCATCGGCATGGGCACCGAGGCGATGAAGTACTCGCTCGTGTCGCGCGAAGTGATCGCGGACGCCATCGAGACCTCGGTGAACGGCCAGGCGATGGACGGCGCGCTGGTGGTGGGCGGCTGCGACAAGAACATGCCGGGCGGCATGATGGCGCTCGCGCGCATGAACGTGCCGGGCATCTACGTCTACGCCGGCACCATCAAGCCGGGCAAGTGGAAGGGACAGGACCTCACCATCGTCTCGGCCTTCGAGGCGGTGGGCGCGTTCAACGCAGGCAGGATGAGCGAAGAGGACTTCATCGGCATCGAGAAGAACGCCTGCCCTTCGGTTGGCGCCTGCGGCGGCATGTTCACGGCGAACACCATGTCCTCCTCGTTCGAGGCGCTCGGCATGAGCCTGCTCGGCTCCTCGCAGATGGCCTCGCCCGACGCGGAGAAGGCGGATTCCGCGGCCGAATCGGCGCGTGTGGTCGTCGAGGCGGTGAAGAAGAACCTCAGGCCGCGCGACATCATCACGCGCAAGTCGATCGAGAACGCTTGCGCGCTGGTGATGGCGACCGGCGGTTCGACCAACGCCGTGCTGCACTACCTGGCGATCGCCTCCGCCGCGGGCGTGAAGTGGACCATCGACGACTTCGAGCGCGTGCGCCGCAAGGTCCCGGTGCTCTGCGATCTCAAACCCTCGGGGCGCTACGTGGCGGTGGACTTCCACCGCGCGGGCGGCGTGCCGCAGGTATTGAAGATCCTGCTCGCCAATGGCGTGCTGCACGGCGGGTGCATGACCATCCACGGCAAGACGATGGCCGAGATGCTGAAAGACGTGCCCGCGGAGCCGCGCAAGGACCAGGACGTGATCCGGCCCTGGTCGAATCCGCTGTACCGGCAGGGACACCTTGCGATCCTGAAGGGCAATCTCGCGACCGAGGGCTGCGTGGCGAAGATCACCGGCTTGAAGAATCCGGTAATCACCGGGCCGGCACGCGTGTTTGATTCCGAGCCCGCGGCGATGAAGGCGATCCTGGCGAAGAGGATCAAGCCGGGCGACGTCATCGTGATCCGCTACGAAGGGCCCAAGGGCGGCCCGGGCATGCAGGAGATGCTAGCGCCCACTTCGGCGCTTATTGGCCAAGGCCTTGGCGAATCGGTGGGGCTTCTCACCGACGGGCGCTTCTCCGGCGGCACCTGGGGCATGGTGGTGGGCCACGTCGCGCCCGAGGCCTACGTCGGCGGCACCATCGCCCTGGTGAAGGAAGGCGACTCGATCACCATCGACGCGAAGCGGCATCTCATCCAGCTCAACGTGCCGGCGAAGGAGCTCGCCGCGCGACGCAAGAAGTGGAAGGCGCCCAAGCCGCGCTACACGCAGGGCCTGCTGGCGAAGTACATGAAGCTGGTGTCCACCGCCTCCAAGGGCGCGATCACGGATTCGGCGTAGGGGATCTGAAGGGGAGGGCATTCCCTCCCCTTTCAGAATGTTGAGCCGGGCTGCTGGAGAAACTCGCGCTCGGCCGCGGTGCTCTCGCGGCCGAGGATGGCGTTGCGGTGCGGGAAGCGGCCGAAGCGCTCGATGATCTCGCGGTGCCGGATCGCGTAGCGCAGCTGCTCGGCGTCGAAATTCTTCATCAGCTCGCAGCACAGGACCTGGTCGGCCAGCGATTCGCTGTGCTCGAACGGCAGGTAGGCGAACAACTGCTCTGGCTGCGTCATCGCCTTGTTCCAGCCGCGCTCCAGGATCACGCGCGCCGCGGCGCGCGCTTGCGCATCGGTGGCGAAGGCACGCGCCTCGCCGCGGAACATGTTGCGCGGAAACTGGTCGAGCACGATCACCAGCGCGAGGCAGGAGCGCAGATCGTCCGCCCAATGCGTCAACTGCCCCGCTGCTGCCGCTTGGTGCAGCGCAAGAAAGCGTGTGCCGATTTCGGCGTCTAAGGCCGGGCTCTTTACGAACCAATCCTTTGGATGCTCCTCGAACCAGAAGCGGAGGACCTCGGCAGGTTTGGTGTCACGCATGTTGGGGGCCATTTTGTCGTGATTTACCGACACGCGCAGGTTGACGCTGGATGTGAGCGCAGACTAGTCTTTTCACGCCAAGAAACCATAACGGAGAACCGCATGAGAATGAACTGCTTTCGTCGCGCTGTGGCCGGGCTGCTCATGGTCTGCCTGTCCGCCACAGGGATGGCACCCGCCTATGCCGGCATCGTCAGCACCCATGCCGTGGTCAGTGGCGCGGCGCGCGGCCAGGTTGCGAGCGTGCTGGAGCGCACTGACGTGCAGGCCCGCCTGCAGGCCATGGGCGTAGACCCGGCGCAGGTGCAAGCGCGCGTCGCTGCGCTCTCCGATGAAGAAGCCGCGCAGTTGGCTGCGCGCTTGGACGAGTTGCCCGCGGGGGGCACGGATTTCCTCGCGATCGTGTTGATCGTGTTCCTCGTGCTGCTGTTTACCGACATCATGGGCTACACGAAGATCTTCCCCTTCACGCGCCCGGCGTCCACGGCCAAGTAGGCCGGCATGCGCGGTGTGCCGACCCCCGCTGCGGCGGGGGTCTTCATTTGTGCGGCTGCGTTGCTCGCCGGTTGCGCGTCGACGCAGGTCAGCGGTCTCCTTGAGCGGCGTCCCGAGGGCCTGCCCGCTGCCGCGGAGGTCGCCGAGGTACCGTTCTTCGCACAGGAGGACTTCCAGTGCGGGCCGGCCGCGCTCGCCACGGCGCTCGTGCACGCGGGAGGCGAGGCGACGCCGGAATCGCTCATGCCGCAGGTCTACCTGCCGGCGCGCAAGGGTTCGCTGCAAGCGGAGATGCTCGCCTCCGCCCGCCGCCACCGGCTGATCGCCTATCCGCTCGCGCCGAAGCTGGAAGACCTGCTGCGCGAGATCGCTGCGGGCAACCCGGTGGTGGTGCTGCAGAACCTGGCGCTCGACTGGGCGCCGCAATGGCACTACGCCGTGGCCATCGGCTACGACCTCGATGCGCGGGAGATCGTCCTGCGCTCGGGCGTGACGCGCCGCCTCACGATGTCGCTCGACACGTTCTCGCGCACGTGGGCGCGCAGCAGCCATTGGGCGATGCTGGCGCTGCCGGCCGAGCGGCTGCCTGCGAGCGCGACCGAGTCCGCGTACCTTGCGGCGGCGGCCGCACTCGAGCGGGTAGCGCCGGCCACAGCCCGGCGCGCCTACGAGACGGCGCTCGAGCGCTGGCCGCGAAGCGTCGCGGCGCGCATCGGCCTGGGCAACGCCAGTTACACAATGCGCGACCTTGCGGGCGCAGCCGCGGCGTACCTGCGCGCCACGCAGGAGCACCCCGAGGCGGCCGATGCATGGAACAATCTCGCCCAGGCGCTGCACGAGCTCGGCAGCCGCGATGCCGCGCTCGCCGCGGCGCGGCGCGCGGTCGCGCTCGGCGGGCCGCGCCAGAGCACCTACCGGGAAACCCTCGAGGGAATTCTACGCAGCCCATGACCAACCGCCTCGCCCGCGAGACCTCCCCCTACCTGCAGCAGCACGCGGGGAACCCGGTGGATTGGTATGCCTGGGGGGATGAGGCGCTCGCGCGCGCGCGCGCGGAGGACAAACCGATCCTGCTCTCCGTGGGCTATTCCGCCTGCCACTGGTGCCACGTCATGGCGCACGAGAGCTTCGAGGATCCCGCCGTGGCGGAGGTCATGAACCGGCACTACGTGAACATCAAGGTGGACCGCGAGGAGCGGCCCGACTTGGACCAGATCTACCAGACCGCGCACCAGATGCTCGCGCAGCGCGGCGGCGGCTGGCCGCTCACCATGTTCCTCGCGCCGGACGGCACGCCGTTCTGGGGCGGCACGTACTTTCCGAAAGCCGCGCGCTACGGGCTGCCCGGCTTCGTGGAGATCCTCGAGCGCATCGCCGCGGTGTGGCGCGAGCAGCGCCCGGCGATCGGCGAGCAGGGCGAACAGCTGCGCCTGGCGTTCTCGCGCCTGCAGCCGCGCGCGCCGCTGCACGGCGCAGCCCTGGACGCCGAGCCGGTGCGCGCGGCGCTCGACGCGTTGCGCGCGAGCTTCGATCCGCAGCACGGCGGCTTTGGCGGCGCGCCCAAGTTCCCGCACCCGACCGACCTCGAGCTGTGCCTGCGGCAGGGCGAAACCGGCATCGCCACGACGACGCTTGCGCGCATGTGCGAGGGCGGCATCTACGACCAGCTGGGCGGGGGCTTTTGCCGCTACAGCGTGGATGCGCAGTGGATGATCCCGCACTTCGAGAAGATGCTCTACGACAACGGGCCGCTGCTCGCGCTGCTTGCGGATGCGTGGCTCGTCACCCGCAACGCGCTGTTCGCGCGCTGCGCCGAGGACACCGCGGGCTGGATCCTGCGCGAGATGCAATCCCCCGAGGGCGGCTACTTTTCGTCGCTCGACGCCGACTCGGAGCACGAGGAAGGCAAGTACTACGTCTGGGAAGCGAACAAGGTGCGCGCGCTGCTGACACGCGAGGAGTGGGAGGCGGTCGCGCCCCACTACGGCCTGGACAGCAGGCCGAATTTCGAGGAGCAGCATTGGCATCTGCGCGCGGTGCAGCCGCTGCGCGCCGGCGCCGAGCCACTGCTCGCTTCCGCGAGGAACAAGCTCTTCGCCGCGCGCGAACAGCGCGTCCGGCCCGGGCGCGACGAGAAAGTGCTGGTGTCCTGGAACGCCCTCGCCATGCGCGGCCTGGCGCATGCAGGCCGGGTGTTCGGCAGACAGGATTGGATCGATTCAGCGCGCCGCGCGCTGGATTTCGTGCGCAGCCGCATGTGGCGCGACGGCAGGCTGTTCGCCACGTACAAGGACGGCAAGGCGCACCTGCACGCCTATCTCGACGATTACGCCTACCTGATGGCGGCGCTGCTGGAGCTGCTGCAGGCAGAGTTCCGCGGCGAGGATCTGGAGCTCGCCGAATCTCTCGCCGAAGTCCTGCTCGAGCAGTACGAGGATCGCGAGGCAGGGGGGTTCTATTTCACGCCAGTCGACCACGAGCGGCTGATTCACCGGCCCAAGTCCGGCCACGACAACGCGATGGCCTCCGGCAACGGCGTGGCCGCGTGGGCGCTCAACCGGCTGGCGGCGATCACCGGGGATGCGCGCTACGCGCGCGCGGCCGAGCGCACGCTGGCATTGTTCCACCCTGCAATGCGCGATCATCCGCAGGGCTTCGCCATGCTGGTCATCGCGCTCGAGGAGCAGCTCGAGCCGCCCGCCACCGTGATCGTGCGCGGCGCGGAGCCCGCGCTGGCGTCATGGTCTCAGGCCATGGCCCGGGAATACTTGCCGGGGACGATGGTGCTCGCGGTGCCCGCGGGCCTGCGAGATCTGCCGCCGGTGCTGGACAAGCCGGCCTCGGTTTCGGTCAACGCGTGGCTATGCCGCGGCGTTACCTGCCTGCCGCCGATCAACAGCGTCGATGCGCTCAAGAAGGCTTGCAAAGACAGTTCGTTCCGGTAGCATTTCGCCCCTCAGAATGGAGAGAACCCCCATGAAGCTGCAAGTCATCGCCGCCGCTGCGCTGGCGTTAGTCGCCATCGCGCCGGCCCACGCGAGCGAAGCGCTCGCCAAGAAGTACGCCTGCGTCGCCTGCCACGTCGTGAAAGGAGCGAAGACCGTAGGCCCGGCCTACGCCGACGTCGCGAAGAAGTACGCGGGCCAGAAGGATGCCGAAGCGAAGCTCGCCGAGAAGGTGAAGAAGGGCGGCACGGGTGTCTGGGGCCAGGTGCCGATGCCGCCGAACCCCAGCGTGCCCGATGCCGACGCGCGCGCGCTGGTGAAGTGGATCCTGTCGATCAAATGACAACCCGGAACCAATCAGGAGGTCCAATGCAGCACCCGAAGATCGCGTTAACCTTGATGGCCACCGCCCTGGCGCTCGCCGGCTGCGGCGAAGACAAGAAGCCCGCCGCCACGGCGCCCGCCGCGCCCGCGGCCGTAGAAGTCAGGATCGGCCACGTCGGGCCGATGACCGGCGGCATCGCGCACCTTGGCAAGGACAACGAGAATGGCGCGCGCCTTGCCGTGGAGCAGGCGAACGAGGCGAAGATCAAGCTCGGCGGCAAGCAGGTGCGGTTCGTGTTCCAGGGCGAGGATGACCAGGCCGATCCGAAGGTGGGCACCACGGTGGCGCAGAAGCTGGTCGACGCCAAGGTTGCGGGCGTGGTCGGACATCTCAACTCCGGCACGTCGATCCCGGCTTCGCCGATCTACAACCAGGCCGGCATCCCGGTGATCTCGGGGTCGGCGACCAACCCGAAGCTCACGGAGCAGGGCTTCAAGACCCAGTTCCGCGTCGTCGCCCGCGACGACCAGCAGGGTCCGGCGATCGCGAGCTACCTGGCGACCAATAACAAGCCCAAGACGGTCGCGGTGATCGACGATGCCACGGCCTATGGCGAAGGGCTTGCCAACGAAGTCGAGAAGACCCTCAAATCCGCGGGCGTACGCGTGCTGCCGCGCGAAAAGGGCACCGACAAGACGACTGACTGGAAGGCGATACTGACGAAGCTGCGTGGCCGCAGCCCCGACGCCATCTTCTACGGCGGCATGGATGCCACGGGCGGGCCGCTGATGAAGCAGGGGCGTGAGCTCGGCATCAAGGCGGTGTTTGCCTTCGGCGACGGCGCCTGCACCGACGAAATGACCAAGCTTGCCGGTGCGGCGGCCGAAGGCCTGCTGTGCTCGCAGGCCGGCATCCCGGTGGCTGCTGCGGACAAGAGCTTCCTCGAGGCCTACAAGAAGAAATTCAACGCAGACCCGATCCTGTACGCGCCGTTCACCTACGACGCCGCCAATCTGCTGATCGAGGCGATGAAGAAGGCCGACTCGGCCGACCCGGCGAAATACCTGCCGGAGCTGGCGAAGATCAGCTTCAAGGGCGCCAGCGGCCCCATCGCCTTCGATGCCAAGGGCGACCGCAAGGACGCGGAGATCACCATCTTCACCATGAAAGGCGGCAAGATCGAGCCGCTGGCGGTGATCCAGGGCGGCAAGTCCGTTCCGTTCGCGCAGTTCGGCAAGTAAGCGCGCGGGCAACGGCAAGCGAAAACGGCACCTGCGGGTGCCGTTTTCATTTCTGCAAGGTCTGTTAGGCTTTCGCGCCGTGGACATCTTCCTGCAGCAGGTCGTCAACGGCCTGACGCTGGGCAGCGTGTACGCCATCGTGGCGCTGGGCTACACCATGGTGTACGGCATCATCCAGCTGATCAATTTCGCCCACGGCGAAGTGGTGATGATCGGCGCCATGGTCGCGTTCACGGTGATCACCGCCCTTGCCGGCACCATGCCGCCGCTCGCGGTGGTGCTGCTGGGCGTCGCCTGCGCGGTCCCTGTTTGCATGCTGGTCGGCTACACGGTCGAGCGCCTCGCCTACCGCCCCCTGCGGCGCGCGCCTCGGCTCGCGCCCCTCATTTCGGCGATCGGCGTATCGATCATCCTGCAGTACCTGGCGGTGCTGGTGTGGACGCGCAACATCATCGCCTTCCCGCAGATCATCGAGACGCGCACCTTCACCATTGCCGGCGCTACGGTGACCAATGTGCAGGTCACCATCGTGCTGCTTTGCGTGGCGATCATGGCGGGGCTCGCCTTCCTCGTCTATCACACGCGCCTGGGCACGGCGATGCGCGCCACGGCGCAGAACCCGCAGGTCGCCGGCCTGATGGGCGTGGACATCAACCGGGTGATCGCCGCCACCTTCGTCATCGGGGCGGGACTCGCCGCGGTGGCGGGGGTGATGGTGGGCAGCTATTACGGCATCGCGCAATACACCATGGGCTCGATCCTCGGCTTGAAGGCCTTCGCCGCCGCAGTGCTCGGCGGCATCGGCAACATTCCGGGCGCCATGCTGGGCGGCGTGCTGCTGGGTATCGTCGAGGCGCTGGGCGCGGGCTACATCGGCGACCTTACGGACCTGTGCCGCTATGGCTGGCTCGCCGGGCTGCTCGGCGAGCGCTGCGCGGACGGCGGGCACTTCATCCTGTTCGGCTCCAACTACCAGGACGTGTTCGCCTTCGTGGTGCTGATCCTGGTGCTGGTGTTGCGGCCCTCGGGGCTGCTCGGCGAGCGCGTCGGCGACCGCGCGTGACGCCGCTCTTCGACACGCGCGGGAACCCGAAGCTCGTCTGGGCGGGCGTCGCGATCGTGACGCTCGCGCTCCTCGTGCTGCCGTTCGCTCTCGCGCAGGTCGGCACCAGCTGGGTGCGCATCACCAACTACGCGATCCTCTACGTGTTGCTCGCGCTCGGGCTCAACATCGTGGTCGGCTTCGCAGGGCTGCTTGACCTCGGCTACATCGCTTTCTACGCGGTCGGCGCGTACGTCTACGCGCTGCTGGCGAGCTCTCAGTTCGGCCTGCACCTGCCGTTCTGGATGATCCTGCCGATCGGCGCGCTGGTGGCGGCGTTCTTCGGCGTGCTGCTCGGTGCGCCGACGCTCAAGCTGCGCGGCGACTACCTGGCCATCGTCACCCTGGGCTTCGGCGAGATCGTGCGCATCTTCCTCGTCAACCTGTCGCGCCCGGTCAACATCACCAACGGGCCGCAGGGGATCTCGCGCATCGACCCATTTACTCTCGGCGGCTTCGATTTCTCCAAGCCGGAGCCAGTGCTGGGCGTGATGTTCAGCGGCCCGATCAAGTACTACTACCTCCTGCTCGCGGTGGTGGTGCTGATCCTGGTGGTCAACGTGCGCCTGCAGAACTCGCGCATCGGCCGCGCCTGGGAGGCGGTGCGCGAAGACGAAACCGCGGCGCGCGCCATGGGCATCAACACCACGCACATGAAGCTGCTCGCCTTTGCCATGGGCGCGACCTTCGGCGGCGTGGCGGGCGGCATGTTCTCCGCCATCCAGGGCTTCATCTCGCCGGAAAGCTTCGTGCTGGTGGAGTCCATCATGGTGGTGGCGATGGTGGTGCTGGGCGGCATGGGCAACATCTGGGGCGTGGTGCTGGGAGCGGTGCTGCTGTCTTTCGTCCCCGAGATCCTGCGCTGGACGGTGCAGCCGGTGCAGGAGGCGCTCTTCGGCCGCATGCTCGTCGAGCCCGAGGTGATCCGCATGCTGATCTTCGGGCTCGCGCTGGTGCTGGTGATGCTGTTCCGGCCCGCCGGGCTGCTGCCTTCCGCGGTGCGCAAGCGCGAACTTACCGATGCAGAACACGCTGCTTGAAGCGCGCGCGGTCGGCAAGCGCTTCGGCGGGGTGCAGGCGCTGGCGGACGTCGCTTTCTCGATTGGGCGCGGCCAGATCTACGGCCTGATCGGGCCGAACGGCGCGGGCAAGACGACGCTGTTCAACGTGCTCACCGGCATCTATGCGCCGGATGCGGGCCACTTCGACTTCGACGGCGCGCCGCTCGGCGGCCTTGCGCCGCACCAGGTGGCCGCGCGCGGCATCGCGCGCACCTTCCAGAACATCCGCCTGTTCGCCAACCTCTCGGTGCTGGAGAACGTGATGATCGGCCGCCACGTGCGCACGCGCGCCGGCGTGCTCGGCGCCATTCTCAGGAACCGCGCGACTCTCGCCGAGGAATCCGCGATCGAGCGGCGCGCGCTCGAGCTGCTCGAGTACATGGGCATCCGCGCACGCGCCAACGACCCGGCGGGCAGCCTGCCCTACGGCGACCAGCGGCGCCTGGAGATCGCGCGCGCCCTGGCCACCGAGCCCAAGCTCCTCGCCCTCGATGAACCCGCCGCCGGCATGAACCCCGCCGAGACGCTGGCGCTGCGCGCGCTGCTCGAGCGCATCCGCCGCGACGGCGTGACGGTGCTGCTGATCGAGCACGACGTGCGCCTGGTGATGAACGTCTGCGACCGCGTGCTGGTGCTGGACTACGGCGAGCGCATCGCCGAGGGCACGCCGGCCGAAGTGCAGCGCGACCCCAAGGTCATCGAGGCCTACCTCGGCGCGGCGCATGCTGCTTGAGGTGAAAGGACTGGAAGTGCACTACGGCGGCATCCGCGCCGTGCGCGGCATCGACCTCGCGGTGGCCGAAGGCGAGCTGGTGTGCCTCATCGGCGCGAACGGCGCCGGCAAGTCTTCGGCGCTCAAGGCGATCTGCGGGCTGCACGCGCGCGGCGGCCGCGTGACCTACGCCGGGCAGGCGCTCGAGGGACTGCCGGTGTTCGAGCTGCCGCGGCGCGGCCTGGTGATGGTGCCGGAGGGACGCGGCGTGTTCCCGCAACTCACGGTGGAAGAGAATCTCGCCATGGGCGCGTTCGCGCGCCGCGACGCGGACGTGCAGGAAGACATCGCGCGCCAGTACGTTTCGTTTCCGCGCCTCAAGGAGCGGCGCCAGCAGACCGCCGGCACGCTCTCCGGCGGCGAGCAGCAGATGCTCGCACTCGCGCGCGCGCTGATGAGCCGGCCGAAGCTGCTGCTGCTGGACGAGCCCTCGATGGGGCTCGCGCCGCTGATGGTGGCGAAGATCTTCGACATCGTCCGCGAGATCGCGGCGCGCGGGGTGACCATCCTGCTGGTGGAGCAGAACGCCAGGCTCGCGCTAGAAGCGGCGAGCCGCGGCTACGTGATGGAGTCTGGCGCGATCACCCTGGCGGACGAGGCCAAAGCGCTGCTGGCGAACCCGAAGGTGCGCGAGGCCTACTTGGGCGAAGGGGCCGGCTGAGCGATATCGGCCTGGGTGGTGAAGCTGTCGGCGTAGAACTCTTCTTCCGGGAGCTTGCATTGCGTCGTGAAATCGCGGCGCGCGGAGTCCACCATGATCGGTACGCCGCAGGCGTAGACCTGGTGGCCTGAGAGGTCGGGGAAGTCCTGCATCACCGCGCGGTGCACGAACCCGGTGCGCCCGCTCCAGGCGTCTTCCGGCAGCGCATCCGAGATCACCGGCACGTAGGTGATCCGGCCTTGCGCGGCCCAGCCCTCGGCCAGCGCGTTCTTGTAGAGGTCCTTGGGCCGTCGACCGCCCCAGTAGAGCGTCATCGGACGCCGGATGTCCTTGTGCAGCGCATGCTCGATGATCGACTTGATGGGCGCGAAGCCGGTCCCCGAGGCGACGAGCACGATCGGCTTGCCCGAGTCCTCGCGCAGGAAGAAGGTGCCCTGCGGCCCTTCGAAGCGCAGGATGTCGCGCTCCTTCATCTTGCCGAACACGTGGTCGGTGAACTGTCCGCCGGGCACGTGACGCACGTGCAGCTCGAGGAGCGCGTCGTCGTGCGGCGCGTTCCCCATGGAGAAGCTGCGCCGTGAGCCGTCCTTCAGCAGGAACTCGAGGTACTGCCCGGCGAGGAACTGCAGCCGCTCGTTGGCCGGGAGCTTCAGGCCGAGGATCATCACGTCGTCGGTCGCGCGCTGCAACGTCTGCACGCGGCAGGGCAGGGTCTTGACCTGGATATCCTTCGCCGCGCCGATGGTGCGCGCCTCGATCACCAGGTCGGTGAGCGGCCTGGCCTGGCAAAAGAGCGCCTTGCCCTGCGCTTTTTCGTCGTCGGTGAGCGCCTTTTGCTGGTGGACGCCGTAGTCCACCGTACCCGCGAGGATTTTCCCCTTGCAGCTGCCGCAGGCGCCGTTCTTGCAGCCGTACGGCAGCACGAACCCCTGCCGCAGGGCGGCAGCGAGCACGGCTTCGCCGTCTTCCACCTGGAACTGCTGCCCGCTCGGCTGGATCGTGACGCTGTGCATCTCGCTAAAATGCCATCGATGAAGACACTGCTGCTCGCGGGTTACGGCGACATCGCGCGCCGCGCTGCACCGCGGCTCGAGGCGCGCTTCGCGCTGGTGCCGCTCGCGCGCCGCCACGGCTACGACCTGGACCGCCCCGAGACGCTCATTTCGCTGCCGCCCGCGCATGCCGTGCTGCATTGCGCGCCGCCCCCGAACGCGGGCGTGGTCGACGCCCGCACCACCCACCTGCTCGCGGCACTGGCGAAGGGCCGGATTCTACCGGCGCGCCTGGTCTACGTCAGCACGAGCGGGGTGTATGGCGACTGCGGCGGGGCGCGCGTGGACGAGTCGCGCGCCGTGAATCCGCAGACCGACCGCGCGCAACGCCGGGTCGACGCCGAGCGCCAGCTTGCACAATGGTGCAGGGAGCAGGGCGTGTCGCTCGCGATCCTGCGGGCACCCGGCATCTACGCCGCCGACCGGCTGCCGCTCGAGCGGCTGCGCGCGGGCACCCCCGTGCTGCGCGCCGAGGATGACGTCTACACCAACCACATCCACGCCGAGGACCTGGCCGCGATCGCGGTGCGTGCGCTGGAGGAGACGGCGCCCGAAGGCATCTACAACGCGAGCGACGATAGCGACCTGCGCATGGGCGACTGGTTCGACCTGGTGGCATCGCGCGCCGGGCTGCCGCGGCCGCCGCGTATCGCGCGCGCCGAGGCCGCCGGGCGCATCGCACCGGCGCTGCTGTCCTTCATGAGCGAATCGCGCCGCCTCGTCAACCGGCGCATGAAGGAGGAGCTCGGCGTGCGGCTGCAATATCCCACCGTCCACGACGGCGTCCCGCACCTGGCGGTTGCATGAGCGCCCTCCTCCTCGTCCTCACCAACCTGCCCGATCGCGCGGCCGCCGAGAAACTCGCCGACGCGCTGATCGCAAAGCAGGTCGCGGCCTGCGTCAACATCCTTGCGCCGTGCCGCTCGGTCTACCGCTGGCAGGGCGCCGTGCAGCACGACGAGGAGCATCCGGTGCTCATCAAGACGACCCGGGAGCGCTACGCCGCGCTGGAAGCGGCGATCCGCGAGGCGCATCCCTACGAACTTCCCGAGATCATCGCGGTCCCAATCGAGCGCGGCCTGCCCGCCTACCTCGCGTGGGTGGCCGCGGAAACCGTGCCTCCCGGATGACCCGGCTCCTCCTCCTCCTGTGGCTCGCTCTGGCCGCGCTGCCGGCGCAGGCCGCCTCGCCGCAGGATCTGCTCGAGCCGGAAAAGGCCTTCCGCTTCTCCGCGCGCACGCTCGGCAGCGATGCGATCGAAGTGCATTTCGCGATTGCCGAGGGCTACTACCTGTACCGCGAGCGCTTCAAGTTCACGGCCCAGAACGCGCGCCTCGGCAAGCCGGAGTTCCCGGCGGGCGAGCGCAAGAAGGACGAGTTTTTCGGCGACTCCGAGGTCTACCGCAAGGACGTGCGCGTTCGCCTGCCGGTGCAGCCGGGCGCGCCGGATCCGCTGAAGCTCTCGGTCACCTCCCAGGGCTGCGCCGACATCGGCGTGTGCTACGTGCCGATGGAGTCCGAGGCGACGCTGCGGCTGGCCTCGCTCGGCGGGCAGAGTACGCCGCTGCGCGCGGGACTTTCGGCGAGCGACCTCGACGTCGCGGCGCTGTTCCGCGCGAGCACCTGGGTGGTGCTGGCGAGCTTCCTCGGCTTCGGCCTGCTGCTTGCCTTCACGCCGTGCGTGCTGCCGATGATTCCAATCCTCTCCGGCATCATCGCGGGCGAGGGCGCGAGCGTGACCAAGAAGCGCGCGCTGGCGCTGTCTTCCTCCTACGTGCTCGGCATGGCGGTGGCCTACGCGCTCGCCGGTATCGCCGCCGCCTACTCCGGGGCGCTCATCGCCGCGTCGCTG